>Ga0116191_1000912_pt1 | contig 24804 bp, 21 predicted proteins | sample AD_UKC111_MetaG_FD_89897 | JGI IMG/M metagenome (GOLD analysis project Ga0116191, IMG submission 89897) | Active sludge microbial communities of municipal wastewater-treating anaerobic digesters from Hong Kong - AD_UKC111_MetaG | ecosystem: Engineered > Bioreactor > Anaerobic > Digestate... | reverse complement strand
CTTTTCGTTGAAACGACTAGCCGGCTGGTGGGGTAACGATGAAAAAACGCGGTTCAAAATGCAAAAACATTTCGAGCCTGCCGAAGGTGCTCAAGGTTGGCAAATCAGTAATGCGCCTATTCTTTCTATGTCGGCTCATGCAGCAGCTCTTTCGTTATTCGAAAAAGCGGGCATGAAAAACCTTCGCGCTAAAAGCAAAACCCTTACAGGCTACCTCTATTTTCTTCTTTCCGACATAAACAGTGCTGATTTTCAGCTTATTACTCCAACAAATCCAAACGAAAGGGGTTGTCAAGTATCGATCCAAATGAAAAAAGACGGCAGAAAAACATTCGATTATTTAACAAAAAACGGAGTGATTGCCGATTGGCGCGAACCGGATGTAATACGCGTTGCACCCGTTCCGATGTACAATTCTTTCGAGGATGTTTTCCGTTTTGCAGCCCTTTTTAAGTCAGCTTTGAGCACAAAATAAGCCCAATTATACTCGGCACGGCTTTTGTAATCCAAGGAGAATGTTTATCTTACTTACACAACATTGTCCTATGAAGCAATATATTCTAGTATGTTGTCTGATTCTGGGAGCGTTTTCTTCCGGCAGACTGTGTGCACAGGAAAGTGGAACAGCCAGTTTTTACGATAATTATTTCAACGGAAAAAAAATGGCCGGGGGCGGATTGTTCGATAACACAAAAATGACCTGCGCCCACAAAACATTGCCTTTTGGCACAATGCTAAAGGTAACTAACCTTGCAAACGACAAATCAGTAACCGTAAAAGTAACCGATCGGGGTCCATATGTTAAAGGAAGAGTGCTCGACCTTACTAAAGCTGCAGCCAAAGAATTAGGCTTTGTAAATAATGGCACTGCTCATGTGATGTATGAAATTATTCGGGATGACAAGGCTGAGCCGGTGGATTCTATCCAATTTCAAAACTCGCAGTTTATTACCATTTCACCGCCTGATACAGTTTTGTTCCAAGACTACGGTATCAAAATTGCCGCATATGAGAATGCGGATATAGCATTAAAAACGGCAAACGACTTAGTAGTAAAGTATAAGCTTCCGGTAAGTTTGGAGCGATTTGCACTGGCAAGAGGGAATATGTATCGCTTATTTTTAGGTAAATTCACTTCAGAAAATGAGGCAGAAGCTATGATTGACAAGGTGAAGAAGGCTTATCCCGGCTGCTACGTTATTCAATACAGCAAATTCAAGTAATTACAGATAAAACTTGTGATTGTTATCGTTCAGAAATTTTTCTTTTTCGCGATAGCTCGGCATGATTTTCTCCACTAGGTTCCAAAATCGGTTAGAGTGATTCGGGTGAATCAAATGCGCCAATTCATGAATTAACACATAATCAATTACATCTTGAGGGGCGAAAAGTAAGCGCAGTGAAATATTGATATTCCCTTGCGTAGAGCAACTGCCCCAATTACTTGTATTGTATTTCAGCTTCACGGAGTTGATGTGTTTCCCAAAATAGCGACTATTCAACTCATGAATACGTTCAGTAATAATGGGCTGAAAAAACTTGGTCAAGCATTTACACACCAAATAGCTGTTGGTGTTAGCCTGTGCCTCAGCCGATAAACCTTTGGCTAATGAAATCACAATCTGATTATTGAAAATTTTTGCCGTGCTCTTTTTCTGATCTTGGAAGAAAATGCTGATAAAAAAATCGTAGCCACCAATGCGAATCACTTCGCCATTCATGTACTTACGTTGCGGGAGAAAATCAAGCAACTCAGGTTTACTGCCTAACTTTTCCTTTGCCCACTTTAAAAAGTAATCGATGTTTTTGCGCTGTTCTTCTTTGGGTTGTTTTGCGCTGATTTTTATGGTAATTCCATTCGAATTTACAGTTACCCGATTATTGAAGCGATCTTCAAACAAAATCTTAACCGGTACAGCCAAATCGCCAACATTAATTTCGAATGCCTCTACACGCTCCTTCTCTTCCACAACTTTCTGTGACTTAGGCATTATATTTTCGAAAAGCGATAACAGCATGGTGGAGTATTGAACTTGGTAAAGTTGTATCCAATTTCTGCGATTGTGAAATCAAATTTTCCACAACTGTTATAATTTAAGGTTTTCGACATATGCGTATTGCGCCACATCGTAGTAAGGTAAGCACATTGCCTCGCATTCGGCTTTCCATTTTTTTACGCGCCAATTTTTATTGGATGTGTCGAAAATATATTGTTTCGATTCAAACAGATGATGAAGCACTGCCATACGCTGTCGTTGATTTCCGGAAAGAATAATGGCATCTAATTTCAGCTTAAAAGCAACAGCCTCTTGGAGCTTCACCGGCTTATCAATAAGCATAATCCGCTTTCCATGAAAAACATATAATTGTCCGATGGGTAATTCTATTTGCCGAATATCGCTATGCCTTATAGACATGCTGTGCTTTATACCCAAAGCCCACCAGTGATGCTTGATATGAAACAACATACTGCTTTCATTCATTTGCAAAGAACTATCTATCGCAGTATATGCTGTTGTGTTTTGAATGAAAGATAACGCTCTATGTTTAGGCACCGAGTAGCAAACGATTTGTGTTTGGTTTTCATTCTGCAAAAGCCGAAATACCCGAACGAAACTGTATATCATAAACACCGCCAAGAGCCATACACCATATTTCCCTTTCGGTGAGAAGTAATAGAGGAGGGCCAAAGCAATAAGTGCATAGATCAAATACATCTCCGTTTGTGTTACTTGAATTTCTTCTATCAATGCAAAAGGCAAACTATCGATGAAGTAAACGAACTTGTTGATCCACACCAACAAGAAATTGAAAAGCCACCCAACGATGTCGAACACAAAAGGAATTTTGAACGTTACGCAAATCAACATACCCAAATACAGCACAAAGTCGCTGGCCGGAATGATGATTAAATTGGAAATCAAAAACAGATTCGGGAACTGATGAAAATAATACAAGCTAATGGGGAACGTGGCTATTTGTGCAGCTATAGAAAGACAAGTAATAGACCATGCGCCTTTCATTAGTTTATTCTTGAACGTCAATATCGGCTGCAAAATCGGGTATAGCACTACAATACCCAACACCGCTAAATAAGAGAGTTTGAAACCAACTTCGGTAATCAAATACGGATTCCAAAACAAAAGCAACAAACAAGAAACACCCAACACATTGTACATATTGTTATCTCGATTCAAAGCTTTGGCAATGACAAAAAAAGTAAACATCACCACAGCCCGCAATACCGATGGACTAAGGCCAGTAAGTACTGCGTAGAAAAACATAACCGATAAAACAAGCATCACTTTTACCCATTTCAGTTTTCGATATTTATCCATCCAGCTGAAAATAAATTGAAGCGCCAAGAACAAAACGCCAACATGCAAACCACTTACACTCAGCACATGCAAAGCACCACTACTGGCGTAAGCTTGCACAATATCGGCATTCATGTAATCGCGATAACCTAGCATAATAGCACTGGCTACGGCTAACTCATCTTTGGTTTTCACATGTTGTTCGATGAGCGAAAGAAAGAAATCACGTAGGTTGTAAATGCCAGCTAATAGTCTATTCCCTTTATTTTGAGCTAATATTCGCCAAGCATTCTCTTTCAGAAAAACACGAAAATAAATATTGTGAAAGCGTTGATATTGTGCATAATCAAACTGATACGGATTTTTTGGCCCGCCTAATAACTCAGGAAGTGCATGAAACAAGAGTTCTGAACCGTACTTTACTTTCGCACTGTTCGAATCGGTTCGCATTTGTAGCATCACCAATCCTGAAACCGTTTGTTGTTGTGCTCCATACTTTGTTATCAACTCTGCTACTGCCATGGTGGTCTTTTCTTTGCGCACAGGAGGTTCAGCAATTCGTACGATATACACGCATTCTTCAGAACGAAAATGAATCAAATGTGAAGGATCAAATACGCTTGTATGGACAAAAACGAGCAACCAACCGATAATAAACATTTGTAATTGCACGATTATTCCGGCAATAAAGCGGAGATGATAACCGGTAACCACACTTTTTAATCGATTCAGCAGCAATAGCAAGGCACACAACAGCGATAGAATTAACAACAAATAAGCAACAATAAAACGATAATGCGGATAGAAGACAAGTGGCTGAAACACAAAGTGCAAAAGGGAAACAGCCCCCATAATACCAGTGATTAGGGGCAATAAAAGGCGCACAGCCGGGGCGTCATTCCATAGCGAACGAGTACTGTCCATACTTCAAGGTAGGGCTATTTCTAAAAACAGCAAAGCCGCATGAATATCACACGGCTCTGTTTTTTCGTAAACAATGTAACTATGGTTACACCGTCATAATTTCTTTTTCTTTCATCTCTAAATGCTTATCTACACTTCCTGAGAAATCATTCAAAATGTTTTGAATGTCCGTCTCTGCTTGCTTTCCGGAATCCTCAGGCAAACCATCCTTGATGTATTTTTTAATTTTTTCGTTACCATCTCTTCTAAAACTTCGCAACGATACGCGGCAGTTTTCGGCTTCCACTTTTGCCTGCTTAACCAAATCCTTTCTGCGCTCTTCCGTTAATGCTGGGATGTTCAGACGGATGACTTTCCCATCGTTCTGTGGCGTTAAACCAATGTTCGCCATCAAAATTCCACGCTCAATAGGGTGTAATAAACCACCATCCCAAGGCTGAATAGAAATGGTTCTCGCATCCAAAATAGAAATGTTTGCTAATTGATTGATTGGCGTCAAAGCCCCGTAGGCTTCAGCATTCACACCATCCAAAATGGCAGTAGATGCACGTCCTGCTCTAATTTTCGACAACTCATATTCAAAATGCTCAATGGCTTTTTTCATTTGAGCACGTACTTCATTCAATAAATCTTTAACATCTGTATCTGTCATATTCTGTTTTTTAGCCTTGCGAAAGTAAAAAAAACCGATGAAAGTTTTGGAAGAGAATTGCGTTCGAATTTTTTATTTAAGTTTAAGTTCATTTGTAAAACCATGTTAGTAAAAACCTTTGGAAGTGCCGTTTATGGGGTGGATGCCGTTACGATTACGGTAGAAACCAGCGTGGAGCAAGGGATGAAATATTTTATGGTGGGCTTGCCCGATAATGCGGTGAAAGAAAGTCAGCACCGCGTGGAAACCGCCATAAAGCATATCAACTACAAAATGCCCCGACAGAAAATTGTGATCAACCTCGCCCCTGCCGATATTCGAAAAGAAGGCTCTGCTTACGATCTTACCATTGCTCTTGGCATTCTAGCCGGATCCGGGCAAATCGATAATATAGATGAGCTCGATAAGTACATTATTATGGGAGAACTTTCCCTCGATGGAAGTTTGCAACCCATTAAAGGCGCATTGCCTATTGCCATTCAGGCACGGAAAGAAAAATTCAAAGGCATTATTCTGCCGAAACAAAATGCGCGTGAAGCTGCTATTGTCAACAATATCGAAGTATATGGCGCAGAAAGTTTGTTGGATGTAATTGAATTCTTCAATGGTAATTCCACACTTCAACAAACGGTGGTAGACACACGCGAAGAATTTGCAGCCAACATCCAACATTCGGAGTTTGATTTTGCCGATGTGAAAGGTCAAGAAAACATCAAACGCGCTATGGAAATTGCGGCTGCCGGTGGACATAACTTAATTCTGATTGGTCCGCCAGGTGCAGGAAAAACCATGCTCGCCAAGCGGATGCCTACTATTCTTCCACCCTTAACGCTCAGCGAATCGTTGGAAACCACAAAGATTTATTCGGTGGCAGGAAAACTATCCAAAAACGCTTCGTTGGTGTATACGCGGCCGTTTCGTTCGCCCCACCACACGGTAAGCGATGTGGCGCTCGTAGGTGGTGGTTCGAATCCACAACCCGGAGAAATTTCGTTATCGCACAACGGAGTTTTGTTTTTGGATGAATTGCCGGAATTTAAACGCAGTGTCCTCGAAGTAATGCGCCAACCCATGGAAGACCGAAAAGTGACCATTTCGCGTTCGCGCTTTTCGGTAACTTATCCGGCAAGTTTCATGTTAGTGGCTTCGATGAATCCATGTCCCTGCGGGTATTTCAACCACCCAGAAAAAGAATGTGTGTGCGGACCGGGCATTGTACAAAAGTACTTGAATAAAATTTCGGGACCATTGCTTGATCGCATTGATTTGCATGTGGAAGTTACACCTGTTTCGTTCAACGAACTATCTTCAGAACGAAAAACGGAAGACAGCAATACCATTCGCGAGAAAGTGATTCGCGCCAGAGAAATACAGGCCAAACGCTTTGAGCAGGTGGAAGGCATGCATTGCAATGCGCAAATGGAAGCCCAAAAAGTGCAAGAAATTTGCGTAATTTCTGATCAAGCCCGAATGCTGTTGAGCAAAGCCATGCAGCGGCTGAACCTCTCTGCCCGCGCCTACGATCGCATTTTGAAAGTAGCCCGCACCATTGCCGATTTAGCGAATAGTGAAGAAATAAAAACAGAACATATAGCAGAAGCCATTCAGTTTCGTAGTTTAGACAGAGAAAACTGGGGGCAATAATTTTTGTAATGACCAAAATCAAATTTTCAAATTTCATTATGCTGTTGAAAGGAAAACAGATTTCGTGTTTTGGTCGGCACCAAAAATTGTGGATTCACATTGTATTGATGGCACTAATGTGTATTCAATGCTTCTGTTCAACAGCTTTCGCACAAGACACCACTTTTCACTTCCGCAAAAAAACATCCATTTTAGATTATTCGCCACGGTTGAACAAATACAGAATTGGGGCAGTATCCGGAACAATTGGCGCAGCATACATTGGGGGAATGGTGTATCTTAACCATGAATGGTACGCACAATATCCAAAATCAAAATTCCATTTTTTTAATGATGCTGCTGAATGGAATCAAATTGATAAATGCGGTCATATCACCGGTTCGTATGTAGAGGCACAATATGCTTATCACATTTATCGTTGGGCTGGCATGAATCGAATGCAGGCAGCGGGCTACGGGGCTTTGAGTGGTTTCTTGGCGCAATCGTCCATTGAAATTTTAGATGGATTTTCTTCGAAATGGGGTGCCAGTTGGAGCGATATTGGAGCGAACGCCTTTGGATCATTATTGGCCATGTCGCAGAATATGGCCTGGGGCGAACAACGCATACAACTCAAAATGTCGTTGCATTTGGTGGATTATCCGCGAGGCGATTTAGGAAATCGTGCCAATGAATTATTCGGCACTTCTGTGTTTGAAAAAATTCTGAAAGACTACAACAACATTAATTTCTGGTTGAGTGTAAATCCGGCACGTTTCAATCCCAATCAAAAACATGCGAAATGGTTGAGTATTGCAGTGGGCTATGGAGCCGGCAATTTATATGGCGGCTTCGAAAATAAATGGACCGATAAGCAAGGCAACGTCTACGATTATTCTTCTGTAAAACGCTATCGTAAATTTTTCATTTCCCTCGATTACGATTTAACGCAAATTAAAGCCCGTACGCGTTTCGGAAGAATGGTACTAGGCGCTCTCAACTGGATTAAACTGCCTGCACCGGCTATTGAATTCAACACCCTAGGGCAAGTGGTTTTTCACCCCTGTTTTTTCTTGAATATGGAAATGCCGATTTATTTGAAAAAGTAATCGTTACAGCTTCCGCGCCACCAACACATAGTGATCGAAGAAAAATTCCTGCTTGATACAAACTGCCTGTTCTATTTTGCAATTTCTACTTTCCAAAAACCGGCAATATTCTTTCAAATCATATTGATGGGGATGTAGTATATCTCCCGGAATCAATCGAAACAAAAATTTAAAAAAGGAAAAATTGTGCGCATCAATGCTCACCACAATGGTGCTGTTTTGTTGAGCGCTTCCCACCACCACATCAAAGGCTTTATCCATGGCATGCACATGATTGATGGCATTCATGCAAAACACCATATCAAAGGCTGTTGGAGAAGAAAATCTTTCAATTGATTGTGTAACGAACTGCGTTTCCGGATAGTCTTTCTTATTGAAAAAAGGAATCGTTGCAGCATATTCGTCTAACAAGGGATCCACTGCCGTTAATCGCTTTTGCCAATGTCGATTGGCCAATTGAAGTCCGAATGGTCCGCAACCAAAATCAATAATGGTATTTGCTTCTTCAATTGTTCGTTCCAATTCCAAAGTGCGCATCAATTCCAACCAATAATTGGTTTTCCAAGCGATATACTCTTCCTTCGACTTACCCGAAAGGTAGCGCTTCCACCACTGTAACTCAAACCATTGTGCAATTTTCCAACGTAGCAACATGCAACGAAGGTAACATTTTAGCTTCTAGAAGCTAGAGGCTAGCCGCTAGAAGCTTCCGCCATCCACCATTTCCAACAAGATATGCACAAAGCTGATTTCGCTGTTTGTATAGAAAAATAAACGTATAATTTTACCGACAGCTGTATGTTGCTTTGTCGCTTCAGATTTATCTGGAGAGGAAAGTCCGGACAATAAAGAGTGCCGCGCCACCTAACGGGTGGATGTTGTGTAATAGCAACAGAGATAGTGCCACAGAAAATAACCACCGCTACTTCGGTTGCGGAAAGGGTGAAAACGTGTGGTAAGAGCACACGAATTGCGTTAGTAATAGCGCAGTTGGGTAAACCTGGCGGATTGAAAGCCCATGTATATCAGCGCTTGAGGGCTACTCGCTCGAGCTGAGGGGTTGGGTGCATCAGGCATCAAGTGATTGATGTCGCAGTTAAATGACAAAGGTCTTTGAGCAATCAAAGGAACAGAATCCGGCTTATAGGCATACAGTGAATGAATTTTTAATCTCGATTTCCAACGAAAAAGAGAAACAACATAAACAACCTAAAAACGAACAACCATGCCCAATGTACTGATTGCAGATGACGAGAAAGCCATCCGCAGAACCCTCCGCGAAATTCTGGAATACGAAAACTATAAAGTTGACGAAGCGGAAGATGGCCAGAAAGCCTACGATATGCTGAAAGATGGCGATTACGATGTAGCCCTTTGCGATATCAAAATGCCGAAAATGGATGGCATGGAAGTGTTAGACAAGTTGAAAAAAGAAGGCGTAGAAACGCAAATGATTATGATTTCCGGCCACGGAAACATTGAAACAGCCGTAGAAGCTGTGCGCAAAGGGGCTTTCGATTTTATTTCGAAGCCGCCTGATTTGAATCGCTTATTGATTACCGTGCGTAACGCCATGGACAAAGGCAATTTGGTAACCGAAACCAAAGTGTTGAAACGAAAGGTGTCGAGTACGCGAGAAATTGTGGGCGATTCACCGGCTATCTTGAAAATCAAAGAAACTATTGATCGAGTTGCACCTACTGAAGCACGTGTTTTGGTAACAGGTGAAAACGGAACCGGAAAAGAATTAGTTGCGCGTTGGATTCACGAAAAATCGAATCGTGCACAAATGCCCTTAATTGAAGTGAACTGTGCAGCAATTCCATCAGAACTAATTGAAAGCGAGTTGTTCGGACATGAAAAAGGAGCTTTTACTTCTGCCATCAAAACCAAATTAGGGAAATTCGAATTGGCGAATGGCGGAACCTTGTTCTTGGATGAAATTGGAGACATGAGCATGTCGGCTCAATCGAAGATGCTACGTGCCTTACAAGAAAACCGAATCACTCACGTGGGTGGAGATAAAGACATTTTGGTGGATGTACGTGTGGTTGCCGCAACCAATAAAGATTTGACGAAAGAGATTGAAGAAGGCCGTTTCCGTATGGACTTATACCATCGTTTGAGTGTGATTATTATTCACGTACCAACCTTGAATGAGCGCGCAGATGATATTCCGCAACTGGCTGAAAAATTCGTAAAAGAAATCTGCGAAGATTATCGCATTCCGAAAAAAGTAATTACGCCAAAAGCTTTGGAAGAGTTGAAAAACATGAAGTGGGAAGGTAATATTCGTGAGTTGCGTAACGTAATTGAGCGTTTAATTATTTTGAGCGAAACGAAAATAACGGATGAGGATGTGAAAACCTTCGTAACGAATATTCACGCCAAAAATACACCTACTGATACCTTTGAACAATTCGAAAAATTCCAAGACTTTAAAGAGCACATGGAAAAACTGTTCATTGAACACATGCTGAAAAAACATGGTTGGAATGTATCGAAAACAGCAGATGTATTGGACATTCAACGTTCGCACTTATACAACAAGATTGAAAAATTCGACTTACGTAGAAATTGATAAAAAGCTTTAAATTAGGCTGACAAAATTGCAGTAGCAAGATTTTGCATGCTATTTGCAATTCACTATTTAAAACAAAAATTATGTGGATATTATCATTAGTCATTTTAGGAATCAGCTGGTTGATTCAATGGCGCTTAAAAAGTAAGTTCGAAGAATACTCGCAAGTTCCATCGCGTGGGAACTTAAGTGGTGCAGAAATAGCAGCAAAAATGTTGCGCGAAAACGGTATTGACGATGTGAAAATCGTTTCGGTTGAAGGTCGATTAACGGACCACTACAATCCGGTTGACAAAACCGTGAATCTTTCACCGGAAGTTTACCAAGGCAGAAGTGTTGCTGCTGCTGCGATTGCTGCCCACGAATGCGGACACGCTGTGCAACACGCACAAGCTTATTTGTGGTTAGGACTACGTTCTAAATTAGTACCGGCTGTAAGTTTTGCATCGAATTGGGTACAATGGATTTTGTTAGCTGGTGTAGTTCTGATGGCTTTTGCCGGAATGGTAGGCGCATGGGTGTTATTGGTTGGCATCGTTCTTTTTGCCATGACAACACTATTTAGCTTTATCACTTTGCCGGTAGAGTTTGATGCTTCGGCACGTGCATTGGCTTGGTTGGAAACGAGCGGTGTTACATCATCGCAAGAACACGAACAAGCAAAAGATGCTTTGAAATGGGCGGCTATGACCTATGTAGTTGCAGCCTTAGGCTCTTTAGCAACATTGATGTATTACATCATGCTTTTCTTAAGAAGAAGATAAGCAAAGATTATCTAGAAATAGCAATGCCGAGTTCGATTGGACTCGGCATTTTTTTATGCAACAAAATAATTTATACTTGCACAAAATCCTCCCCGTTATGAGCAGAAGTATAAGCAGTTTTACCGTGTTTGTATTACTATTACTGTCCACACAATCATTCTCCCAAACAAATGAAAGCAACTTCAATTGCGAGAAGAAATGGAAGCATATTGATTTTTTAAAAGCAAATAATTTAATCAGTACGGAACGATTAAGCATAAAGATAAATCGTTTGCAAGCACACTGCCCGAATAGCAAATACACACAAGAAACAAGCCCTACAAATGCAAAGCAGAAACCTTCACAAACGGTAACTGAACAATATAATCAAATCGTAAGTTTAGGCTTAGACTCAAAAAACTTTTTGATTTCCGGATCATGTTTTCTAGTCGCAGGAACAACGTTGATTGTCGTATCTGATCGTGTTTCATTTAAATCAGTTAAAGAAAAAAACGCAGTAATGGGAACTGGTTTCGGAATATTGGGTATAGGCAGTATCCTTTCAATCACAGGCATTGCTGAACGACTCATCTATTCGAACAAGAAAAATCAACTTACTATTCAATTATTAGCGAATAAAGAACTTGGTACTAAAATTACATTTTAGTCTTATTCCCCTTTCTTCTCCTCAAACAAATGCATAATCGCATCACTCACGCCAACATTCGAAAATCCGCCATCGTGGAAGAGATTTTGCATCGTAACATAACGCGTTAAATCCGAGAACATCGACACACAATAATCGGCACAAGCATCAGCCGAAGCATTGCCCAGTGGCGACATTTTTTCTGCAAATCCAAAGAAAGAATCAAAGCCTTTAATACCTGAACCCGCTGTGGTCATGGTTGGCGACTGTGAAATAGAATTCACACGCACTTTCTTTTGTGTGCCATAATAATAGCCAAACGAGCGTACAATCGATTCCAAAGTAGCTTTTGCATCCGCCATATCGCCATAACCGGGGAATGAACGTTGTGCAGCTATATAGGTCAACGCCAACACACTAGCCCAATCATTCAATGCATCTTGCTTCATACAAGTCTGCAAGGTTTTATGCAACGAAAAAGCCGAAATATCATAAGTCTTCTGCATCCATTCGTAATTCACATCGGTATACGTTTTGCCTTTGCGCACGTTAGGCGACATACCAATCGAGTGCAAAACAAAATCCAATTTACCGCCTAAATGGTTCATTGATTCACTCACTAATTTTTCTAAATCTTCCACTATTGTAGCATCTGCACCAATTATAGGTGCATTGCAGATTTCAGATAGTTTTTTGATTTCGCCCATACGCAAAGCAACCGGTGCATTCGTTAGTGTGAATTGTGCACCTTGCTCATGCGCTTTTAACGCCACTTTCCAAGCAATAGAATTTTCGTCCAATGCTCCGAAAATGATTCCTCTCTTTCCTTTCAATAAATTATTCATACATGATTTTTAGTGACGAACTTTAGTTTTGGTTCGCCTAAATAGCTAAAACTTATTCAAAAAATAAAAAACCGCCCAAAATTTGAGCGGTTTCTCGTTGTCTTAACTGTACAGCTTATCGATTAAAGCTTGATATTTTTCGGTTACGATTTTGCGTTTCACCTTCAACGTTGGTGTTAACTCACCTCCGTCAATAGTCCATTCGTCAGGCATTAACTCAAAGCGTTTAATAGTTTCCCACTGCCCGAAGTGTTTATTTTTTTCGTCAATTTTTTCTTGGAACATTTTACGAACTGCCGGGTCGTTTACCAAATCTTTATTTGATAACGATTTTATGCCATTCATTATACACCACTCTTTCAAATTCACGAAATTCGGTACAATCAATGCGGAAACATAATTTCTTGACTCACCCACTACCAACATTTGCTCAATGTATGGAATCTCTTTCATTTTACTTTCCAACGAAAGTGGTGCAATATATTTACCGCCCGATGTTTTGAAAATTTCTTTCACCCGATCGGTGATTTTCAAATATTTTTTGCCTTTGTGCATCACAATGGTTCCTACATCTCCTGTCTTCAACCAGCCATCAACAATGGTTTCTGCAGTAAGGTCCGGTCGTTTATAATAACCCATCATCACATTCGGGCCTTTGCACAAAATTTCACCTTCGCCTTCTTTCATACCTTCGCGATGATCTAAATGCACATCTACTCCATCAATAATAGCACCCACTGTTCCGAACACAATCATGTCTTTTTCAAAAGGAGTTACAGAAATAACCGGAGACGATTCTGTTTGTCCGTAACCCTCTGCAACTAATATTCCTGCTGCAGTGAACACACGTGCTAATTTCGGATTCAACTTCGCAGCACCGGTACAAATGCCAATTACATTGCCACCCAAAGCATCACGCCATTTAGTATAAATTAATTTGTCGTACAACTTATATTTCAACGAATCAATTAAACCATAATTTTTCGTTAGGTCGTAGTTATTCGCAAACTCCATAGCTGCGAAATACAATTTCTTTTTAAAGCCCTCTAAGTTGGCAGAAGCAGCTTCCAACTTCATATACACCTTCTCTAACAAACGTGGAACAGAGGTAAAGAAATGCGGTTTCACTTCTTTCAAGTTTTCGGCAATGGTATCCATGCTTTCCGCATAATAAATAGACACACCGTTAAGTATGTATACGAAACAAACTGTTCTTTCAAAAATATGGCACAACGGTAAGAAACTCAACACACGTTTTTCTGAATCTAGCGGTAACATTGGGTTCACCGCTTTAATATTACTTATCACGTTATCATGCGAAAGCATTACACCTTTTGGATTTCCGGTAGTTCCGGAAGTGTAAATAATAGTAGCTAATTCGTTCGGCTGCACAGATGCTTTTATCGCTTCTAAAGCGGCCACATCACCACCTTCTCCAAGCGCTAAAAAGTCGTCAAAACTTTTGCAACCATCTACCTGATCAAACGAAAACACATCAATTAACGAAGGTACATTCGGTTGAATAGCTTTAATTTTTTTCACTAAGCCGGCATCCGAAACGAAGGCATATTTAATTTCTGCATCATTAAAAATGAAATTGTATTCCGATTCGCTAATCGTTGGATAAACAGGCACATTCACCAAACCGGCTTGTAATGAAGCCATATCAATGATATTCCATTCTTGTCGGCTTGTAGATACAATGGCGATCTTATCATCTTTTTTCAAACCCAATTTCAAGAGAGCCAAACTCGCCTGCGTCATGGTATCAATAATATGCTTCGTAGAGTAGTGTTTCCACTCCCCGTTTATCTTTCTTGAAATAGCATCCGGTTGAGGATATTTCTCGTTTTGGTAATAGACAACATCAAAGAGTCTTGTAAAGTCTTTCATCGTGGTTTGGTATTGATTGTGAATTCCGAATATATAAACAATGTGTATTAGAACGAAATTGTTTATTGGAAAGGCATATTTTTTTCAATTAACCTCCAAAAAATTCTGTAATAATTTCTTTTTTCTACTTTTGCACATGGCAACAAGAAATTCTACCAGCGATAGATTCGCTTTCGAAGGGATAACATTTGACGATGTTTTATTAGTTCCCGCTTATTCTGAAATCTTACCACGCGACACCAGCTTACGCACCCGACTTACACGCAACATTGAAATTAATGTTCCGTTGATTTCTGCTGCTATGGATACCGTAACCGAATCGGCTATGGCCATTGCGATTGCACGCGAGGGAGGCATTGGAATTCTGCACAAAAATATGTCCATCGAAAAACAAGCTGAGCAAGTGCGTAAAGTGAAACGAGCCGACAGCGGTTTGATTCTCGATCCTATCACATTACAAGCTGAAGCCACAGTAGGCGATGCAATGAAAATCATGAGCGAAAACAGAATTGGAGGTATTCCAATTACGGATAAATCGGGCAAATTAGTGGGCATTTTAACCAACCGCGATTTGCGTTTCGAGAAAAATAAAAAGCGAAAAGTAAGTGAGGTGATGACGCGTGAAAACCTTATCACTGCGCACAAAGGAATGGATTTGAAAAAAGCCGAAGGCATCCTCGAAAAATACAAAATCGAAAAATTACCGGTAATCGACAATGCCGGAAAATTGGTGGGTTTGGTTACCTATAAAGATATTTTGAAATTGCGTTCGCACCCGAGTTCCAGCAAAGACGGCTTCGGACGATTACTATGTGGAGCAGCGGTTGGTGTTACCCCCGATATGTTTACCCGCATTGAAGCCTTGATGGCTGTTGGTGTGGATGTAGTGACTATCGACACTGCTCACGGACATTCGAAAGGGGTGTTGGAAAACGTAAAAAACACGAAAAAGAATTTCAAAAAGTTGGAAATTATTTCCGGCAATATCGCTACGGCCGAAGGCGCAAAGGCATTGATTGATGCAGGAGTTGATGGTGTGAAAGTAGGTGTGGGTCCGGGTTCTATTTGCACTACTCGAATTGTAGCCGGTGTAGGTGTTCCACAACTTTCAGCTATTCATCAAGCGTATTTAGCGGCAAAAAAAGCAGGGGTCCCTATTATTGCCGATGGGGGCATTCGATACACCGGTGATATTGTGAAAGCATTGGCAGCCGGAGCAGATACTGTAATGGCTGGAAGTATTTTTGCGGGAACGGATGAAAGCCCAGGTGAAACCATTATTTATGAAGGCAGACGATTCAAATCGTATCGTGGCATGGGTTCTGTGGAAGCGATGCAAGAAGGATCGAAAGACCGCTATTTCCAAGATGCAGAAGATGATATCAAAAAATTAGTACCGGAAGGTATTGTTGGTCGTGTACCTTACAAAGGTACGGTTGCAGAAATTGTATACCAGTACGTGGGTGGATTACGTGCCGGCATGGGCTATTGCGGTGCAAAAAATCTGGCAGAATTGAAGAAAGCGAAATTCGTTCGCATCACTTCATCTGGCATTAACGAATCGCACCCGCATGATGTAATGATTACAAAGGAAGCGCCAAATTATTCGAGAAAGTAAAAAGCCTTTATCGCTTTATAGCGTTATGCTTGTTTAGCACCGCTGCTAAATCTCGCTTTTACACTATCCACAACATAATAAACCATAGGTACAACATACACGGTTAGCATCAATGATGAAGATAAACCTCCGATAATTACCCAAGCTAGCCCGTTTTTCCACTCGCTGGCTGTGCCCGATGCCAATGCAATAGGAAGCATACCAATTACCATAGCTAAAGTGGTCATAAGTATGGGGCGCATGCGTTCTTTACCGGCTTTCACCAATGCCTCTTCATAGTGCATACCTTCGGCTTTCAAATGGTTTGTAAAGTCAACAATTAAAATGGCATTTTTCACCACCAAACCCATAAGCATAATCAGACCTAACATGGCGAAAAGACTAATGTTAATCATTGATAAGTTTAATGCCAAAAATGCACCAATGATGGCTAATGGTATAGAAAACAGCACTACAAACGGATAAACAAAACTATCATAAAGGGCTACCATTATCAAGTAAATCAAAACAAAGGAAACCAGAAGTACCGAGCCTAGTGCGCCAAAACTATCTTGCTGACGTTTAATATCGCTACCCCATGAAAGTTGCATCCCTTCGGGCAACGGATTTTTGGCGAGGTAATTCAACACATCATCGGCTACTGTTCCGGAAGGCCTCCCCAATGCATCTGCTGTAAGTGTTACAGCCGGCTGTCTGTCTTTTCGTTCCAACAGTGATGGCGATTTATCTTGAACAACTTCCGCAAATTGAGCCACTTCTACCGGCATTCCCATTGGGTTCACAATTGCCAAGTGGCTTACATCATCATAATTTCGCCTATTGAAATTAGTTAACCAAACTCGAATAGGATATTCTGTTCCATTTTCAGTTAAGGTGGCATCTGCATTCCCTGAAAATGCAATACGGGTGTTTAATCCAACATACGCTGTTGTTAAACCTAAACGTTGCATTTTATCTTTGTCGGGTACAATTTTATATTCCGGATTTCCATCTTGAACCGATAATCGTGCATTATCGGCACCGGGTATTTTCTCAACAGCAGCTTTTAATTGGTTCGCAGCCATCATCACCTGTGTGTAGCTGTTGCCGCTTAAGGTAATTTCAATGGGTGCTGTTTTTGGAATTAAGCCCAGCGTTGCAATCGCAAAATTGATTCCGGAATATTTACCCTTGAGCTCCTCCCGAAGCTGTCGCATAAATTGTTCTGTGCTTATAGAGCCTCTTTCGTTCTTGGGTTTAAGTTGAATCGTAAATTCAGAAACATTTGCAGCACCCAAACCCAAACTTCCAATACCTGTGCTTGGTCCTCCCACATTACTGAAGAGGCTGCTCACTTCTTTCTTTTGTGAAATATATTGCTCAATAGACTTGGTTATTTTATTGTTTTGCGCAATAGAAGTGTTTTTGTCGAACTCTAAGGTCATTCTGAACTTGCCTTGATCACCGGTAGTCATTAATTCTTTGCCGATAATGCCTTGCTTCATTATTACAGCGGTTACAACAAACAGGAATAATACAAACACTGTAAACACTAACTTATGATGCAACACCCAACGTAGTTGTTTCCCATACCATGCAATAAACGCTTCAAGCTGGTGTTCGAAACCAATTAAAAACCGATTGAAAAAATGCGTGGGCTGCAAATCTTCTTTCTTACCCAAACGCGAAGCCAGCCAAGGTGTTAGCGTAAAACAAACCAACAAACTACTTAATGTTGACGTAATAACTACAATAGAAAACTGTTTGAGCATATCGGCTACAAACACCTGTAGAAAGAGAATGGGAACGAAAACAACAACATCCACTAGTGTAATCGAGAGAGCAGAAAACCCTATCTCCATTCGCCCTTCAAGTGCTGCTCTTGCCTTATCTTTTCCGGCATCCAAATGTTTCTGAATATTTTCCAACACCACTGTGGCGTCATCTACCAAAATTCCAATCACTAACGACATGGCCAACAAGGTCATCAAATTCAAGGTATAATTCAACATCCACATTACACCAAAGGCAGTAATCAATGAGGTAGGAATGGCCAACAAAACAATTAGCGAATTTCTTACACTGCGCAAAAACAACAGCATAATTAACGACACCAACACAATAGCTAATAGTAAATCGTGAACCACACCATCTACTGCAGCAATAGTATTATCGGTACTATCGTCTGAAATCACAAACTTCACATTACTTGCTTTATTTTGCACTTCAATTTGTTGAAACTGCTTTCGAACAGCTTTGGAAACATCTACAGCGTTCCCATCGCCCTGTTTTTTCAACAACAGTCCAATACCGGTGTTCCCATTATAGCGGCTAACCGAACTAACCTCTTTTACACCATCTACAACCGTTGCAACATCTTTCACAAAAACCGGACTTCCGGCTACAGGCATTGCCACCTGAACAGTTTTAAGCTGATCAACAGATGTAAATTTACCTACTAGTCTTACTGAATTATTTTCAGTTTCTGTTTGCACTTTTCCTGCCGGTAAATCTATACCCGAACGATGAACAGCCTCAACAACCTGTGCCAAAGAAACTTTGTACAACTTCAACTTTTCTTGGTCAATTTTAACCTGTATTTCGCGCTCCTCACCCCCTAATATCGTAATTTCAGCCACCCCCTTAATTTGTTGAATTTGGGGCAGAAAATTATCTTTTAACTGAGCATAAAACTGTGTAGCCGGCAAATCGCTTGTTACGCTCACCGACATAATTGGCAAGTCGTTTGGCGACACTTTACTCATTACCGGGCTTTGAATATCTTTCGGTAAGTCTTTTTTGATGTTATCTATATAGCGTTGTGCATCCTGCATGGTTTTATCTAAATTTGTTCCATACTTCAGATTGGCTATGATGATGGATGCATTCGGTAACGACTTCGTAACTAAGTAATCAACCCCTTCCAAATTCGATAGTGCATCTTCAATTTTTCGCGAAACCGAGCTCTCCACTTCGGTAGGTTCAGCACCCGGATATGCCGTTTTGATGACCACAACTGGTTGATTGAAATCGGGCATCAATTCGTAACTCAAATTTTTATAACCAATAAACCCTATTAATGTCAAAACACAAAACAGAACAATAATCAGAGAGGGTCGCTTTATTGCAATTTCCGTAAGACTCATAACTCGTACTTTTATTTTTCGCTAATGGCGGCTCCTTCAAACAAATTTTGGAACCCATTGGTGATGATTATATCTCCTTCTTTTAAACCTTTAGCCACAATGGCTTTGTCCTCCTTTCGTTTTGAAATTTGAACTTCTGCAAGCGTGGCCTTACCGGCTTTAACTATGTATACTTGGGGCTTTTCGGCTGTGCCTACAATTACTGATGATGGGATTAGAATCCCTTTTTCATCGCTACCGCTTGTTAGTTCCACTTTACCAAACATGCCTGCTTTTACTTGATTATTGTTAGTATTCTGCACTTTAAACTGAACCGGAAAACTATTCGCCACATTCGCCTTACTGCTTATCATCTCCACTTTTCCTATTAACGAAAGGGTAGGCAGTGCATCGATTTTAATTGGATACGATTTCCCGATTTGAAATTTGCTTACCTCCATTTCCGAAACATTAATGGTAAATCGAAGTGCTGCGATTTCTGTTAGCTGTAACAAAGGCACGCCCGGAGCCGCAAATGCACCAACCTCATTCATTTTAGCGGTAATCACACCACTAAATGGTGCAACAATTTTTGTTTTGTTCAACTGTTCCAGCAAAGTTGCCTTTTGAATTTTTGCCGATTTTAATGCCAATACCGATTTTTCCAACTGTATGCCCTGAACCGCATCGGCATTCGCTAAAATGGTATATCGTTGTACATCCGATGATAAGCCTTCGATTTGTACATCTATAGCATTTATTTGTTGTTGAAGGAGTACATTGTCTAATTGTACTAATAATTGCCCCTTCGCTACCTGCTGTCCTAAATCCACATAAATTTCGTTTATCTTCCCTTGCACTTCTGCACTGAGCTTGCTTTCCTTGTCGGGTTCAAAACTTCCGGTGAAAGAAAAAACATTCCCGATGTTTTGTTCATACACTCGTTCGGTTGCAACATGTATGGGTTGCTCTTTGTTGTATTGATATATTTTCTTTTCTGCCTCGGTTTTATTGCTTTTCAAGCGAAACACAACAAATGCAATGGCCAGCAGAGGAATAATAATGTACAGCACTTTTTTGTAGTTCATGGTTCTATTTATTTTAATGTAGAAATGTTTCCTGTTAATCTTTTGAGTTCTATATCTGCTTTTGCAAAATCGATGTATGCCGATAAATAATTTTGCTGTGCTTCTCGCAATGCTGTATCGGCAAGCAATACATCGGTAAGCGTAGCCACACCCTGCTGTTGTTGTAGCATAGTTTGGTTATAGATGTTTTGTGCTTGTTCTATTTGCCTTTTCGACACTTCAATGGTTTGCTGCGCAATGGAACATTGAAGTGTGGCATTTTGAGTTTGCATGGTATTCATCGCTACCGCATTAGCCTCTTGCAACTCGCTGTTTTTTAGCTCTAGCTTTTTTTGGTTGATTTTGCGCATCGTAACCGTGCCGTTGAACAATGGATAACTTAACTGTAGGCCCACAAAACTTGTTGGAAAAAATTTCAGAAAATCGTTCGGTTTTTTGTCGTACCCAAACCCGGTTGTTCCATAAAAACCTATTAGCGATAACGATGGCAGTCGACTGAGTTTTAAGTTCTGTAATTCAATTTTTACCAATTTCCGCTGCTCCCCTGTTAAAGCTACTTCAATAGGTAGGTTAGAACGATCAGCATTCGTTTTAGTAAACCGGATGTTATCTTCAACCGTAATTTCACGAAGTAAAGATATGCCTAATGAAAATTTTAAGGCGTTCATTACCTGTTGTAATCTACTAAATGCTGTTTGCTTTTGAATATTGAGTTGTACCAACTGCAATTCAACCTTAGCAACATCAGTACCTTTAGCCAATAATTGCGTTTGTAACAGTTGTACATTTTTCAACAACTTGTTGGTGTTACTAATACTGCTGTCGATAAATTGAAGCTGATGTACTAAAACTTGCGCGCTGTAGTATTGATTACATACATCAACCAATACTTGCTCTTCCGATTTTCTGTATTGCAGTTCATTTAATGCAGCTGCTTGTTTTGTTGTTGTTATAGCGCCATATACTAATGGATTATACAACGGCATGCTTAACTGAACATTGGCATTCAGATTATGCTGTACACCAAACTGGGCTTCTTTGTATTTACCGGCCGGAGCGGTAGGATTAAAAGTAGACAAGGGCATCAGTTGTGTAGGCAAATCGGTAAAATACTTGTAATCAGCATTAATCATAAGCTTGGGGATTAATGCAGCAGTAGCTTCTTTTTGCTTTTCTTCGCCCAGCAATGTGTTATTATTCGCTATTTGCAGCAACCGATTATGGCTTTGTGCGGTATCTATACACTGTTGCAACGACCATGTTTGCGCTTCTCCCTTTGGCATTTCAAACAAAAGCAGAAGAGCAAATAAAAAAAGTTTGTGAACACTTACTAACATAACAATGCAAATTTTTTAAACCTTAGGTTTACGTTTAACTAAAAAATAGGAAACTAAAGCCAAAATTGTGGTGGCTACGATTCGAAACAGCATCCCTTTTACGGTTTCCATTTTATATAAACCACCCGATTTGATGTGACAATAGAGACCAATCATTCCAACTATCAATAGCGCTAAATTACCCAGCAATAATGCTGTTGTTTCTTTTTTTTCTCTCCAAAAGCTATATGCTGACCATAGAAAAAGTAATCCTGAAATTAGATTTATCCATACAATAAATTCAACAAAATTCCCTTCCTTTTCACGAATGCCAAACAAATCAAACAACACCGAAGATGTTAAGAATACCGTTAACCCTCCAAAGAGTATGAGAAACAACACCGACAAGTATTTGACAACTCTATTCATGCAATAACGATTAGTTTTATAAGACTCTCTAACAGCTTGTTTCCGCTTTTGGCAACATCTTGTTGAAACTGATCGATTCGCCATTTGTACATATGGAGACGTACAGTTCCCATAATGATATGCACTAATTCATCGGCTTTGATGGCTTTTGTAAAATCGCCATTCTGCTGGCCTTCGATAATAATAGGTGCGATCATTTTTTTCCGAGAGACCATAATCTGAAAAATTTGCTCGTTAATTGCCTTACTCTCTTCCAGCAAGCCATCGGAAAACAGGGCAACGGCCAAATGGGGGTGCTGATGAAAAAAAGCAAACTGATTTCTGAACAATAGTTTCAGTTTGTTTACCGGACTATGCTCGGGCTTCACTTTCGCTAAATAGCCAGTATCTACGTTCTGTAATACAAAACGTAACATTGCCAGAACAATTTCTTCCTTACTATTGAAATGCCTGTAGATAGCACTTTCCGAGAAATTCATGGCTTTGGCCAAATTTTTTATGGTTAAGCCACTTACCCCGGAATGCGTTAACAATTGAGCCGAAGCATCGATGATTTCAAGTTGCCGGTCGGAAAATGATGTTGCCATATCAATAATGTTAGTGAGTATTCACTTGCAAATGTATTCACTTCTTTCTATTTCTACTGAAAAACTTTCCCAATATACTTCATTATGCTCCCAAACAGTTTATTGGCTTGCCTTTGCAGATATATACTAAAAAACCTTAAAACTCGTTACGGTTTACACAGAAGCATGTATAACTTATTTCTATTTACAGCATGAAGTTACTGAAAGGCATCACCATTTTAAGTGTGTTCACACTTTTGCAAAGTTGCACCAAAGACAATTCTTTGGATTGGGCGACCGCGTTGGAGGGTAATTATGCTGATGCGGAGCAAGGGAAACATGCTTCCGTTTCAAAAGTAAGTAACCGCGAAATCGCAATTGATGCCTATAACGGAAATCCGGCTGCCTATACCCTTACCCATGTAAAATTGTTAAGTGCCGATTCATTTTCGATTAATGAAACCGATATTACCGGTGCATTGAACGTTGGAAGTGGCACCATCCGAAACGGAAATTTAACCGTGAGTTATACGCGAGCTGTGGATGGAGCATTCACCAATGAGATACGTTATTCGTTGCTTAAAAAGAAATAAAATCACTTATTTTGCTGTGAATGATTTCTGATTGCGAGTAATAAAAACAATACATTATGTCAACCCCATCGCCTCTCTTTGGCAACTATTCTTTTCTGGAAGTTAGTGAAGCTGAATTTTCGCCCTTTTTCAATGCCAATCGCGCAATAGTTTTCCCTGAAAATAGTGGTCTGTTTTACCAACAGTTCCTTTCTGAATCGGAAAGAGAAAAACAAATTGAACTGGCAAAACACTTCAAAAACAGGCAGTTTTTCTACTTCTTTATCTACTACAAAAGCGAGATTGTGGGTTGGCATTTTGGAAAACAAATGGATGGTGAAGAATATTATATGATTAATACTGGCATCTTCAAAGCGCACCAAAATAAAGGAGTTTACCAAACATTTTTGAGGGAAGTACTTGCTTTTATACTCGACAAAGGCTATCAAATAATTAGCAGTAAACACCATGCTTCCAACAACGCAGTATTAGTGCCAAAATTGAAAGCCGGATTTGTTATTCAATCCATTGAAATAGATTTAGCCTTTGGCACAATGATAAAGCTTATTTATCTGGCGAACGAAAAAGCTAGAAGCATATATAATTATCGAACCGGAAGTCATACTTTACCAGAACATTAGTCGAATAAGACTAAAAGGAAATCTCAAGAAATTCTTTACGTAAATAATCTCCACAAATATTATTTTTGGCAGATGCAAGAGATTTTCGACAAAGCCAACGCAGTTTTAAAACAAATTGAAGCGGAACAACCGGCAAATGCTGCTGCGTTGGAGCAATTCCGCATTAAGTATATTGGTACAAAAGGAATCATCAAAGATCTTTTTGGAGCTATGGGTCAGGTACCGAACGAGCGCAAAAAAGAATACGGACAATTGATGAACGTTTTGAAGCAAACGGCCGAAACAAAATTCGACAATTTGAAAGATTCGTTTGGCGATACTAAAGCTAAAAGTAGCGAAAACGTTGATTTAACAGCACCGGGCTTCACCACAGATTTTGGCGGACGACATCCGATTTCCATCGTGAAAAACAAAATGATTGAGATTTTTTCTCGTTTGGGTTTTGTAGTAGCTGAGGGTCCGGAAATTGAAGATGATTGGCACAACTTCACTGCGTTGGGTACACCTAAAGACCACCCTGCACGCGATATGCAAGACACCTTCTACATTTCAGAAGATAAAAATACATTGCTCAGAACGCACACTTCTTCGGTTCAAATTCGAATGATGGAATCGCAAAAACCACCCTTACGTATTCTGATGCCGGGCCGTGTATACCGTAACGAGACCATTTCAGCGCGCGCGCATTGCACCTTCCACCAATTAGAAGGTTTATATATCGATGAAGGTGTTTCCTTTGCCGATTTGAAACAAACCATGTTTTACTTTGTGCGGGAAATGTTCGGGCAAAACACCGAAATTCGTTTCCGCCCTTCGTTCTTCCCTTTCACAGAACCAAGTGCAGAGGTAGATGTATCGTGCTTTATCTGCAACAGCAAAGGCTGCCCGGTTTGTAAATACAGCGGTTGGGTTGAAATTGGAGGTTGCGGTATGGTAGATCCTGTGGTATTAGAAAACTGTAAGTTAGACCCGAAAAAATATTCAGGCTACGCCTTCGGTATGGGTATTGAACGAAGCACTATGCTCAAATTCCAAATCAATGATTTGCGTTTATTTTTCGAAAACGATGTTCGCTTTTTGAAACAATTTAAAAACGCGAAATAAGATGAAAACGATTAAAACAGTTGGTGTTTGTGG
>Ga0116191_1000901_pt1 | contig 25030 bp, 21 predicted proteins | sample AD_UKC111_MetaG_FD_89897 | JGI IMG/M metagenome (GOLD analysis project Ga0116191, IMG submission 89897) | Active sludge microbial communities of municipal wastewater-treating anaerobic digesters from Hong Kong - AD_UKC111_MetaG | ecosystem: Engineered > Bioreactor > Anaerobic > Digestate... | reverse complement strand
TTTATTCTGATTGATGACAAGGGTAACGATTTTTTCAAAGTGGTTCAAACACCAACGTGCGCATATGGCAACTAAAAAGCGGTATGTCGAAAATCAAGAAGAGCAACGCTGATTGCGTTGCTCTTCTTAGATTTTACGGATTCTTACTCCTCTGACAAAATGGCATTCTCCTTTTTCTAAAATCAGATCAGCGCGGAAACGGGTGGGTAAAATGTTTTGCTTTAAATTAGGAAGATTGACTTCATCCCAAACTTTATTTGCAAATTCTTCCAGTTCTTTTTCGGAATAGGAAGCATAGCGATGAAAATAAGATTCAGGATTCCGAAAAGCGGTTTCTTGGAGTTTTTTGAAACGTTCCACGTACCATTTGCGAAGATCTTTTTCGCCGGCATCTACATAAATGGAAAAATCGAAAAAATCGGATACAAATACTTTATGCCTCGATTTTTTGTTTATGGTAACTTGTAAAATATTAATACCTTCTACAATTAAGATATCCGGTCTTTCAATTAGCTGAGTTTGATTGGGCATGACATCATAATACAGATGCGAATACACAGGAGCTTCAAGTATGTCGCGTCCTGATTTTACGTCAGCAAGAAAAGATAGCAGACGTTTTGCATCGTAACTTTCGGGGAATCCTTTTTTGTTGAAAATTCCTCTTCGTTCGAGCTCGGCATTCGGGTATAAAAAACCATCGGTTGTAATGAGTTCAACTTTTGGGTTTTCGGGTGTCATAGAAAGCAATTTCTGCAGGACACGTGCGGTAGTGCTTTTCCCCGCCGCTACACTGCCGGCTATGCCGATAATGTAGGGAATGCGGCGACTGGTATTGTGGAAGAATTGGTCGCGTTCGTTATGCAGATTTCGGTAGTGTGTAATGTGTATCTGCAGCAACCTTATCATGGGGAGGTAAATCTCTTCTATCTCTTGTATGGTAAGGGGTTCATTAAGCGCTTGCAGGTTTGAGACATCGATGTCGGAAACAGGGAACATTGGGTGCTCCTCGAGCATGCTCCATTCTTTTCGTGTAAAACTTCGAAAAGGTGAGTAAGTTACCTCGTAGGGTTGTTTATTCATTTTATTTATTTTCGTTCTGCAAATTTACACGATAATTTTTATCAATTAGGGTGCTAACCCGTAAAAAATCCTTTTTTACAAATTTTACATGCTTTATGGAAGATAAATGGGGTTAGGAAGGAAAATAGATAGGAATTGGATGGAAGTAAAAAAACCGGTAAACAATGATAAATCATTTACCGGTTCTCAATGGCTTTGACTTCTTCTGCAGTCCCTTGTGAATTTCCTTACATCATTTCAATGCTGCGTTTGATAAAATCACTGAGCGCTTCCCCTTTTAGCATGCTGTTGGAAAGCAGCGCAAGATCTATCATTTGTTTCAGTTTTTTATTCTCTGAAGCATATTGGATGAGTTCCTCTTTTTCTTTACCTGCTGTTTCGCTAACAATTTCCTTGATTAGGGGGTGCCCGGTGTTTACTACTACCTGATAAATATCGGGCATTTCTCCATAGAAAGACATACCCGGTTGTATTGCAGACATGTCTTTCATACGGCGAGAGAATTCATCCTGCGTGATTTGAATGGGTTTGCCGGTTTCTCCCAATGCTTTAAATTCCACGACAAATTCGGTTTTGTCCATCTTTGGCAATTGGGATTTCACGATCTCGCTCAGCGCTTCTTTTTCCTTATCGGAAAGTTCGACTTTTGCTGTTTCTTCTTTTTCTATCAAGTGTTCAACGGTGTCGCTATCTACACGTACAAAACGGGTCTTTTCGAATTTATGTTCAATGAGTCCCATCCAAGGGATGTCAAGTTGCCCATCCATTAGCAATACGTCGTATCCTTTTTCTTTTGCTGCATCAATGAAGGCATATTGATCGTCCTTATTCGTAGCGTACAAGTAAACCAACGTTCCGTTTTTGTCCGTTTGATTGCTTTCGATAAGCGTCTTGTATTCTTCCAGGGTAAAATATTTTCCGTCAATGTTTTTCAACAGACAGAATTTAACGGCTCTTTCGTAAAATTTTTCTTCCGTCAGCATGCCATACTGGATAAACAACTTAAGTCCTTCCCATTTTTCTTCGAATTGAGAACGATCTTTTTTGAAAATTTCTTCCAGTTTGTCTGCAACTTTTTTGGTGATATGATTGGATATTTTCTTTACATTTTTATCACTCTGCAGATAGGAGCGAGATACGTTTAAAGGAATATCCGGCGAGTCGATAACGCCATGAAGCAGCGTTAGAAATTCCGGTACGATACCTTCAACCGAATCGGTTACAAATACTTGATTGCAGTACAGTTGAATCTTGTTTTTTTGTAAATCGAGGTTGCTTTTTATGCGGGGGAAGTACAAAATTCCTGTTAGATGGAAAGGGTAATCCACATTGAGGTGGATCCAAAACAACGGTTCATCGAATGTCATCGGGTAGAGTTCGTGATAGAAGTTTAGGTAGTCTTCATCTTTCAATTCCGATGGTTTTCGTTTCCATAACGGATTGGTATTATTGATGATGTTGTCTTCATCCGTTTCAACATACTTCCCGTCTTTCCATTCCTGTTTTTTCCCGAAAACTATAGGAATAGGCAGAAATCTACAGTATTTCTTTAATAAGGATTCGATTTTTTCTTTTTCTAAAAATTCTTTGTTTTCATCGTCAATATATAAAATGACGTCCGTTCCTCTATCCTTTTTCTCTGCTTCTTCTATTTTATAATCGGGCGTTCCTTCGCAAGACCATTTAATAGCCGGAGCATCTTCTTTGTAGGATTTGGTAATGATCTCTACTTTTTTGGAAACCATGAAGGTTGAATAAAAGCCCAATCCAAAGTGACCAATAATAGCATTTGCACTATCTTTGTATTTTTCCAGAAATTCATTGGCGGAGGATAGGGCGATCTGATTGATGTATTTATCGAGTTCTTCCGGGGTCATGCCGATTCCCCGATCGGATATTGTCAGCGTTTTTGCTTTTTTGTCGATCGAAACCCGTATGGACAGATCTCCCAATTCTCCTTTGAATTCACCTTTATCAGCCAGCGTTTTTAATTTCTGAGTTGCATCAACCGCATTGGATATGACTTCACGTAAAAAAATTTCATGATCGCTGTACAAGAATTTTTTGATGATGGGGAATATATTTTCTGTCGTTACCCCAATACGCCCTTCTTTTTGCATATATCTTATTTTTTTAGGTGATTATTCCTTATCGGATGGTGCAAATAATATGCCATTTCGTCATCAATATAGGAATAAGCCATTTTTTCTTTATTTATACTGTCTTATTGTCGATATTGAATGGACGATATGCGTTATTTTTGTAATTTATTTTTCAGTTTATAGATATAGATAAAATCGATTGATAATAGGTGGTGAATTTCTGTATTTTTTAACATGTTATCTATTTGGAAATCAGTGAATAACGTGTTTGTTTTATTTGTTAACACTATTTAATTATAAGGAGAGAAAAAATAATTGTGTTTTTAAAAAATATATTTTTATCTTTGTTATGGATGAAAGTGGAAAGATTTTTGATAATCTATATACTGGAAGTCCGTTAACACACAAAAAATGATTCTTATGAAATCAAATGATTCTTTCGAAAACAAGCTCCTAGGATTGCAAGATAACATGCTTAATTTTGCATTGACGCTTACAGCAAATAGAGAAGAAGCAAGAGATTTAATGCAGGAAACAACGCTTCGCGTGTTGGACAATAGGGAGAAATATTATGAAAATATTAATTTCAAGGGGTGGGTTTTTACCATTATGCATAATATTTTCGTGAATAATTATCGCAAAGTAGTGAGAAGCCAGACAGTTATAGATAAAACAGAAAATTTATATCATTTGAACTTGCCCCAGGATTCGGGTTTTGATACTCCGGATGGTGCTTATACCATTAAAGAGATTAATATGGCCATCAATAGTTTTACCGATGAATATAAAATTCCTTTTTCGATGCATGTTGCAGGGTACAAATATGAAGAGATTGCTCAGCATTTAGGTCTTCCGATCGGAACAGTAAAAAGTAGGATTTTCTTTGCTCGGAAACGTCTTCAGGAAATGCTGAAAGATTTCAGGTAAGAAATGAATTTAATTTATAGGTGTATTTTTCAATAAAAAACCCTGCGGTTCAGCAGGGTTTTTTATTGGACTAATGAAAGTCAGTTGTCTATTTGCAATTTGGTTTTTTCTTTCTTGAGGGTAAAATCTTTGGGATTCTTTACTTTTTGTTTTAGTAAAGCAATTTCTAAAACTTCTTTTACGTCATTCACATAATGAAATTTAAGTCCTTTAAGATAGGAGGGTTTAATTTCCTCTATATCTTTTTTGTTCTCGGCACTCAAAATAATTTCTTTGATACCGGCGCGTTTGGCAGCAAGAATTTTTTCTTTGATGCCGCCCACCGGCAGCACCTTTCCTCGCAATGTAATTTCACCCGTCATGGCCAAATTGGCTTTCACTTTCCGCTGCGTGTATGCCGAAGCAAGTGAGGTGATCATTGTTATTCCTGCCGAAGGACCGTCTTTTGGAATAGCTCCTTCGGGAACATGAATGTGCGTATTCCAGCTTTCGAAAACTTCCGGATCGATACCCAATTCTTCGGCATGGGAACGAATATATTCCATTGCCAGCATGGCCGATTCTTTCATTACATCACCCAAATTGCCGGTTATGGTGAGTTTCGATCCTTTTCCTCTGCTTAACGAGCTTTCTACAAACAAAATTTCTCCACCTACGGCTGTCCATGCCAGGCCGGTTACGACACCTGCATATTCATTACCTTGATAACTTTCTTTGGTATAGGGCTCCACACCGAGGTATTCGTTTAAATCACTAACTTGCAGTTCTTTGGGATATTCTTGGTTGTCAGCTATTTTCCGGGCTATTTTTCGCAGAATTTTTGCAATCTGCTTTTCCAATTCCCGCACGCCGGATTCACGCGTGTAATTTTCGATTATTTTTTCCAGTGTATTTTTCGGGATATTGAAAGCATCTCGGGGAATGCCGTGATTATCCAATTCTTTGGGAAGAAGATGACGTGCAGCTATTTCGATTTTTTCTTCAGTGATATATCCTCCCACATTAATCAGTTCCATTCTATCCAAAAGAGGCTGCGGAATAGTGTTTAGGTTGTTGGCTGTAGCAATGAAAAGAACTTTCGATAAATCGTAATCGATGGAAAGATAATTGTCGTGAAATGCCGAATTTTGTTCGGGATCCAACACCTCAAGCAGGGCAGAAGCCGGGTCGCCACGAAAATCGCTGCCGATCTTGTCTATTTCATCCAATACAAAAACAGGATTTGAGGAGCCGGCCTTCTGAATATTTTGAATGATTCTACCGGGAATGGCGCCGATATAAGTGCGGCGATGCCCCCTGATCTCGGCTTCGTCATGCAATCCTCCAAGAGAAATACGAACATATTTTCGGTTCAGGGCTTCGGCTATGGATTTTCCCAGCGAAGTTTTCCCCACTCCGGGAGGTCCATACAAGCAAAGGATGGGTGATTTCATATCTCCTTTGAGCTTCAGAACCGCCAAGTGTTCGATAATACGTTCTTTTACTTTTTCCATTCCAAAATGATCACGATCGAGAATCTTCTGTGCATTTTTCAGATCGAAATTGTCCGGAGTAAATTCATTCCACGGCAATTCTACAATGGTTTGCAGGTATCCGTATTGTATGGAATAATCGGGTGACTGGGGACTTAATCGTTCCAGTTTTTTTACTTCTTTTTCGAATATTTCAGCAACCTCGGTACTCCATTTTTTCTCTTTTGCTTTTTTACGAAATTCGTCGATTTCAAGCTGTTGGACATTGCCTCCCAACTCTTCCTGAATGGTTTTGAGTTGTTGTTGCAGATAGTATTCTTTTTGCTGCTGATTAAGATCTTCGCGAGTCTTCATTTGAATATTCATTTTCAACTCCAACACCTGCATTTCGCGATTCAGGATCATCAGCAGTCGGAAGGCTTGTTCTTTTTCATCGTCAATGTTTAGCAATTCCTGTTTTTCACGACTGTCAATAGGAAGATTAGTAGCACAATAGCTTACCAGCATATCCAAAAAAGCTTCATTGTTTAGTGTTTGCAACAGTTCTTTAGGTGGTTCGCCTAATAGTTGCAACATTTGGATCATGGTATCGCGGATGGAATCGAGAACGGCTACATATTCCTTGTCGTTTTTCGAGGCAGGGATAGATTCTTTTATTTTATACCGTGCTTTAAAGAAAGGCTCCGATTGCACCATTTCATGCCATTCGAATCTTTTTTTTGCTTGAATGATGATACTGAGATTATCATTGGCCAATTCGATCACTCTCATTACTTCGGCAATAACACCAACGCGATACAAATCGTCCGATTCGGGATTTTCGATATTGCCATCTTTTTGGCATACCAATCCAATATAGCGTTGTTTTTTTCCCAGCGACTTAATGAGTTTGAGCGATTTTTCTCTACCCACCGAAATGGGGAGGCTGCTTCCCGGGAAAATAACGGTGTTTCGGAGGGGTAAAATAGGTATGATATCGGGTAGAAGCGAATTGTCTATTTCTTTGTTGTTATCCATAAAATCGTCCGCAATAAAGGAAATAAAATTAGGATCCGTTTCTTCGGTATCGTGGCTATATATTTTTCTTTGAAACATAATCAATCTTTACTTCAGTTGTAATTTATTTTTTGCTTTATGAAAAGAAAAGCTTTTGCATCGCAATAATGCAAACAAAAATAGGGCTATTTTGTTTAATAATGTATAAGAAAGCGTCAAAATTCATGCCAAATATATAGAACTTGTAAAATGTCGGCTTCTTGTTTTCGTTTTAAGCGATTTTCGGTCTATCATGATCGGTGTGCAATGAAAGTAGGTACAGATGGGGTATTGTTGGGGGCATGGACTTCGGTAGCTCAAAACAAAAATATGTTGGATGTGGGAACAGGGTCAGGATTGATTGCTTTAATGCTTGCTCAACGGAACGAATTAGTCGATATCACCGCTATTGATGTAGATAACGATGCTGTTGTTCAGGCAAAAGAGAATGTGGCGGCATCACCTTTCAACCATCGGATTGAAGTGGCCAATATCTCTTTTCGAGATTTTGTAGAGCAAACCTCCGTTAAGTTTGATGGCATTGTTTGTAATCCTCCCTTTTTTGTGAATTCGTTGTTACCACCGGATAAACGGCGTAGTGAAGCTCGTCATGCTTATTCTCTTCCAATTGAAGATTTACTTTTTTTGAGTAGACAGGTAATTTCAACACATGGAAAACTTTCTTTTATTTATCCATTTGAAAGGAAGTCTTTTTTGAACGGATTAATTCAAGAAACAGGATGGTATATTCATCGTCAGACTGATGTGTATCCCACACCCCACAGTTCTCCTAAGCGGCTATTAATGGAATTATCGTTAGTTCCTTCTGAAGTTGGCACAATTCATAAACATCTGGTGATTGAAATGGAGAGACATCATTATTCGGACGAATTCATTCAGTTAGCGAAAGATTTTTATTTGTATTTGGAAGAGTCATGACGCCCACAGATTTAGATAATTAGATTTATTTGAGAGAGCCCCATAGAACTAGTATACAATTTATATAACCTTTATAATTTTCATAGATATGATTAAAATAACCGTAATCGGAGCAGGGAATGGAGGACAAGCTCTTGCAGGATATCTGGCCATGAAAGGTTTTGATGTCGCACTTTTTAACAGATCGAGAAGGAGAATATATCCTATCATCGAGTCACATAAAATCAAAATTGAAGGACAAGTTGATGGAGAATATGAAGTATCTTTTGCGACAACAAAAATTGATGAGGCGATGAAAGGAAGAAAGCTTATTATGGTTGTTGTGCCGGCTTTCGCCCACAAAGAAATTGCAGAGAGAATGGCTCCTTTCCTGGAAGACGGACAGATTATCGTTTTGAATCCCGGCAGGACAGGTGGAGCGTTGGAGTTTTATAATACGTTGAAAAGGGAAGGCGTAAAGAAGGATGTTATTGTTGCGGAAGCGCAAACTTTTATTTTTGCTTCCCGCATGTCTAATCCCGGTGTTACCCGAATTTTCAGAATAAAAAATGCTGTACCTGTTTCAGCTCTCCCCGCATCAAGAAATCCCGAGTTAGCCGAAACATTGCAGCAAGTAATGCCGGAATTTGAGATTGTTAAAAACATCGTTTATACAAGTTTTAATAACATAGGTGTTGTTTTGCACCCTGCAACCTTAATTTTGAATGCTGCACGAGTAGAAACAACTGCGGGCAAGTTCGAATTTTATTTTGAAGGCATTTCACCTTCGGTTGCTAAAGTACTCGAAAAAATTGATGAGGAAAGATGTGAGGTAATGAAGCTTTTTAATGTTCAGCCGATGACGGTTAAAGAATGGTTGAGTTATGCCTACGATGTCAGTGGTCAAAATTTATATCATGCTATCCGCAATAATGAAGGTTATCGGGGGATATATGCACCCACCAGCTTAGATAATCGTTATCTTTTGGAAGATGTGCCAATGAGTCTGGTTCCGATTTCTTCTTTCGGAAAAGAATTTGACGTTAAAACTCCCGTTATCGATGCTATGATAAGTATAGCGAATGCTATGTTGGGTAGCAACTTTTGGGAAACAGGGAGAACGGTTGAAGATTTAGGATTGAAAGGTTGGAGCATAGAAAAAATAGTCAAGTTCGTTGAGGAGGGGGAAGGATGAATAAAATTTTAGGTGCTTCTATCGGAAGTGATGTTCATGTTGCCGGACTTTTGAATTTTTTGGAACTTGCCAAAAAGGAAGGTTATGAAACAGTTAATTTGGGCGCAGCTGTGCCGATAAGTCGGGTGATTGAAAGCATCGAAAAAGAAAAGCCAAACATTGTGGCATTAAGTTATCGATTAGGAGCGGTTGCTCTGTCAAATCTATTGCATGAATTTTTAAAAGAAATAGAGAAAATAGAGAGGGGAGATAATATTGATTTTATTTTCGGTGGAACTATAGAAACTTCCGAAATTGCAGCTCAATCTGGCATTTTTAAGAAAATATTCGATGGGTCAGAAGAAGAAGAGGATGTGGTTCTCTTTTTACGGGGTCAGTTAAAATTTCAAGAAAAAAGGAATTATCCCGATAGTTTGCCGGAAAGAATCGCATTTAAATATCCTTATCCCTTGATAAGACATCATATCGGACTGCAAACTATGGAGGAAACCATGGAGGAAGTCAGAAAAATGGCTGAGTCCGAACTTTTAGATATTATCTCATTGGCACCGGATCAGAATTGTCAGCAATATTTTTTCGAACCCGATAAAATGCATCCTGCACAAGATGGGGCCGGTGGGGCGCCGATACGCTCGAAAACCGATTTTATGAGGCTTTATCAAGCAAGTCGAACCGGAAACTATCCGTTGATTAGGTGCTATTCGGGTACCAATCGGATAGTAGATTTTTCCAAGCTTTTGAAAGAAACGGTTAACAATGCATGGGCGGCTATTCCTCTTTTTTGGTACTCCGAACTTGACCGGCGTTCCGAACGAAATCTGTTGGAAGCCATAATTGAAAATATGGAAGGTATAAAGTGGAATGCGGCTCATGGTGTGCCGGTAGAAATTAATGACGCTCATCAATGGGAACTGAGGTATGCTCACGACGGATTGGCGGTTGCCACCACTTATCTTGCAGCTTATGTGGCGAAAAAACTTGGCGTTAAATGGTATATTCAGCAATATATGATGAATACTCCTCCCGGTTTGTCGCCCAAAATGGATGTGGCAAAAGCGATTGCAAAACAGGAACTGGTTGAATCGTTGGCCGATGAAGCGTTTATTCCGTATCGAATGATTCGAACAGGATTACTTTCTTTTCCTGCCGATCCGGATAGTGCAAGAGGACAGTTGGCGGCTTCTATGTTTTATGCTTCTTATCTGAAACCCCATATCATTCATGTCGTTTCCTATTGTGAGGCCATGAGAAGAGCAACTTCAAAGGAGATTTTTGAAAGTATAAAGTTGGTTCGCAGAGTCCATTCGATGGCTGCCAAGGGATTACCGGATTTTAAATGCGATCCCGAAATAAGAAGTCGGGCTGATTATTTAAAAAACGAAGCATGGTCTATCCTTGAAAAAATCAAAAAGTTATCTCCCGATATAGATGATCCGTTGACCGATCCCCAAACGCTCTATATGGCTGTCAAAACGGGTATATTGGATGCAGTCGGTTTGCAGGGGAATAGTGTAGCAAAGGGCAAAATTAAGCTTAAGTTTGTAGATGGAGCATACGATGCGTTTAAAGATAATTAGATTCAAAAAGACAACCTTCTTTTGTAATCCATAAAAAGTTGTAATTTTGTCCCTTTGTTTTCCATTATGACTTTTATGGGTATGAAGAGTGTAAAAATAAATGATAAGGAGTTTGAGCTGTTTATCGAATCAGAAGTAATAGAGAATAATATATCTCGAGTTGCGAATCAGATCAATACTGACCTTAAAGGGAAGAATCCGCTTTTTCTTGTTGTATTGAACGGAGCGTTCATGTTTGCAGCCGAGCTCATGAAAAGAGTTTCCATTCCCTGTGAAATAACTTTTATCCGTTTGGCTTCTTACCAAGGGACTTCAAGCACAGAGTCTGTAAGAGTGATACTCGGCTTGACAGAATCGATAGAAAACAGAACCGTTGTTATTGTGGAAGATATTATTGATAGTGGAAATACGTTGACGGCATTGATAGAAGAACTAAAAAAGCATCATCCATGCGAGATAAAGATTGCTTCTTTGTTGTTGAAACCGGGAGCACTAAAATACGATCTTCATCCGGACTATGTTGCGATGGAGGTGCCTTCTGATTTTCTTGTAGGATATGGGTTGGATTATGATGGTTATGGGAGAAATCTTGCCGATATTTACAAGTTGAAAAATTAAGTTCTCTATCGTATAAATAAATAAAAGATAGGATAGGATGGATTTTTTCAAATTTTTCTATTAAAATAAGAACATCATAAAGAAAAAAAATCTATCTTTGTCTCATAGAACAAAATGAATAAGTTTTAAATGCATAAACTATTATTTATATCATGGATAAGGATGAAATAAAAAAATCGCCGAAAGCGAACCTTGAGAATCAAAAAGACATGGCTTTTTTAATGGGGCTTGTTATTGCTTTGGCCGGGATGTTCGTTGCATTTGAATGGTCTTCGAAAATAGCCCCAGTAGATAAAAATGTGGTTGTTCAAGACGTTGTAGCCGAGGAAGAAATCGAAATCACAAGACGTGATCCTACCCCTCCGCCTCCTCCACCTCCACCCGAACCCGAAGCGCCAGAAATTATTGAAGTGGTAGAAGAGAAAGTTGAAACCCATTTCAATATTAATATAGAAGATGATCAGAGTAAGGCTCAAATTCAAACTTTTACACCACCCCCTCCTCCAAAACCTAAAGAAGAAGAAGCCGCAGAGGAAATTTTCGTTGTTGTAGAAGAACAGCCGGAGTTTCCGGGAGGACAAGCAGCTCTGATGAAATTTTTGAGTGACAATATCAGGTATCCGGTAATAGCGCAGGAGAACGGAATTCAAGGTCGTGTAATTTGTTCTTTTGTTGTTGAAAAAGATGGTAGTATTACCGATGTTCAAGTAGTACGTGGAGTCGATCCCTCACTTGATAAAGAAGCTGTTCGCGTGATTCAGTCTATGCCGAAATGGAAACCGGGTAAGCAACGAGGTAAAGCCGTTCGAGTACGTTTTACGTTGCCTATTGTATTCCGCTTGCAACAGTAATAAAGAAAGAAATTAATTGGATTGATAAAAGCTGCTTTAACAAAAAAGCAGCTTTTATTGCAATTTTACTCTTATTTTATCAATAAAATGACCTACAGCATACGTGACCTGGAAAATAGAATTAATGATGCCATAAAAAAAATACCGTTGGATTTGTCCCCACAGGCTTTGTATGATCCTATTCGTTATGTTTTATCTAGCGGTGGGAAAAGGTTACGTCCCATACTTACACTCATGGCGACTAACCTTTTTAGTGACGATGTCAGTTTATCGCTTTCTCCTGCAGTAGGCATAGAAATCTTTCATAATTTCACTTTATTACATGACGATTTGATGGATCGGGCGGATATGCGCCGAGGAAATCCTACGGTACACAAACTTTGGGGAAATAATGCCGCTATTTTATCGGGTGATGCCATGTTAATACAAGCTTATACGTATATTGCCGATGTCCCTCTACATCTGTTACCCGACGTTCTTTCTCTTTTTTCCAAAACTGCTATGGAGGTTTGTCAAGGCCAGCAGTATGATATGGATTTCGAAAAAAGGAGGGATGTAACGGAAGCAGAATATATGGAAATGATTCGTTTGAAAACGGCAGTTCTGATTGCATGTTCTTTAAAAATAGGCGCCATGCTAGGTAAAGCATCATCGCTTGATTCGGATCTCTTATATCGGTTTGGTATTCATATCGGGATGGCTTTTCAGCTTAAGGACGATTTGTTGGATGTATATGGTGATACCAAAACATTCGGTAAAAACATAGGAGGCGATATTGTTTGCAATAAAAAAACTTTTTTGTTGATAAAAGCCCTGGAAAATTCCAATGCTTCGCAACGAAAAGAGCTCGATAAATGGCTTACGGCAAAAGATGTTGATTCTACTACAAAAATAAATGCTGTTAAAAATATCTATGATGAATTAAATTTGAAGGCTATTTCAGAAAATCTCATCGAAAAATATTATCTTTCGGCATTAGATTGTTTCTCAAATTTACCTGTTGCAGATGCCCGGAAAAATGAGCTGTTAGTTTTGGTTGATAATTTGATGCAACGGCGTAAATAATTAAGTCAAGAGAGGAATAGAATGTTTCAAAATAGTCTTTAATAGTGAATTAATCATGCCTTATCGCAGATTGCCCAATACCGATAATGCACGCATCCGCGCATTGAAAACTGCCATCGAAAAATGTTCAAATACAGATTTTCGAGAATTGGCGGTTGATATGAAAACACTTCAGGAGGCCAAAAATGTGCTTTCGCGATTTGAACGTCTATACAATCAGTATCAACAATCTTTCGATACACAGGTAAAAGCAAATATCTTATTTCAACAGAAGGCTAAAAATGCACGTATGTATCTTTCGCATTTTGTGCAAGTGTTATATATGTGCATTATTCGTTCCGAAATAAAAACGGATCATTTGAAATTATATGGTTTAGAAAATCAGCATATGATCGTTCCTGATTTTTCTACAAATGAACTACTCCTTGAGTGGGGCGAAAAAATAATTACAGGGGAAGAATCCCGTATAAGAAAGGGTGGGGTGCCCATCTTTAATCCTACTATTGCGAAAGTCAAAGTCATGTTTTCGCTTTTTAAGGAGGGGTATCAGACTCAAAAAATACATCAAAAGGCTACTATGCGTCTGCAAAATCAGGTGACGGAAGCAAGAGAAATAGTAGACAACATTATTTTCGATATTTGGGAGCAAGTAGAAAGAACAAACAAAGATTTGCCCCTGCTCGAACGTCTTGAAAAGAATCGGGAATACGGGGTGGTGTATTACTATAGGAAAGGGGAAACAATTGAAGAATGAATCTTATCGATACGCATGCGCATCTTTACTTGCCTGATTTTCATGACGATTTTGATGATGTGATCATCAGGGCTAAAAATGTCGGTGTGCGTAAAATTTTATTGCCCAACATCGATACCGACTCCATAGAATTACTTAAACAAACCGTTCAGTACGATTCTTCCTTTTTTATCCCGATGATGGGATTACATCCAACTGCTGTAAAGGAAGATTGGGAATATCAATTGGATATCATTCATCATGAACTGAAAACAAATCCTTATATCGGTATAGGCGAAATAGGTATCGATCTTTATTGGGATCAAACCTTTAAGATGCAGCAAATAATAGCTTTCGAAAAACAATTGCAATGGAGTATTGAAATGAATCTGCCGGTGGTAATTCATTCACGAAATGCAAATAGTGAAGTGATGCAAAGTATCAAAAATGTGGGCATGCGTTTTCTTCGAGGCGTTTTTCATAGTTTTGGTGGTTCAAAGGAAGAGTTAAATACTATACTGAAGCTGCCTTCGTTTTTTGTTGGAATAAACGGAATAGTTACGTTTAAAAATTCCGGTTTGTCCGATGCATTAGCGGATTGCGATATCGAACGGATTGTATTGGAAACGGATGCTCCTTATTTGGCACCCGTACCTTACAGAGGAAAACGTAACGAACCGGCTTATTTAACGAAGATAGCGAAGAAGTTGTCAGATATTTTTGGTATCCCGGAAGAAGAAGTTGCCCGAATTACTACGCAAAATGTAGCAAAGCTAGTTGATATAAGTAATTGGGAATAGGAGTTTAGTAGAGGTTTTTGTTGATTGGGTGCGGATTTTATAAAAAATTAAATGGAATTTTAGCGGCATATATGGGATAAATTCTTTAATTTTGTCTGTTGAATGGAGTGCAAATGAAATATTTTTTGTAATTTGCGCCCGTTTTCTGAAAATCTCCGTCAGGAGAGATGCTCGAGTGGTTGAAGAGGCACGCCTGGAAAGCGTGTATACGCCAAAAGTGTATCGCGGGTTCGAATCCCGCTCTCTCCGCAGAGAACATTCAGTAAAGAGAGAAAATTTTAGCAGCGTTTATTGAGTTTGGATATTCAGAGAAATAATGAATATAATAATTAGAATAATTAATTTATAAACAATTTCAGATCATTAATCCTAAAAAATTGAACACACAATGAAAAAGTTATTTGCAATTTTAGCAATTCTCGGCATATTGTCGGTAGGATTGCCATCGGTTCTTTTAGCGCAAGATTCTACTGCAGTTGCAGATACTGCTGCTCAAAGCAAACAAGTAGCAGCAGCACCGGCCGCAAGCGAAGCTGCTCCGGCTGTTGAAGAAAGCGCCTCGGGTGGTTTTCATCAAGCCCTTAAAATTAAGTTTATTGAAGGTGGGGTAGGTTTTATGGCTCCTATTGCTTTAGTATTTGTTTTAGGTTTGGCTTTTGCTCTTGAAAGAATCATCTATTTAAGCTTGGCAGATGTTGACTCTCAAGCTCTTCTTAAAAAAATTGGCGAAGCCCTCAGCAATGGAGATGTAGAAGGTGCAAAAGATATTGCCCGTGACACAAGAGGTCCTATCGCTTCCATTATTTATCAGGGGTTGCTTCGTCTCGAAGAGGGTCCGGATGTGGTAGAACGTTCCATCGTGTCTTATGGCGGAGTTCAGAGCGGATTGCTGGAAAGAAATCTTTCGTGGATTACGTTGTTTATCGCCATTGCTCCTTCTCTCGGATTCTTGGGAACTGTTGTTGGTATGGTTATGGCATTCGACGATATTCAGAGAGCAGGCGATATCAGTCCGACAATTGTTGCTGCCGGTATGAAAGTTGCTTTGATCACGACGGTATTTGGTCTTATCGTTGCCATTATTCTTCAAGTATTTTATAATTATCTTCTTAATAAACTGGAAGGTATTCTTAACAGAATGGAGGATGCTTCCATCACTTTTCTTGATCAAGTGATCAAATACAATGTTAAATATAAAAAATTGTAATTTATTATGGCTGTAACAAAAATACATAAAACTTCCAAAATGGTATTATATACCATTATGGGAATTACAGTTTTGGTATTGGCGCTGTTTCTCTTCGGGGGAGAAGTTCCGGTTGAGCAGCGAGTAGTACCGACAATTTCGGAGCCTAGATTTACCGATATATTGTTATATTGGGTTTATGCTTTGTTGGCAATTTCAATATTGGTGCTGCTTGCATTTGCTATTTCCGACTTTATCTCATCATGGAAGGCCAGACCAAAAAGTGCTTTTAGGTCGCTCTTGGTAGTTTTGGCATTTGCGGCAATGTTGATTATTACTTTTGCATTGGGGAGCGGTAAACCTTTGAATATCGTTGGTTACACAGGATCGGAGAATGTTCCTATAATATTGAAGTTTACCGATATGTGGTTGTTCAGCATGTATATTATGCTGGTACTTAATATTCTCGCTCTACTTTTTTCCCCGCTGTTAAAATCGAGGAAAAAGTAATTTTTATCCCTTTTGTGAGGGAATTTAATTTAAAAGATAAAAGAAATTATGGCAAAGAAGAAAAAAAGAAAAACGCCGAATCTTAATTCAAGTTCGATGGCGGACGTATCTTTTCTTTTGCTTACTTTCTTCCTTATGACTTCTTCAATGGATACCGATAGCGGATTGGCGCGTCGGTTGCCTCCTCCTCCTCAAAGTGAAGAGCAGCTCCAAAAAATGGACGTTCAACGAAGAAACCTAATGGTAGTATTGGTAAACTATCAGAACCAGATTATGGTAAGAACTCAAGCCGGGGACGAGTGGTATAACAATATAGCCGAAATGGAAGGAAAGGGAGGGAAAGTAAGATTAAAAGATAAGGTTAAGGAGTTTGTTTTAAATCCTAATAATCGTCCGGACTTGCCCGAACTGATTGAAGAGGACTTTGGCCCTCCAATTGGTAAAGTTTTGGTAACTTCTGATCACGTGATATCCTTGCAAAATGATGCTACAACAAGTTATAAAGCTTATATAGCTGTGCAAAATGAGCTGGTAAAAGCCTATAACGAATTGCGTGATGAAGCAGCCAAAAAATATTTTGGGAGATCCTATAAAGAATTGCTCCCGGATCAGCAAGAACTGATTAATAAAGTATATCCACAGCGGATTTCGGAGGCAGAACCTAAAGATTATAAACAACAGGGAGGTGGAAAATAATGGGAAAATTTAATAAATCAGCCGATACTCGTTCAGTGCCTGAATTAAATACTGCCTCAATGCCTGACTTGGTTTTCGCTATTTTGTTTTTCTTTATGGTGACTGTATCCATGCGTTCGGAAACGTTGATTGTTAAATACACACTTCCGACTGCATCAGAAGTTCAGAAACTCGAGAAGAAGTCTCTTGTAACCTATATCAATATAGGTATTCCGCTTGATCCAAGGTTAGGTACTGGAACGCGGATGCAATTGAACGACAAACTTGCTGAAGTTTCGGACATTCAGGATTATATTGCTCAAGAAAAGTCAAGATTGAATGAAGCTGATCAGCAATTTATGACAGTTTCCATTAAGGCAGACGAAAACACGCGAATGAAGTACATTAGTGATGTTAAACAGGCTCTTAGGAAAGCGTATGCACTCAAAATCAGTTATTCTGCAAGAAAAGGAGAAAACTGATAACGTTGAATAAATATATCAGTAAAAAACCGGATTATTAAATAATGATCCGGTTTTTTTAATTATACTAACAAATTATGGATTCCCTTGCTGAATCCATTTCATTATGTTGGCCGGAGGACGTTGTTCCATCAATTCCTTTTTCATGAAGTCCATATAAGGCATTACATGGTGAAAAAATTGGTAATATCCTTCACACAAATAATTTAGTCCCTCCTCGCCGTATTTATCGGACGAAAAACGATTTTTCGGACATTCACCATAGCAGGCAAACAGTACGTCGCATTCCCTACACTGACGTGGTAGTTTGTCGAATTTATCGTTCCCGAATTTCAACTGTTTTTCGGAATACATCATGCCGGTCAGCGGTTTTGTGTAAATATTTCCGAGTTTGTATTCCGGGAAAACAAAATGATCGCATGAATACACATCGCCGTTAAATTCCATCACACCAGCATGTCCGCATGTTTTGGCCATTGTGCATACTCCGGGTTGTTCACCTATCCAGTTGGCAAGAGTAGAATCAAAGATTTGAACAAATATTTTTCCTACATCGTTTTTTACCCACTCGTCGAAAATTGTGCATAAAAAGTTCCCCCATTGTCGTGGCGAAACGCTAAAAGGCGCTAATTCGGCGTTTTTTTCTGTAACAGTGGCGAGTGCAGGTTGGATTTGTCCGTTGGCCATTCGTTCAACGATAGGTGTAAACTGAAGAAATTGGCATCCGATTTCTTTGAAGAAACGATAAAATTCGAGGGGGTAATCGGCATTATAATCGTTCACCACCGCCATGCAGTTAAACTCCACTTCGTGTTTTTTTAGAAGTTCGATGCCTCGCATTACCCGTTGAAACGTTGGTCTGTTCATTTTGTCGCGACGATATTCGTCATGAAATTCTTGAGGGCCGTCAATAGATATTCCCACCAAAAAATTATTTTCTTTGAAAAACGTGCACCATTCATCTGTAAGCAGTGTTCCGTTGGTTTGTATGGAATTATCGATTTGCCTTCCTCTGCCATATTGTTTTTGCAATTCCAATGCTTTTTTATAGAAAGAGAGCGGTCTCATTAATGGTTCTCCGCCGTGCCATGTGAAAAGTACTTGAGGCATGGTTTGCGATTCCAAGTATTCTCGTGTAAACCGTTCAAGTAATTCGTCGCTCATCACATGATTTTTGTTTTGAGTATAGAATTTCGATTTTTCGAGATAATAGCAATAATCGCACGATAAATTGCAAAATGAGCCAACCGGCTTCAACATTACATATAATGGTTTGGCAAAAGGAGCGTAAACAGACATGTTGATTCGATATTTTATGCAAAAATACGTATTTTGGATGATTTTATCCCTGAGTTCAGCCTTCTATTCTTGGTTCGACTTTTATAAATTAAGTCCAACTTTGAAGTACATCACCCCCCCCGGTTGATGTTTTGTAACGAATTCGTTACGTTTTTGCATGTCTTACACTTGCAGGCTGAATCTACACCGTAACGTTATAAGCGGCATGTTTACGAAGATTATGACAAAAAGTATTAACTTTGCCGCACGACTTATTCAGTAGGTTTTCGAGGTGGATTCACAATATGCATAATTTTTTCCAACGACATACAACCAAAACGGTAATCGCTCCTCCATATACCACGAATCGTACTGTTTCGGAGTTTGTGAATAAAATCCCGAAATTGTTCGATCAACATGGCGACATGGTTTATAAAGGACGTAATACCTTAAAAAGGTTTACGTTTGATGACGGTGATATTGTCGTTAAAAAATTTGCAATACCCAATTTCATTAACAGCATGGTTTATGCCACATTTCGAAAATCAAAAGCCCGGCGATCGTATGAAAACAGTTTGGAAGTAATAAGAAGAGGATTCAATTCGCCCACGCCTATAGCTTATATCGAAGAATTCAGGTACGGGAGATTACGCGACAGCTATTACCTTTGCGCCTATCTTGAAGAATATAACACTATGCGCATTTATTTAGACGGTATAGAGAAAAATGATGCCCTACTTACCGCCTTCTCCCAATATACAGCAGAACTTCATTGTGCAGGAATATTTCATAAAGATTATAGTCCCGGAAATATTTTATGGAAGTATAACGTCGACTCCGGAAAATATGAATTTTCGGTAGTGGATACCAACAGGATGGAGTTTATCAAGTATGATAAACGGTATCTGAAAAATTTATCTCGATTAAGTTATTCTCCTCATGTGTCTGCGTTTATTGCAAAAGAATACGTTTCTTATATGCAAAGTACAAAGCAGATGCCGATGACCGATAAGACGATTGAAAAGATCAATGAATATGCCGATCGGTTTTTCCTTCGGAAAGCTTATAAATATGCGTTGCGTAATGTTTTGAAGCAGCCTTTTGTGGTAAGCATAAAAGGGTTATGGGATCTCGGCCGTTTTTTTATATGCAAAAATTTGAAACACTGCAAGAAGTTATCGGGAATTGTTGCCCATAATTTATTTTCGATAGAAAATAATATCTATATTCGCTATATTTATGAATATGACACCCGAAAGGTGCTTGTGAGAAGGTGTAATTATGAAGAAAAGGATAAAAAATAGGGTAAGCTTACTATATCGCGCCGCTACAACCAAATACCCTTGCTTCGATCAAGACCTGGGGGATTCTTCGGGAGCTGGCCGTATAGGACTTACCCTGATGCAAAGGTAAATCTTTTTCCCAAAATTTCAAAACTAAAATACGAATTTGATTATCTATTAAAAAATATCACGATGAAGGTAAATGTAGTAGACAGATTTATTAAATATGCTAAAATCGATACTCAATCCGATGAGAACAGCAATCAGACGCCAAGTACGCTAAAACAGTTCAATTTGGCAAAAGAAATCGAAAGAGAACTGATTGAAATGGGGATGACCGACGTTTCATTGGACAATAATTGCTATTTAATGGCAACATTGCCGGCAAATAGTGATAAGCACATTCCGACAATAGGGTTTATTGCCCATCTCGATACAAGCCCCGACATGAGTGGAGAAAATGTGAAACCACGTATTGTAAAGCAATACGCAGGCAATGATATCGTGCTTAATGAGGAGCAGCATATTGTTCTTTCGCCTCATGATTTTCCTGAACTGTTGGATCATATAGGTGAAGATCTGATTGTAACCGATGGAACTACATTACTTGGAGCTGATGACAAAGCAGGCATTGCTGAGATCATTACTGCCATGCAGTACTTTCTCGATCATCCCGAAATCGCCCACGGTAAAGTACGCATTGCCTTTACTCCCGACGAGGAAATTGGTCGCGGTGCCGATAAGTTCGATGTGCAAAAATTTGGAGCCGAATGGGGATATACGGTAGATGGGGGAGAAGTTGGCGAGCTTGAATATGAAAATTTCAATGCGGCATCGGCAAAAATTACCATTCAAGGGCGTAATGTGCACCCCGGCTATGCCAAAAACAAAATGATCAATGCTTTGCATGTGGCAAATGAATTGATAGACCTACTGCCTGCAAATGAACGGCCTGAATTTACGGAAGGGTATGAAGGATTTTTCCACCTGACTTCTTTGAATGGAACGGTAGAGGAGGCTGTGGTTTCGTTTATCATACGTGATCATGAACGCAATAGGTTTGAAAAGCGCAAAAAAATCATGCAGGATGCCGTATCGTTTCTTAATGAGCGTTATCCTGATCGGCTGAAACTCGAACTGCGCGATCAGTACTACAACATGCGCGAAAAAGTTGAACCGGTGAAACATGTCATTGACTATGCCTTTCGTGCAATGGAAAACGTTGGGGTAACACCTCGGGTGAAACCTATACGCGGAGGTACGGATGGCGCACGCTTGTCGTTTATGGGGTTGCCTTGCCCCAACATCTTTGCCGGAGGACTCAATTTTCACGGCCGCTACGAATTTATTCCTGTTCAGTCATTAGAAAAAGCCACACAAGTAATCGAAAAAATTGTAGAAATAGTAGCAGAAGAAGCATAATCAATACTATACAGATATGAAAAAAACACCTTTTACGGATTTGCATATTGCACTGGGTGCAAAAATGCACGAATTTGCAGGATACAACATGCCTATCGAATATTCGGGAATCATCGATGAACATTTGACGGTAGTAAATGCTGTCGGCGTTTTTGATGTTTCTCATATGGGTGAGTTTTGGGTGAAAGGACCCAAAGCTGCCGAATTTGTTCAAAAAATAGGTACCAACGATGCCTTGGCTATGGGTGTAGGAAAAGCACAGTACAACTGCATGTTGAACGAAAACGGAGGCATTATCGACGATTTTGTATTGTATCGCTACGATGACCAAAAATACATGATGGTGGTCAATGCGGCCAATATCGAAAAAGACTGGGCTTGGTGCTTGCAACAGAATACGATGGGGGCCGAAATCGAAAATGCATCCGATCATACGGCGCAATTGGCCGTGCAAGGACCGAAAGCCAAAGATACGCTGCAGAAACTTACCGATGTCGATCTTTCATCCATTCCGTATTATTCTTTTGTTACCGGGAAAATAGCCGGAGTGGACAATGTCATTATTTCCAACACAGGATATACCGGTGCCGGAGGTTTCGAGCTTTATTTTTATCCCGAGTTTGGAAAACAAATATGGGATGCTATTTTCGATGCGGGAAAAGAATTCGGGATAAAACCTGCCGGATTGGGAGCAAGAGATACGCTGCGTTTGGAAATGGGTTTTTGCCTCTACGGTAACGATCTCGATGAAACAACCACTCCCCTTCAAGCGGGATTGGGATGGATTACCAAATTTGTGGACGGTAACGATTTTATCGGTCGTAAAGCACTAGAAGCCGAAAAAGCTGCCGGAGTACCTCGTAAGCTATGCGGTTTTATGTTGGTCGAGAAGGGGATACCCCGTCAAGGATACGAAATAGAGAACGAAAATCGCGAGACGATCGGTAAGGTTACTTCGGGAACCATCTCTTCGATATTGAAAGTCGGCATCGGGTTGGGATACGTAAAACCCGAATATGCCAAGCCCGGAACACCCATTTATATCAATATCCGTAACAAACCCGTTAAAGCAGAAGTTGTTAAGCCGCCTTTTAGGAAATAGTATTTCTGCATAATTGGTAAGTCTTTTTCATCATACCTCAGGGTCTTGCTTTTTTTGAGTACAAATATGCATCGATTAACGTTTATATTATATAATACTTCATGAATAATCGATGAAAATAAGTATTTGATGATGAAAAACGGTAAGATCGTATGCTTTTTTTTACTCTTTCCGTTATGGTTGACGGCTCAGGAAAAAGGATTGATGAATACAAGCCACAGTAATCATATAAGACTGAAGAATGTGGCTATGACGGACGTGCGATGGACAAAAGGCTTTTGGGTAGAGCGGTTTGAAGTGTATAAGGATACCCTGATTCTCAGCATGTGGAGAACGCTGAATGATCCGGAAATATCCCATTCTTTCAGAAATTTCGAAATTGCTGCCGGTGAGATGGAGGGTACCCATTCCGGGCCCCCCTTTCACGATGGCGATTTTTATAAATGGTTTGAAGCTGTGGCTTCGGTTTATGCCGTGACTAACGATCCAAAACTCGACAGTTTGATGGATCGTATCATTCATACCATAGGAAAAGCACAGCGTGCCGACGGCTATATTCATACTCCCGTAATTATTGAAGAGAGAAATCAAACAACTAAAGAAACCGTATTTAGCGATAGGTTAAATTTCGAAACCTATAATCTCGGACATCTAATGACGGCAGCCTGTGTGCATTACCGAGCTACAGGCAAACGAACATTGTTGGATATAGCTGTAAAAGCAACCGATTTTCTGTGTCGTTTTTATGAAACGGCTTCTGCCGAATTGGCACGAAATGCCATATGTCCTTCTCACTATATGGGTGTGGTCGAAATGTACCGGACTACGCGTAATCCGGCTTATTTGAATTTGGCAAAAAATCTCATCGATATTCGTGGCATGGTCGAAAACGGAACCGACGACAATCAGGACAGGATCCCTTTCCGTGAACAAACAACTGCAATGGGACATGCTGTGAGAGCCAATTATTTGTATGCAGGAGTTGCCGATGTGTTTGCCGAGACAGGAGAAGAGAAATTGAAAGAAAATTTGGAGTTGATTCAACAGGATATCGTCAACCGAAAAATGTATATAACCGGAGGTTGCGGGGCTTTATACGATGGAGTTTCTCCTGACGGTACTTGTTATGACCCCGATTCCATTCAGAAAATCCATCAGGCTTACGGTCGTGCTTACCAACTGCCCAACATCACTGCTCACAACGAAACTTGCGCAAACATTGGCAATTTGCTGTTCAATTGGCGGATGCTGCAACTGACGGGTGACGAAAAATATGCCGATGTTGTAGAAACCACGCTCTATAACAGCATCCTTTCAGGAGTAAGTCTCGACGGTAAAAAGTTTTTTTACACCAATCCGTTGCGCATCTCGAAGGATTTCCCCTACGTGTTGCGTTGGCCGAAAGAAAGGACATCGTATATCAGCTGTTTTTGTTGCCCGCCAAATACGGTGAGAACACTCTGTGAAGTGCATAATTATTGCTATTCCGTTTCCGATTCGGGAATTTGGTTTCATCTTTACGGAGGCAATCAATTAAGTACAACATTACCTAACGGAATGAACATACGGCTTACTCAAGCGTCCGATTACCCATGGGATGGAAAAATTGTGGTCAAACTGGATGAGGTTTCCGAAGAGAAGGTTTTTTCTCTCTATTTTCGTATTCCGACATGGTGTTCCGGTGCACAGTTGACCGTTAACGGCCAACCTGTGAACATTCCCTTAAAATCAGGTTCGTATGCCGAAATAAATAGAAAGTGGACAAAAGGGGACATTATCTTGTTGAATTTGGACATGGAAACTCAGTTGATCGAATCTAGTCCTTTGGTTGAAGAAACCCGCAATCAGGTGGCTGTCAGGAGAGGTCCGTTGGTATATTGTTTGGAATCGGTCGATGTGAAAAGCGGACATGCTATCGATGCTATTTTGTTGCCGGCAGACATTAAACTGACTCCACGAAAAATGGAAATCGAAAATAGTCCTATTGTTTGTCTCGAAGGCAAGGCCGAAGTTATATCGGATAACACTTCATGGGGGAACACCCTTTATCGGCCCATGAAAAAGGAGAAACAAACGATATCGATACGGTTGATTCCGTATTATGCCTGGGGTAACAGAGGAAAAGGAGAAATGACGGTTTGGATGCCGGTATCGCGGTGAATGCATGAATAAAATGAAGAAAAGAAGAATAATAACGCTGCTTGTGGTTTTCATGACAGCAGTTAAACTTTTTTGTGCGGATATCTGGGTCTCTCCCTATGGCGATGACAGAAATAACGGATTGTCGCGAGAACATCCCATGCAAACGCTGCATGCCGCTTTGCGTCAGGCAAGAGAGATGAGGCGGATGAACGACCCATCGGTAAAAACCGGAATAAACATTCGGTTGGAGAAAGGAATATATTGCCAATCGGAACCTCTCTTGATACGGCCGGAAGACTCGGGAACGCCGAGTTCGCCTACACTTATCAAGGGGGTTGATGGCGATCATGTGGTTATCAGTGGCGGTGTGAAGTTATCCGACTGGAAACGTGCCGGCAGCATTGAGGGCTTGTCTGCCGATGTGCAGAATAAGATTTGGATGGTTGATGTTCCCTTAGTTAATGGTAACGTGATCGAATTCAGGCAACTGTGGATCAACGGAAGAAAAGCCGTGAGGGCTCGGAATATTGCCGATTTCAGTCAGATGGATAGAATCATTTCTGATGATATCCAAAAC
>Ga0116191_1000899_pt1 | contig 25050 bp, 19 predicted proteins | sample AD_UKC111_MetaG_FD_89897 | JGI IMG/M metagenome (GOLD analysis project Ga0116191, IMG submission 89897) | Active sludge microbial communities of municipal wastewater-treating anaerobic digesters from Hong Kong - AD_UKC111_MetaG | ecosystem: Engineered > Bioreactor > Anaerobic > Digestate... | reverse complement strand
GCGCGAAAATGTAAAGCTTGTAGGATTAAGCGCACTTATGACCACTACAGTTGTTAATATGGAGGAAACAATAAAAAGACTTCGTAAAAATGGTTCAAATTGCTATGTAATGGTTGGCGGAGCTGTGCTTACTCAAGAATATGCAGATATGATTGGTGCAGATTTTTACTCAAAGGACGCAATGGGTTCGGTGAGATATGCAAACGATTTATATGATAAAGGCTTAATTTAGCAAATAGAAAGGATTTTTTACTAATGAATAACACAAAACAATCAAACAAAAAACCGTTAATCATAGGTGCAGCAATACTTGTGGTTCTTATTGCAGTATTTGGAACAGTATATTTTTTCTTCAGACCAAAAACAGTAAGCGGCGAAAAATCTATATCAGTTGAGGTTGTTTACAATACAGGCGCGTCAACAGTTTACAGCCACAATACCGATGCCGAATATTTAAGACAGGCTCTTGAAGAAATTGAGGGGCTGACTATTGAGGGAGAAGAAAGCGAATACGGGCTCTATGTCAAAACCGTAAACGGAGTAACTGCCGATTATGAAAAAGACGGGGCATATTGGGCATTCTATACCAACGGTGAGTATTCGCAAAACGGCATTGATAGTGAGCCTGTACACGACAATGACAGTTTTTCTATAAAATATGAAAAAGCAAATGCTGAATAAAAAAAGTATTGCAGGGCTTAGAATTAATGATATCGTATTGATAGCATTGATGGTGGCAACGCTTGAAGCCGTAAAAATTGCTCTTGCATTTCTTCCGAACGTTGAGCTTGTCACTTTGATTATTGTGCTTTTTACCAGACATTTTAAAGGAAAAATTATTTATGTCATTCCAGTATTTGTTCTATTGGAATATCTTCAGTGGGGATTTGGCCCATGGACTATAATGTATTGCTATATCTGGCCTTTTCTTGCCTTGATAGCGTATATTTTCAGAGAGAACAATTCTCCGTTTTTTTGGGCAGTTGTCACAGGAATATATGGGCTAATCTTTGGAATGCTGTGTTCTTTGGTTTATATTTTTACAGATTCCGTTTCAATGGCGGTCAGCTGGTGGATTTCCGGAATACCGTTTGATCTTATCCATTGCGGTTCAAATTTCATTTTAGCTTTAATCTTGTTTAAGCCTCTTGATAAGGTGTTTTACAGAAAATCTGGGTTCATATAAAACATAAGCATACACGTTATATCGTTATATCGGCTGTTCTAGTTAAAGACTTCAAAGGAGTATCATTATGAAAAAAACGGTTATTTTAATAGCAGAAACCATTCTTATCGGAATACTTTCATTTTACATGAGCTTTTATAATGTATTTGAAACAGCCGATAATCTTTCAACAGATATGCTTTATCAGAATCCCAGAGGCATTAACAACAAAATAAAAATTATTGCTATTGATGAAAAAACTATTTCAGAGCTTGGCCCTTTTGGTACATGGTCAAGAGAGATATATGCAAAAGTAATTGATAAGCTTGGTGATTACCCAGCTGTTATCGGGCTGGACATAACTATATTTGGTGAAATGGATAAAGAGGGCGATGCAGAGCTTATCCGTGCCTGCAAAGACAGCGGGAGAGTTGTTTCTGCTTCCGAGCTTTTTTTTGACGATGTGGCTTCATATAATAAAAAAATGTTTAGCATTGAAAAAATAGAATATCCTATGATGGGTGATACTGTTAAAAATGGGTTTGTTAACGTTATCTGCAATGACGACGGCACACTGCGTTCAGTTTATCCAAAATTAATAGATACAACAAAAAACGAATATATTGACAGCTTTTCTTCAGTTATTTACAAGGAATACTGTGAAAATAAAGGTATATTTCCAACAGCTCCAAAGCTTGATAAAAATGGGCGTATGTGGATACACTATGCAGGAAAGCCTGGAGATTATGAACATATTTCTTTAATAGATGTGCTTAACGGAGAACCCAATGCAAATCCAAAGCTATTTTCAGACTGTATTGTGCTTATGGGAGCGTATACCTCCGGATTGCAGGATCAGTTTACTGTTCCGAGAAGCTCTGATCAGATGTATGGAGTTGAAATTCACGCAAACATCGTTCAGTCAATGCTTGATGGCTGTTATCCTGTTCCAGTCAATAGAATGACAATGTCATTAATTACCTCTGTTGCTGCAATGCTGGCGTTTATTATTTTTTACCGCATAAAAATCAAGGTAGCAACTCCATTGTTTATAGGACTTATAGTTACATATATAATTACTGGGATGGTATTATACAACAATAATCTTATAATACCTTTGCTGTACATACCAACATTCTTATTTGTTGCGTATTTGATTTCACTAATAAAAAGCTATCTTATTGAAGCTGTTGAAAAGAAAAAAATTACATCTGTATTTAAAAAATATGTTGCTCCTCAGGTAGTTGACGAAATTATGAAATCGGGGAAATATCATATTAAGCTGGGTGGAGAAAACAGACACATTGCTGTGCTGTTTGTAGATATAAGAGGCTTTACGCCAATGTCTGAAAGCCTTGAGCCTGAACAGGTGGTTGATATTCTTAACTGTTATCTAAATCTGACTACAAATGCAATATTCAAAAATATGGGAACTCTTGATAAGTTTATTGGCGATGCAACTATGGCAGTATTTAATGCACCATTTGACCTTGATGATTATGTTTTCAGAGCAGTTTGTGCGGCATGGGATATTGTTCAGGGCGGCAATGAAATAGAAAGCAAATTTCTTGAAAAATACGGGAAAAGTGTAGGCTTTGGTGTAGGTGTAAACTGCGGAAATGCAGTCGTAGGCAATATTGGATGTGATTTCAGGATGGATTATACCGCAATCGGCGATACGGTTAACACTGCTGCCAGACTTGAAAGCAATGCAAAGCGCGGGCAGGTTTTGATAAGCGAGTATGTTTATGAACAGGTTAAGGATAGAGTGACGGTTGAAGAAATTGGTGAAATACCTTTGAAGGGTAAATCAAAAGGTGTTTTTGTATACTCTCTTACTGGAATTAGCAGTTGATATAGTGATTTTGCACAAAAAAAGCGTTACAAAATTATATGAAAAATGTTTATAAAAAGTATTGAATAAATTATAACAGTGTAGTATAATATTACTATAAATTAAGGGCAATGTCGGTAAAAGCCGACTGCGCAAAGCCGTGAGCCTAAACCTAGTATTTTAACTCTAAAGGTATGGCAGTCAGGCTGCATTTATTATGCAGTATTTGATTGTGGTACTTTTGGAGTTTTTTTATGCAGAATTGTTTTACGGAATAATGGAGGGTTTTATGAAAACGTTATTAACATCAAAGATATTTTTGATAATCATGTCATCTGTTTTTGTGGTAGGTGCTGTCGTTACTGCAGTAATTGTGGTGAATTCTAAAGATGTGTATAGATTGCTCAAGGTTTTTGAGGTTAATGGCAGTGCCGTTGTTGCACGAAATACAGTTGGTGATATTGATGCTTATCAGGGAATGAACCTTGAAAGCGGTGACAATGTAAGCGTTGACACTTCAAGCTATATGCGTATTAAGGCAGATGAAGACAAATATATACTTGCCGAACCAGGCACAGATTTTGACATTGAAGCATATGGAAATGAAAAAAACAACAAAACAGTAATAAATCTTCGAAGCGGTGCAATACTTAATGAAATTAACACTAAGCTTTCACCGGATTCAACTTATGAAATAAATACGCCTAAAGCCACTATGGCAGTAAGAGGAACTAGCTACAGAATTGCTGTTGAAAAGGGCGAGGACGGAAATATTTATATTCTTATCCAGACGTTTGACGGGGCTGTTGAAGTGCAGCTTTATGATGAGAACGGAAACCCTAAAGGTGACTCTGTTACTGTTCCGGCAAACAGCAGTGCTGCAATTAAGGTTGAAAACAACCCTGATGGTAGTTCAGATCCTACTGTTGATGGAATTGCAAATTTTATTTTAGATGACGAAACCGGTTCGTATTTGTTTAAAATTGATTCAGATATGGTACCTCAGATAGTTGCCAAGACGCTTCTTGACAGTTATGAAAACGGAAACAGACCCTTTAATGATGAAATACTTGATATATTAAACGGAGCTAGTGATGATTCATCGGCACAGCCGGGACGCACAAATATATCCTTTAATAGTAGCAGTAACACAAATGATAATGAAAATAATAATGGTACTGAAGCGCCGGCTGAATTAACTACTCCTGAAAATACACCTATACAAAATACTTCAAATGGTTCTCAGAATTCCCAAACCGGTTCATTATATGAAAGCTCGACAGAGAATAAAGAAAATGACAAGCCTGCTGAAACTAAACCGCCTGTAAAAGAAACAAGCAAAGAAACTGAAACAGCAGTATCTTCTTCAAATTCTGCAGCGGAAACAACGATTCCTGAAACAGAACTAGAAACAAAACCTGAAACTACAACTGCTAAAAAAACCGAAACAAGCCCTAGAACTACGACTATGCCAAGATATTACATGGTCAGATTCCTAGTAGATAATAATGTGTTTAGTATTCAGTCTGTTGTTGAAGGCGGATACGCTTATCCTCCTCAGCAGAATCCATATAAAGAAGGATATGTATTTAAGGGCTGGGACAATAGTATTTATCGTCCTGTTTATGGCAACTTGGATATAACGGCAATTTTTGAACGCAACTATTATACTGTAACATTCATAGGCTTTGATGGAAGTGTAATATCTACTCAGCAGGTTGAAACAGGAAAAGCAGCATCTGCTCCGACTGCGCCAACAGTAGATGGGTATATCTTTACCGGATGGGATATAGGTTTTTCTAATGTACAGACTGATTTGACAGTAAGAGCAATTTATATTCAGAATACATATACCGTAACCTTTATTGATGAGTACCATAATACGACAACTACGCTTAAAGGCGTTCCTAAGGGCACTGATTTGGCTGGTTACAGTGGAATTCCCGGAAATCCGTCAGCGTTAATTGGTAATGACATTACATGGGGTACTTTTAAAGGCTGGGCAGGTAGAACTGTTGATGCTGATTTCCATAACGTAAAAGGGAACATAACACTATACGCTGAGTATAACAAGCGACTTCCTGTTAGGTATGTTGTTGAAATTATAGGAAGAGAAAGTTTGGGAACTGATGGTGAAGGTAATATGCAGTATAATGAAACTACTTTAGGGTATAAAGTAGTGGAGCAGATTGACGTTATTTCAGTTGGAGGATGGATAAACTTGCCGGAAATAGATCTTGATCCAGATTCTGATCTTGATACTGGAAACACTCCGTCATATGATTATGAAGTTAATATGGATTCATCTGAATTTGATGGTATACAGGTAACAGATGCAATGTGGAATCAATACTATACAAGGGGAACCCCTTTTACATTAAAATTCAAATATTACAAGGATTTGCATTAATAAATTAGCCTGCTTCATATTTATGTGAAGCAGGCTTTTGTTTAAAAATAATTCTTTTTATAAATAATAGACATAAAGAGATTTTTATGATATTATGTAATAAATTTACGAAAACGGGGGCCTTGTATAATGATGGCGGAAGATATTATTAATACTGTTGACATAAGCTTTTATGAAAAAATGCTTAATTCTTTTACAAAATTTCTACCCACTCTTTTAACCGCAGTAATAGTTTTCTTAATTGGTTCTTTTGTAAACAGTATTATCATTAAGCTTGTATCAAAGGGCTTGTCAAGAAGCAGGCTTGACAAAACTATGCATGGTTTTGTCAAGTCAATTGTTAAAGTTGCATTGTATTGTTTTATACTTGTAATTTCGCTTACAATTCTTAAAATACCAATGAATTCAATTATTGCAGTTATAGGAGCAGCAGGACTTGCTGTGGGTCTTGCTCTGCAAAATAGCCTTTCACATTTTGCTGGAGGCTTCATAGTGTTATTTTCAAAACCCTTTAAAGTTGGAGATTTTATTGAAACAAACGGAATTTCCGGAATTGTTGAGGAAATATCGCTTATTAATACAAAAATTGTAACAATAGATAATAAGGCAATCTATATCCCTAACGGAACAATTTCCGGTTCAACAATAATTAACTATACAAATGAAGAAAAACGGCGAGTTGATTTGACCTTTAACATATCCTATAATAATGATTATAAAGAAGCCATAAGCATTATTACTTCAGTGATTAACGAGCATAAGTTGGTTTTAAAGGATTTAGAAGTTTTTGTAAGACTTGTTGAGCTTGCTTCAAGTTCACTGAAAATAGCTGTAAAGGTCTGGGTTTCCTCAAATGATTACTGGACGGTTTACTATGATTTAATAGAACAGGTTAAAAACGCCTTTGATGAAAATAATATTGTTATTCCATATAATCAGCTTGAAATCGGAGGCTCGTTAAAAACGTTTCATTTAAATAATTCTGAAAATTAAACGGTTATTTATTATATTTCCAAATGCTTTCTATATATTGTAAAGTCTGATTTTATATATAAGCATTTTAATGTGGCCTTTTTCCCTAAGGACTTTTTCCTCTGTTTCGTGAAGAAGGTCAGTTGCTTCAATGTACTCGTGTTTTTCCGGAGAAGCTGAACTGAACCTAAGCTTGGTGTATGTGTTTGCAACAGCTTTGATATTTCCGTCAAACGTACAGGATATTCTGTCAGCAAACTGTATAGCAGTTTCTGACTGCCCCATGCTGTAGTTAAGCACAGAAAGATAATATAATATTTCAGAAAAGTACAATCTATATCTGTATTTAGGATCAGCCTTTTCATATCTTCGAAAATATTTGTACTTAATAATTCTATAGTACAATAATGAAAATACAAATATTGAGAGTGTAATTAAAATGATAAAAACTAAAGCCTGCTTATTGTTTTGTCCGTTTTCGTTATTGGCTTTGCTGATATTGTCTTCTGGCTGGTTCTTTTGAGGCGCATAATTCTGAGCATTAATATTTGCAGGAATAGTATATAAAACAGGCTTCTGAGGTTCTGCATAGCGCTTGTAATAGTACGAAGATGTCGGTTCAAACGGTATCCAGCCCACTCCTCTTATATAAGCTTCCGTCCATGCATGTACATCGTTTCCTATTACGGAATAGGTATGAATTTTAACGGTTCTGGTAAAGTCTACAAGAGTCCCCTCGACATATCGAGTAGGTATGCCCTCTGTACGTCCTAATATTGCCATAGCGGTTGCAAAATAAGTGCAGTAGCCCTGCTTTGAGTCGAAAAGAAAATAATCAGTTATTTCTTTGCCATCGGGAACTTTTCCCGGTGATTTTGTATAGTAATAATTTGTGTTAAGGTACTCTTCAATGGCTTTCATTTTTTCATAATCTGTTTTGCAGTTTTTTGTAAGCTTATCGGCAAGGTCATACACTCTTTGAGGAACTGTATCGGGAATATTAAGATAAGAGGCGTATATATTTTTTTCTCTTGCTTTCAGTACAGCAGGCAAATCCTTGTTAAAATCTGATATATAATTATAGGAGGCATATGACATATATTTACCGACAAAGTGGTTAAAATCCTCTTCAGAGTAGTTTGTGTCATAATTTATAGTACTTGTAGTGTTAATAAAATTATCAAAGGCATCGCTTGTATAGTCTATATCCAGAAAAGAAAAAGAATACGTATTTTTTTCACCTTTTGCACGCTTATATTTAATGCTTGCTTCAGAAAAATTTATTCTTTTAGGGTTGCTTGTAGATATTTCATAAGTTTTTATAGGATAAAACATGGTCTTTGTTTTTATATTATTGTAGGTAAGAACAGCGTTTCTCTTATAAATAAAATCTTCCGGCACTACTCCATTCCTGTACAAGGCGTAATAAAATTCCAGATAATCAAGGGTATATTCAGGATATTCTGAATTATTAGTGCGGCTGCTGCTCCAATTGTTCCCGTTATATATATTTTTTACAGAACCAGTAAGATACATATTGCCGTTAGTTTTTCGAGGAGTATTTACATAAATAATTATACTGTCGTTATCCGATATGTTTCCTCCAAGAGATGAAACATCGGAATCAGAATAACCGGTAATAGAAAATTCAGAATCACCTTTACTTAATATGTAGCTGATTTCGGTCATTAATATTTCTGCTTTTTGCTGTGCGGCGTTATATATTTTCTGCAAAAAGCTCCAGTCAATAGGTTCGCTGCTTGACGGCAGCTGAACAGCGATTACTACGGATATGGCGGCAACAGGGAAAAGAAATGCTGCCGCATTGAATGACTGAGCAGAATCATGATTTCTGCTATTAATAAGAATTACCGTTTCTATTACGGAAAGGAAAACATATATTATAGCTGAAAATGCCGTGAATTTAGGTATTTCCTGTTTAATTACCGAGGCTGTAATTCCGCTTACAAGAACAATAGCTGACATTGCTGTTCTAAGCATATATTTCTTATGAAGAAAGTACATTATCACAGCTATCGGTACAACAGCTGTAAGCGTCATAATATAAGCATTAATAGCCGAATATTCTGAATCCTCCTGCCAATAGCTCCATACCTGTCTGAATATTCCATCAAAAAAAGAAATAATATTAAATTGTGCATATGTGCATATTATTGCAGCAATTAGTATCGGAAATAAAATAAAAAGCCATCCGTTTTTATTTTTTGCAATAAACTGAGCATATACAGATACAGCAGATGATACGGCAATAATAGCCAAAGGATTAACCTTGAATACCCATATTACACTCAGCATATATACAAATGCTGCACTGAGCAGTACTCCGGCAGCACATATATAAACCGATTTCAGCTTTTTTGTGAAAGATTTCATATCAGTTCCTCTCTTATTTTGCTGAAAGAATTTCGGTAACAGAATCGTTTTTGCCTGCTTTAACTATATTTATGCCTGTGGACATAATGCTGTCAAGCTTTTCAGTATTTTTGTCACCGATATAAAGCACACCTATGTTATTTCCATGTGAAGAAAATTCTGCGACTGCTCTGCAGAACGCTTCGGTAATGTTATGTGTAACAGCAATACAAAACGTGGTATTTGCATCCGAAATCCTGTTTAGTATTTCATCTGCCTGAATAGGGGATATAAAGCTTAGCTTTGCACAGCAATCATAAAAAACGTTGAAATCATCAACATTATTTATATTGCAGCATTCATCTCCAAACAAAACTGTTACTGGTGTATTTACATTAAGGCAGTAATCAGCAATGGAAAGAGCGCTTTCTATTATCATGTCCTCGATAATTGCTCGGTCAAGCTCGTTTTCCTTTACATAAAATGTATCCATTACGAGAATAAGCCTATTCTGCGGAACAGCAGAATATTTCCTTGACAGTAGTTCATGTTTTTTGGCCGATGCTTTCCAATGCACCAGCTTTAAGCTGTCACCTCGTTGATATTTACGTACTTCAGAATCAAGCTCAACTTCATCATGGATTCTTTTTTTCCCATTATTCTTATTATCCTGTTCTGAAACGGCAAATACCAGTCTGTCAATATGAAATACACGTGGCAGAACGGTGACACTGAGTTTTGTTCTTATAGGGTAGCATATATTGAATAAATATAGATAGTCCTTTATTACCACAGAACTGACACCAATGTCGTATTCTCCTCTATAACGGCAGCAAAGCTCTGAATTGAAGCTGTATTTTTCGCCTGGATTCAGCATACAGGATATTTCCTCATCGGCACCTCTTATATAGGATTTATCGCTTAAAAGGTTAACCTTTATGCTGACATAAGACAGTATGCCCTCATTTGAAACTGTAAGGCAATAAGGAGTAAGCTCACCTTTAAGCATTTTTCTGTGTTCAAGCTTCTGATATATTTTGAAGTTAAAGTAAACCGCAAGAGTGTATATAAAAGACGCTACAGGTATAAGCAGAGAAAGATAAAACATACCATATGAGATTGTTCCGCCGTAAAAGCTTGCAAATACTGCCGTTCCGACAATGAACAGCAGCATGATTATTCTGTTTCTAAGCATGGCATTTACCTTTAAAGCTCAGGAAGTTTAATTCTTGAAAGAATATCTGTTATAATCTTTTTAGCGGTTTGTTTGTTAAGCTTTGCCTCAGAGGACACAATAAGTCTGTGTGTAAGAACATAGGGTGCGACTTTAAGCATATCATCGGGGCTTACATAATTTCTTCCGTCAATATATGCCCATGCCTGAGAGGCTTTTGCAAGGGCAATAGCAGCTCTTGGGCTTGCACCGAGTGCTAGGCTCGGATTTCTTCTGGTTTCGTTTACTATGTTAACCGCTAAAGAAACGATATCCTTATGAATTTCAACTTCAAGAACCTCTTTCTGAATATCTTCAATAGCCTTGCCGTCAGTTACTGCTTCGAGCTTTTTAACGGCAGCACCCTTAATGTTTTTTGTTATCATTTCATTTTCCGCATTTTCATCGGGATAGCCTATTGAAAGCTTCATCATAAAGCGGTCAAGCTGTGCTTCCGGTAGGCTGTATGTACCAAGATAATCAACAGGATTCTGTGTTGCAATAACCATAAAAGGCGCGGGCAGAGGATAAGTTTTTCCGTCAACAGTGACCTGCCTTTCCTCCATAGCCTCAAGGAGGCTTGCCTGAGTTTTTGGAGAGGTACGGTTAAGCTCGTCCGCAAGAATTATGTTGTTCATAACAGCACCTCTGCTGAATTCAAAGGTACCGGTATGCATATTGTATATAGTCATTCCGGTAATATCACTCGGAAGCGTATCGGGTGTAAACTGTATTCTTGTAAAGCCGCTGTTTATTGACTTTGCAAGGGCATTGGCAAGAGTTGTCTTTCCAACACCGGGCAAGTCCTCAATCAATATATGGCCTCCTGCAATAAATGCTGTAAGCAGGAGTTTTATTACTTCTGATTTCCCGATAACTGCAGTTTCGATATTTGATGATACTTGCTTTATTACTTCCGTTCCATTCATTAGTATAATCAATTCCTTTCGGTTAAGTTAATGACTCAAGTGATTTTATAGAAATTTTTGTGATTACTTACAGTAATTATATCAAAATATTTTAACATTTTCAATTATTTTTTTGTTATTTTGTTATAAATATTTTGCTTTAGTTATATAATGCGATATTTTGCTTTAAAAAAGTATCAGAATATGACGATAAATTATTGGCTATTGACAAATTTAGAATAGTATGGTATGTTACTGATAAATATGCAGTCTATAATATGGGGCAAATGGAAGCATGACCCACCAGATGGAGGGGGTATTGTTTAATTATGCGGAAAAAGGTTAAAACGTTAAAGATAAAAACGAAAATTATTATGCTGTACATAAGCGTGTTGATTTTATCTATTATCTTTACAGTTGGTTCATTTACTGTTATAAGTGAAAAACAAATAAATCAGGAATCAGGAAATGCCAGTATGCAGACTGTTAATGTGCTTAAAGAAAGAATGACCTTTTTGTTTGAAAACGCAACTCAGTTTTCAAATATAATTTATCTCGATACAAATGTACAAAAAGCCTTGGCAAGAATAAAGTTTTATAGTATTGATGCAACAATATCACAGCCTATTCAAAAAAGTCTTACAAGTATGCTGTTGTCAGGAGATTATATTTCAAGCGTTTTTATTTTTGATAATTACGGGAATTATTATTCAACGTATAAAAATGGTCCAATATATGTTAACAAGGAACGGCTTAATAAAACGAATTGGTTTAATGATGTAAAAAAGGCTAATGGGAAAATTTTGTTTATACATAACAGCGAAGGCGTTTTAATGTTTTCGAGTCCTGAAAATGTTGTTGCAGAAAAAAATAATAGAAATTATATTTCTCTTGTCAGATTAATATCAGATATGGACAGAGCCCAGCCTCTTGCAATACTTATGATAACCGTTGATGAAATGACTTTTCAAAAGTATTTCAATGATGTTGGTAAGGAATACAATTCAAAATTCAGCATTGTTGATGCGGATAATAATTATGTTATCAAACCATCTGATTATACAGAGGAAATGGACAAATATATGCTTTCTGACGTGGGTGAACAGGGCTACAGCATTATTAAGAACGGAAAATGGAAAAATGTTGTTGTAAGGCAGAAGCTTGGCATTAATGACTGGAGCATTGTGGGAGTGTTTCCCGTTAACAGCAGCTTTGATAAATTCTATATGACATGGATAATAATAATTGTTTTTCTTAACATATTTTTTGTTTTTACCTGCTCGATTTTGCTGACAAGGCTTATTTTTAACCCTCTAAGCAGAATAGAAAGACATATGAAAGCCGTTGAAAGCGGACATTTTATTGAAATGCCTGTCGAAACAAATAAGAATAATGAAATTACAGAAATTAAAAGCGTTTTTAATCATATGATATATGCTATAAATCAACTTATAGTTAAAGTGAAAAGCGAGGAAAAAATTATTGCTCAAAAACAGCTTGGCATTATTCAGGCACAGATAACTCCACATTTTCTTTATAATACCCTTGATGCCATTTCAGCTCTTGCATTAATAAAGGATAATGACAACTGCTTTAAGATGACTCAGGCTCTCGGAAGCTTTTATCGCTACAGTCTTAATAACGGGCTTGATTTTGTAACTGTCAATGACGAAATAGAATGCATAAAAAGCTATATTACAATTCTTAACATCAGATATGATAACAAGATAACTCTTAAAACTGACATTGATGATAATGTAAAGAAATATAAAATACTTAAGCTTATTCTTCAGCCTGCTGTTGAAAACGCTGTGCATCATGGTATACGTGCCGGAAAAGGCTCTGGAGTTATATCTATTAAAGCATACAAGGATGAGGATGAAATAATTTTTTGCATTACCGATGATGGAGCTGGAATGACAGAAGAGCGTATAAGCAAAATTTTATCCGGCAAAATTAATGAGGGCAAATCGGGCTTTGGGCTGTACAGTTCAATGCAAATGATATCACTTTACTATAATATAGAAAATCCCATAAATATTACAAGCGAAATAGGCTGCGGAACGGAAGTGACAATACGCGTAAAAGCAGATATAAATGTTGATAAAAAAAGTATTCCAGAAGTATTATCGGAGCAAGGAATGAAATAAAGAATGAAAACAAAAGTATTGTTTGTTGATGATGAAAAGCTTGAACGTATACTGATAAGCAAAGGCTATGACTGGGAGGCCAACGGTTTTGAAATAGTCGGTGAAGCGTGCTGCGGAGAAGAGGCTCTTGAGTTTTTTGAACGTAAAGAGCCGAATATAGTATTTACAGACATAAATATGCCGTATATGGACGGTCTTGAGCTTGCGGAAAAAATAAAGGAGCGTTCTGACAAATGCCGTATTGTGATAATAACCGGTTACAGAGAGTTTGAGTATGCTCAGCGTGCTGTCAAGCTGGGTGTAAAGGATTTTGTTCTGAAGCCGGTTAACCTTAACGATCTTGCTGAAACAGCTAAAAAAATTAAGGAAGAGCTTGATCACGAGGAGGGACATGAGCAGGAATACAATAAGCTTAAAGAAACTGTCAGTCAAAATCATGATATAGTAATGGAAAGCTTTTTGCAGCGCCTTGTTGAAGGTCGTGTTGACGAAAATGAGGCGATGGTTAAAATTAAAATGTTCAGTCTTGAAAAAATGCTTGATAATTGTGTTTGTGTTAGTGTTAAGCCTGATTTTGGCAAAGGTTATACTGATGAAACCGCTTTTGCACTGAGCAAAAGTATACTTGAGCTTATAAAAAACAACAAATCTAAAGATTGTATTTCTTTTGTGCATTATCTTGGGAACGTTATTGTTTATCTTTTTACAAATGATATAGCAGAAGCTTACTCATACGCATATAACCTTAAGTCACAGATAAATCAGCAGCTTGAAACTTCCGTATGTATCGGTATAAGCAGATTGCAAAAGGATTTTGCGGGAATTTCTGTGGCATATGACCAAACAAAAAAGGCAATTGACGCAAGTGTTATTCTTGGGCGTAATTCCTGCATAACCTATGACAGATATGAGGAAATAAAGAATTCTGAACACGAAAGTATTGAAATTGACTGGAACGATTTTGTATTTAATATTGAGGGCTGCTTTAAGGATAAGGTACTTATAAATATAAACGAATATACCGAGCTTACTAAAAAGACAGGCGTAATCGAATCTGGCTTTATAAAGCTTATGACCATGAACTTTTTATCAAAGGCTTCTAGTATTTTAACAAAGCATGGAATCAGTCTTGAGCGTCTTATCGGTGAAGAAAAGCTTTATAAGGGAATTTCACATATAGAAACCGCTGATGAAATGGCGGATTTTCTTATAAATATGACGGAATATATTATGAAATTCAGCGATAGTGTAAGATCAAAGAAAGGCAATAAAATAATTACTCAGGCCATTGAATATATCAATGCACATATCTTTGAGCCTAAGCTGACATTAAAGGAAGTAGCTGAAAATGTATTTGTAAACGAAAGCTACCTGAGCAGAATTTTCAAACAGGAAACAGGCGAAGGACTTATTGAATACATAACAAGAAAAAGAATTGAAGAAAGCTTGGTGCTGCTTAATACAACTGATCTTAAGGCTTATGAAATTGCAGAAAGGGTTGGATTCAGTGAACCGCATTATTTCAGCATATGCTTTAAAAAAGCAGTGGGAGTTACGATAAAAGAATATAAAAGGTCAAAATTTCAACAGTAAATATTTTGTCAGTATTGTAAAAAATGATTTACAATACTGATTTTTTATGTACTTTTACGAAAAAAGTTCTACTTTGTTAAGTAAAAATATTGAACTTTAACATCAAAATAATTAATTGAGTAAAAAGTGGAATGAATATATACTTAGATTAACATAAATCCTATGTTATGTTATGTAATTCAAAGTGCAAAATTTTTTATGTCCGAATAGTTTTCGGGCAAAGTGGAGGGAAAGATTATGAAAAAAATAGTTAAAAGCGTTGCATCAATTTTGTTGAGTGCTTCTCTTGCTGCAAGCTTTACAGCATGTAACAAGAACAACTCTTCATCTGGTGATGCAGGCGAAACAACTGCAGGTAATTCTGAAAAGAGCAGCGATGCTACAGAAGCTCCTGCTGATTCAGCAGAAAAAATTACTCTTAACGTATGGCATCAGTGGGCTACTGATACAGACCAGCAAAAGGCTTTGCTTGAAGCAGCTGTTGCTAAATACATGGAAGAAAATCCGAACGTTACTATCAACCTACAGTCTCTTGCAACAGAACCATATAAGACAAAGATGGCTGCTGAATTTGCAGGTGACGCAGAGGGCGTCGATGTATTCTTCTATCAGGGTGCAGGCGGTGCAAAGAAGTTCGTTGATGCTGGCAAGGTGCTTCCTATCGATGATTATCTTACAGATGACGTAAAGTCAAAGATTCTTCCTGGCTCTACAGCAGCATTTGAGTATGACGGAAAGACATATGCAGTTCCGATAAACGCATGGTACATGGCGCTGTTCTGCAATCAGGATATCTTTGACCAGGCTGGAGCAAAGCTTCCTACTACATATGACGAGCTTCTTGATGCATGCAAAAAGATTTCCGCTCTCGATGGTATTACACCTATTGCTTCCGGCGCTAAGGATGGCTGGAGAGCAGGATTTGATTATCAGGCTATTGCACTCAGAGAAGTAGGTGCTGAAAACATCAACAAGATGCTCAGGGGTGAAGTTGGATTTGATGACCCGGGCTATAAAGCAGCTGCTGATAAGGTAATTGAGCTTTATAACGCAGGAGCATTTGGCGCTAACCCGCTTGAGGCAGGAAATGACGATTGTAATGCCGCATTTGTAACAGGTAAGGCTGCTATGCAGTTCATGGGCAGCTGGTTTGCAAGCAACCCATATACTGATCCAGCAACAACTATAAATCCTGACAGAATTGTTGCACTTAAGATTCCTACAATTGAAGGCAAGGGTAATCCAACAGATTACTGCGGAGGCTTCGTTGATGCGTTCTGGGTAAACAAGGCTACTAAATATCCTGAACAGGCTGTTGATTTCCAGATCTATATAAGTGAGGCAATGGGTAAGGCAATATATGAAAACGGTATTGGTCTTTGCGGATGGAACGTACAGCTTGACGAAAGCAAGCTCACTCCTCTCTTCATTCAGATTAAGGGACTCCTTAACGAAGGTACAGCAAGCGTTCTTGCATGGGATACTTCACTTGATTCCAACACAGCAGCTATTCATAATGAACAGGCTCAGGCACTTCTTTCACCTGGTGCAAGCTCAGATGATTTCGTTGCTGAACATCAGGCTGCTCTTAACGGCTGATAACACAATACAGTATTAACAGCACTTTGATTTTACTGATGGGGATACCAACTATATTTTCGGTACGGTATCCCCATTTTACTTTTAGAAACATTTAGGGTATATTCGATTAACAACACCCTTTATTGTTGATTAAACAGGAGGGTAATTCTATGAATAAATTAATGAATAGAAAAAGATACATATTTATCTTTGTTATGCCTGCTTTTCTTTTGTTTGTGGTATTTATGGCAGTACCGCTTATAATGACAGGAATATATGGATTGTTTGATTATGACGGAATAGGTAAAATGAGTTTTGCCGGAATTCAGAATTATATTAATTTGTTTGCTAAGGACAGGCACTTTCCACATGCAATGGTTAATTCACTTATATTGGCGGCAGCTTCAATTGTTATTCAGTTAACATTGGCATTTTTGCTTGCAATAGCACTTAATAAGGGTATAAAGGGCGAAAAGTTTTTTAGAACAGTATATTTTATTCCTGTTGTAATCTCCACGACGGTTATAAGCCAACTGTGGATGAAAATATTCAACAGTGATTATGGTCTCCTTAATGTATTCCTTAGGTTGTTTAAAGGTGCAGATTATAACTTCTCATGGCTCACGACACCGTCAACAGCTTTTATGACAACGGTAGTAGCCGGTGTATGGCAGTATATAGGATATTATATGCTTATTATGTATGCAGGAATGAAGTCTATTTCACCTGAATATTATGAAGCTGCAAAAATTGACGGAGCAAATGGCTTTCAGACAATAACCAAAATTACCTTACCTCTCCTTGCTCCCGTAATTGAAACCTGCGTTTTGTTTGCACTCACAGGTTCACTCAGATCCTTTGACTTTGTCTATATTATGACAAACGGAGGCCCGAATCATGCAAGTGATCTTCCTGCTACGCTTATGTATAACAATCTGTTTAGAAGAGGATTATACGGCTATGGAAGTGCACAGGCGTTCTTTATAGTATTTGAGTGTCTTATTTTTACATTCATTATTAAAAAGCTTTTCAAAAAAGCTGATGATAATGCATCGGGAATATAAGAGGTGAAGAAAATGAAAAAACAAACATATAATTTCTTGCAGACAAAGAATATTAAGAAAAATAGTAAACTGCTTTTTGTCATACTGATAATAATTGCAGTTATTCAGATATTCCCGTTATATTGGCTTATTACATATTCGCTGAAAAGCAATGCAGAAATTTTCGGTGATAATGTAATTGGCTTGCCTCGTGACTGGAGATGGGTTAACTATAAAATAGCACTCGGTGAGGGCGGAATTTTAAGATATTTTATAAACTCTGTAGTTTATTCCGGAGTAACACTTTTAGTTGCAGGTCTTCTTTCATCAATGGCAGCATATGGCCTGATGAGAATGAAGTGGAAATTTAATAAGCTTATTTATAACATATTTATTATAGGTATTATGATTCCTACACAGGCGACTTTGCTCCCGCTGTTTCAGATGATTGATAAAATGGGTGTAAAGGGCGGTTATCTTGGGCTTATGATACCGTACATAGTTTTCGCTTTGCCTATGAGCATTATGATTTTATCAAGCTTTTTTATGGGACTGCCGAAAGAGCTTGAAGAAGCGGCATATATTGACGGATGCGGTGTAATGCGCTGCTTCTTTCAAATAATATTCCCCATGATAAAGCCTGCGTTGGCGACAGCATCAATATTCACCTTTATGGCGACATGGAACGAGCTTATGTTTGCAAATACTTTGATTGATAGAGATGAACTTAAAACTCTTCCTGTAGGCATAATGTCGTTTGTAGGACAGTATGTAACTGATTGGGGTCTTATAGGAGCAGGCATGGTTATTGCAACTCTTCCTATTATAATAATATATATTTTTCTGAGCAATCAGGTTCAGGAAAGTCTTGTTATGGGTGCTGTAAAAGGTTAAGGTAAAGTTTACCCCCCTTATTCCTTATCAATACAAATAAAAAAAGCAGTGTTGGTAAATCCGATGCTGCTTTATTTTTTGTATATGTTATACAAAGAACAAGCATTTTTATTTAAAAATACTGCAGTATTACAAAAATCAAGGCTTTTTTATAAAAGGTTGCTATTTGCAGAAAAATTGTATATAATATTAAGGTGATGCTGTGTAACTTTGGATATTATTGTTTTGGAGGAAATTCTTATGACAAAAACAGAACAGTTTTTTGAAAGTATAAAGGATAAAAAAATTGCGTTTATTGGAACGGGAGTAAGTCATAACGACCTTATAGAAATGTTCCTTAAAAAAGGCTTAAACGTTACTGTCTGCGATAAAAAATCAAAGGAACAGATGGGAGAGCTTGCTGCAAAGTTCTCGAATATGGGAGCTGCGCTTTCACTCGGTGAAAATTATATTGACGCAATTTATGGCTGTGACATAATATTCCGCACTCCGGGAATGTATTTCAATAATCCTGCGCTGAAAAAGGCAAGGGATATGGGGATTGCCGTTACATCGGAAATGGAGGTTTTCTTTGACCTTTGTCCATGCAAAACCTATGCTGTAACAGGCTCGGACGGGAAAACCACCACAACTACGCTTATAGCGGAATTCCTTTCGACTGAGGGCAAAAAAGTTTGGAAGGGCGGAAATATCGGACGTGCGCTTCTTCCCTGCATTGAGGAAATTCAGCCTGAGGACTGCGCTGTTGTTGAGCTTTCAAGCTTTCAGCTTATTTCAATGAGAAAATCTCCAGATGTAGCCGTTATAACAAATATTGCCCCTAATCATCTTGACGTTCACGGAACTATGGAGGAATACATTGACAGCAAGAAAAATCTTATTATTCATCAGAACGCTTTCAGCAAAACCGTTCTTAACCTTGACAATGAGCTTACAAATAGTCTTTCAGAGCTTGTCAGAGGACAGCTTGTTAAATTTTCAAGGCTTAACAAGCCGGAATGCGGAGCATATCTTGATAAGGATGGCTTTCTGTGCTATAACAATTACGGCAGGGAAGAAAAGCTTATACATATGAATGATATAAGAATAAGGGGAATTCATAATGTTGAGAACTATCTTACTGCAATATCGGCTGTTTATGGAGAGGTATCAAGAGAAACTATTGAAAATACGGCAAGGAATTTTAACGGCGTTGAACATAGAATTGAATTTGTCAGAGAGCTTGATGGAGTAAAATACTATAATGACAGCATTGCAACAAGTCCGTCAAGGGTTATTGCAGGACTTAACTCCTTTGACAGAAAGCTTATTGTTATAGCGGGCGGGTATGATAAAAAGATTCCATATGAACCTCTTGCAGAGCCTGTCAATAAAAATGTAAAGATTCTTATTTTGCTTGGAGCAACTGCTGATAAAATAGAAAAGGCAGTCAGAGACTATCCGCTGTACAGTGAGGAAAACTGCCGTATTATCCGTGTAAAAACTCTTGAAGAGGCTGTCCTCAAGGCAAGGGAAGTTGCTTGTGCTGGTGATATTGTAACTCTTTCACCTGCAAGCGCAAGCTTTGACCTTTACCGTAACTTTGAAGAAAGAGGGCATCATTTTAAACGGCTTGTCAATGAATTGAAATAAAGTCGAATTTAAAGCCTTATTTTGTAAAACCATATAAATAGAGAGGAAGCATAATTATAAAAATGGACTTAACAAAAACAATAATGTCGCTTGCTGATGCTCCTGGAGTGGCAGGCGATGAAGTACAGGCGGCAGAGCTTGCACTTTCTTACCTAAAAAATTATACTGCTGACTGCTATATTAAGAATGGGAATGTTATCGGCAATTTCGGAAGAAGAGAAAACGGCAGACCGCATATTCTTATTGATGCACATATTGATCAAATTGGCTTTGTTGTAACGTATATAACCGATGAAGGCTTTCTTAAAATATCAAACTGCGGCGGTATAGATACCCGAATTTTGCTTGCACAGCAGGTGACGGTTTATGGCACTAAGCCTGTCAGCGGAATAATATGCTCTATTCCTCCTCATCTTGAGAATGGCGCAGATGAAGAAAAGGTCCCGAAAATATCCGATATATGCATTGATGTTGGTATGACTAAGACAGAAGCCGAAAAGATTATTTCATTCGGCGATAAAATAGTCTATTCCGTTAAATCAAAGAAGCTGCTTGGTGACAGAATAACCGGGATTTCACTTGATGACAGGTGCGGAGTGGCAGCACTTCTTTATGCTGCTGAACTGCTGCAAGGGAAAGAGCTTGGCTGTTCGTACAGCATTATGTTTTCAACTCAGGAAGAGGTTGGCGAAAGAGGTGCAAAAATAGGGGTATATGATATTAACCCAGATATAGCGATTGCGGTAGATGTAAGCTTTGCACTTACTGCCGATGATTCGGAGGTAAAATGCGGATACCTTGGAAAAGGCTGTATGATAGGCTTTGCTCCGTCACTTGACAGAGAGATGTCTGAAAGGATGGTTCAGCTTGCAAAGGACAGGAAGATACCTTATCAGATTGAAGTTATGAACGGGACAACAGGAACAAATGCAGACCGCTTTTCTGTTAACAGAAGCGGTTCAAAGGCAGTGACCTTATCAATTCCGTTAAAATATATGCATACTCCCGTTGAGGTAATATCCGAAGCTGATGTTATAAGCACTGCAAAGCTTATTGCAGCTTATATCGAGGAGGTGCAAGGTTGAAAGATAAATCTTTCAACCTATGAGTTTTGTGTTTTTCGAACTGCCGTTCGAAATTTTGCTTTGCAAAAACCACACAAAACATCAAAGAGAGGAGGCATGCTTCCTGAAGAAGCATGGTTATCACAATGATAAATCTGTTAAAAGAGCTTTGCCTTATTAACGGTGTTTCCGGTGACGAGGCAAGAGTAAGGGAATATATCTGCAAAAAAATCAGCGGGAAATGTGATTATCAAACTGACCCTCTTGGAAACATTATTGCTTTTAAAAAGGGCAGAAAAACACCTGCAAAAAAGCTTATGATTTCGGCACATATGGACGAGGTTGGCATGATTGTTACTTCAATAAAAGCTGACGGAACAATGACAATAGCGTCTGTGGGCGGAGTTGATGCTAGAGTTGCCGCAGGGAGAAGCGTTACTGTCGGCGATAACGGCATATCCGGAGTTATAGGAACAAAAGCAGTTCATAACCTTTCTGATGATGAAAAGAAAAAGGCTCCCGATTTTGACAGGCTTTATGTTGATATTGGCGCTGAAAGCAGAGATGAAGCTGAGAAATATGTTTCTCTCGGCGACAGGGTATGCTTTGCTTCGGAGTTTATTGAATTTGGAAGCGGTTTTGTAAAGTGCAAGGCTATAGATGACAGGTTCGGCTGTGCAGTTATGATAAAGCTGATTGAAAGTGAGCTTGAATATGACTGCTGGTTTACATTTGTTGTTCAGGAGGAAGTAGGGCTTAGAGGTGCAAAAACTGCTGCATATACCGTTAATCCTGATTTTGCGCTGGTGCTTGAGGCTACAACTGCCGCTGATATTCCTATGGCTGCAGATGAAAAGAAATGCTGCATTCTCGGAAAAGGCCCTGTTGTTTCGCATATGGACCGTTCAACTGTATATGATAAGGAAATGTATTTGCTGTCCAAGAAAATTGCGGCAGAAAACAATATCAGCTGGCAGACAAAAACTATGGTTGCAGGCGGCAATGACAGCGGTGCAATTCACATTACAAACAGCGGCGTAAGAACACTTGCTATATCTGTTCCGTGCAGATATCTTCATTCGCCGTCATGTGTGATAAAAATGTCTGACGCTTTAGAAAGCTATAAGCTTGCCGAAAAGATGATAACGGGGATTTGCGAGCTGTGATAACGAGAATTAACGGCAGCAATACCGTTTCTGTATCCGACAGCTATTACGGCAGAAAAATCGCTTCATATCTGAAAGCATACGGTGCTGATTACGATTTTTGTCAGTTTTACAGGCTTGACAGCGGAACTGTAATGGTTTATAATTCTTCTGCGGTGATTGACTGCAGTGCAAAAGATGAGGAGCTTGACAGCTTTATAAATATGCTGTACCCTGTTTCCGTTGAAATAAGCAATGCGGAGATTATCAGTCTGCCTGATGAATATGAACGGAAGAAGCGGATTTTGTTTAAGCTCTGCAAGGGTGTTACCGATATAAATTTCAGCGATTTAAAAGTTAATACGTCGCTTGACGACATATACGCAATTTTGAAAGAAAGCTTCGGCATAACAGAATATCACGCATGGTATGCTGATATTTCTCACAGAATAAGGCATAGCATTGCAAAGACATTTATTTATGAGGATAAAGCAACAGCAACAATGCAGTTCTGTGAGGATGGCTTTGCATTCTTTTCGCATATTGCCTCCGCTGAAAAATACAGAGGTCGGGGCTATGCAAGGAAATTACTGTACTGTATAGCAGAAGAGCTGGAGAAAAACAATATTAGTGGTTATCTTTTTGCACTGGAACATAGGGTATCCTTTTATAGGGAAATAGGCTTTTCTCCTATTAGCGAGGATATTTTGTTTGAAAAGACTTAAACAATTAGCAGAAAGGGATGAGGATTTATATGGCAGAAATATATGATCCTAAGCCTGTTGTAAAAAAAGGCTTTGAAATTGATGAAAGAATACTGAAGCTTGCCGAAAAAGCAGAGGAAAGCTGTTCGGAGGTTTTCAGAGAAATTGATAGAACTGCAAGATATAACGGTGAAAAGGTTTTAAAGGCTTTTATTGATAACAGAGTCAGTGAGGCCTGCATGAAAGGCACAACAGGCTACGGCTACGGGGATATCGGCAGAGATACTCTTGACGCTGTATATGCACAGGCTTTCGGAGCAGAGGACGCTCTTGTCCGCCATAGCTTTGTATCGGGAACCCATGCGCTTTCCTGCGCGCTTTTTGGTATACTGAGAACGGGCGACAAGCTTGTAAGCCTTACAGGCAGACCCTACGATACACTTGAAGAGGTCATTGGACTGAGGGGAAAGGGAAATGGTTCACTCAAGGATTTCGGTGTGACTTATGACCAGATTGATTTTCTTCCCGACGGTTCAGCGGATATTGCTGAAATATTCAAAAAAGTTAAGGACGCTAAGGTTGCATACATACAGCGTTCAAGAGGATATGCTTCAAGACCGTCGCTGACTATAGACAATATTGCAGAAATTGTAAAGGCTGTAAAAGGCTCAAATCCTAATGCGGTTATTATGGTTGATAACTGCTACGGTGAATTTATCGAGAAGTGCGAACCGACAGAGGTTGGGGCAGATCTTATAATAGGCTCTCTTATAAAAAATCCCGGCGGAGGAATTGCAGAAACCGGCGGATATATTGCCGGAACAAAAAAGTGCGTTGAGCTGTGCTCATACAGACTTACCTGCGTTGGTATGGGCAAGGAGGTAGGCTGTTCACTTAATCAGAATAAAAGCATGTATCAGGGACTTTTCTTTGCTCCGGAGGTTGTTGCCTCTGCTGTAAAAACAGCTGTATTTACAGCAGAAATTATGACTATGCTCGGCTTTGAGTGCTTTCCTAAGCCTGCTGAAAAAAGAGGGGATATTATTACCGCTGTAAATCTGAAAGATTCCGAAAACCTTATTGCATTCTGTCAGGGTATGCAGAAGGGTGCACCTGTTGACAGCTTTGCTGCTCCTGAGCCATGGGATATGCCCGGCTATGATTCACAGGTTATCATGGCTGCCGGTGCTTTCAATATGGGTGCTTCAATAGAGCTTTCAGCAGATGCTCCTCTGCGTGAGCCTTATACTGCATATATGCAGGGCGGTCTGACCTTTTCAACAGGAAGAATGGGTGTTCTTACAGCTTTGCAGGAAATGCTTGACAGACGCTGTATAAGAGTATAATTGCTAAAATGACGTTTTTGTGCCGTAACTGCATAAAAACGTCTGTATTTTTTGTATTTTTCTGTTGCATTGGGGTTTTGAAAGTGATATAATATATTCTGTGTTATTGTAATCCGAATAGAAAAGAGGTAAAAGCTATGGACCTTGAAATGGTTAAATATCTGTCAAAGCTGGGTGAGCTTAGCTTCACCGATGAAGAGCTTGAAAAGGCTGCAGCAGATATGACAAGTATAATTGAAATCATGGATACTATAAAAGAAATCGATATTGTTTATGATCCGCTGAAAGATAACCATGATGTTTATCTGAACGACCTTAGAGAGGACATTTCTGCGGCAAGCTTCCCAACGGAAAAAATTCTTATGAATGCCGTAAACAGTGAAAACTGCTTTGTAGTTCCCAAGGTTGTTGAATAAGTAAGGAGCTGAAATAAATGGATTTAACTGCGCTGAAAATACGTGATATGCGCACTATGCTGGATAAAAAGGAAATATCTGTGTTTGAGCTGACAAATGCATATCTGGGAAGAATACGTGATATTGATGGCAGACTTGAAAGCTTTATTACCGTTACTGCTGATGAAGCTTCTTCTGCTGCAAAAAAAGCACAGGATAAGATTAATAACGGACAGGCAGGGGCATTATGCGGTATCCCTCTTGCTGTAAAGGATAATATCTGTACCGAAAATATAAAGACAACATGCGCTTCAAAAATGCTTGAAAGCTTTGTTCCTCCATACAATGCAACGATTATGGAAAAGCTTAACAGTGAGGATATCGTTCTGTTAGGCAAAACTTCAATGGACGAATTTGCAATGGGAGGCTCTACGCAGACCTCCGCATTTAAAAAGACTAAAAACCCTTATAATTTAGGCTGTGTACCGGGAGGAAGCTCCGGAGGTTCAGCTGCTGCTGTCGGTGCATCGCTGTGCGCTGCTGCTCTTGGCTCTGACACAGGCGGCTCAATAAGACAGCCGGCTTCTTTCTGCGGAGTTACGGGACTGAAGCCTACCTACGGAAGAGT
>Ga0116191_1000897_pt1 | contig 25070 bp, 31 predicted proteins | sample AD_UKC111_MetaG_FD_89897 | JGI IMG/M metagenome (GOLD analysis project Ga0116191, IMG submission 89897) | Active sludge microbial communities of municipal wastewater-treating anaerobic digesters from Hong Kong - AD_UKC111_MetaG | ecosystem: Engineered > Bioreactor > Anaerobic > Digestate... | reverse complement strand
TAGTTCCATAAGAGTCTCTCCTTTGCTGTGATATGGTGCCTTTTGCAACATCTATATTATCACAAGGGGATTCTCTTATTTTTTTATTCTTTTTAATTCCCCAAAGTAATTTTACGCTAACGTCCGCACAAAAAAGGCTGTTCGCTTCGTCCCGGGGGATGCTGCAAACAGCCTTATATGGCTGGTCTTTATTATCTTACTACTGCGGTTTCGCTTGTAAAGCGGCGGTCAGGGAAATTTGCTTTCCATCGCGCAGGATATCAAGGGTAATTGTATCTCCTACTTGATGATCAGAAACTATTTCCTGCAAACCTTCTGCTGAAGTAATTACAGTGCCGTCAATGGCGGTGATCACATCCATAGCTTTAACGCCAGCCTTCTCTGCAGCTGTACCTCTCACGATTTCAACCACTACCACACCCTGGGTCGAACTGCTCAAATTCAGTTCCTGGCGCACTTCATCATTGACATCTGTCATACTGATTCCCAGAAATGGCCTGACGATAACTTTGCCTTTGATCAGATCCTGCAGCACCTCATGCACCGTATCAGTGGGTATGGCAAAGCCGATCCCCTGCGCGGTAGCATTCACGGCTGTATTGATGGCAATGACTTCACCTTTAAGGTTTAACAGCGGGCCGCCGGAATTTCCAGGATTAATCGCCGCATCTGTCTGGATCAGGTTTTTGTAATTGCGGTCTTCAATGCTGATGGGGCGTCCTTTGGCAGATATCACTCCGGTGGTCACAGTATGGTCAAGACCGTAAGGCTGACCGATGGCTACCACCCATTCACCTACCCGCATCTTGTTGGAATCACCTAATTTTAAAACCGGATAATTGCTGCCTTCAATTTTTAATACCGCCAGATCCAAATCTCTGTCCTGGCCTACCACCCGAGCCGGCAATTCCTCGGTTTTCCCATTCAGCTGAACGGTAACTGAAGCCGCATTTTCGATCACATGTTGATTGGTCAGGATATACCCATCGCTGGTAATGATAAACCCGGTGCCAATACCGGTTTGGTATTGCGGACTGAAATTATAATTATCCCCAAAGAATTCCCGGAAAAACGGGTCATTGAAAAAAGGATTGTCAGCAATGGAAGTACTTCTGACTTTCGACTTGATATTCACCACTGCGGGAGTAGCTTTCTCCACCATGTCAGCAATATCCATGGCTCCGGAAGGCAGTACAGCAGCCGTCGCTATGTTGTTTCCGTACTCGACAACTACCTCTTTTTCCGGTTCTCCCTTTATCGCTGCCCACAGATTGGTTCCCTGTTGATCGGCAATATACGCTCCGCCTAATAAGAAAGCGATCAAAAAAGTAGTAATAATAATAACTGCGGTTTTCTTCATGATCTATCTCCTCCTGATATATTTATTTACTAAAGCCGAGCCGGCCATACCATAAATGGCTTTCTTTTTTAATAAATTATAACCTGAATTTGTGAAGGTTTTGTGAAAATTTATTGAAAGTTATCTGTATTATCCATTCCGCTTAAAGTGTTAAAAGCAGAAGATGATATAATTGAATGGATATATTTTATCCGGGTATTCGGTGGTTTTCCGGGATAATCTAAAGAAAGACAATTTTTAAGGAGCACCTATGCTGATCAGTATTGCCAATGAAATAGAGCGAATAGGCGGGCGGGCTTTTTACACCGGGGGTTATGCCCGGGATCTTTTGCTGAGCGGACACGCTGACGTAAGCCCTGATATAGATATAGAAGTATTTCACCTGGAACAGGAGCAGCTGGCCGCTGTGCTTTCTCTGTTCGGGGTGGTGAAAACCGTGGGCAAAATCTATCCGGTGTTTAAAATCAAAGGGCATCCTGAATGGGATTTTACCCTTTCCCGTCAGGATAACTATGCAGCGGCAGCTGCCCGCAGAGATTTTACCATCGACGCTATTATGATCGACATCATATCCGGGGAAATATCGGATTACACCGGGGGAAGGCAGGATCTTGCCGCTAAAGTCATTCGTCATACCACGCCTGAGGTATTGGCTGACGATCCCCTGCGGGCTTACCGGGCAGCCTCATTGGCAGGACGGTTAGGGTTCACCATCCATCCCGAAACACTGCAGTTGATGCGCAAGGCAGATTTAAGTAAAGTCCCGCCCGAAAGAATCGCGGCAGAATTAAAGAAACTCTTGCTGCTCTCGGCAAAGCCTTCCATCGGTTTGAGATACCTGGAAGAAACCGGGCTCCTAAAGCAGCTTCATCCAGATCTTTACAATTTGATCGGCTGTGAACAGGAACCAAAAAACCACCCCGAAGGTGACGTATGGGAACATACTTTACAGGTAGTTGACCAGGCCGCCAAACTAAAGGTCAAGTCCGGAAACCCGCTGGCTTTGATGTGGGCTGCCCTGCTGCATGATATCGGTAAACCTGCCGTTACCAAACGGCGGGAAGGCAAGATCACGGCTTATGGGCACGATACCGAAGGGGCGAAGATGGCATCTGCATTTTTACATAATCTGCGCTGCAGCAACGAACTCACTCACAGCGTAATGGTGCTGACCCGGGAACATATGCATCCTGTCCTGTTGTATAAACAAAAAGAGCAGATCACGGATAAAGCTATCCGCAAACTGGCTGACCGGGTCGATATCAGCGAATTATTGCTGCTTTCCGAAGCCGATTTCAAAGGACGAAGTATGGAACGTGATTACAGTCCCATCCGCAATTGGCTCCTGGGCAGGATCATGGCACTGGGCCTTGAGCCCGGGAAGAGAATCGAGCCCCTGGTCAAGGGACGGGACCTTCAGGAATTAGAAATCCTGCCGGGAAAAAAATATAAAGAAATTTTGGATAAAGCCTTCGAACTGCAGTTGGAGGGAAAAAGCAAGGATGAAATCTTGCAGGCAATAAGTGCAGATGACTAAATTGAAGACAGCTTATTATTTCAACATTAGAATTGGCTCAGCGGGGACGTTAAAACCAAATTTTTTATAGAATTCCTGGGCATCACGGGTCACCAGAAGGCCTTTCATATTTTGATTCTCAAAGTGCCGGAGAATATTTTTCAGCATAAAACTCCCCAGTCCTTTTTTACGATACTCTTTATCAATTACAACATCGCATAAATAATAAACTGAAACATTGTCAGTCACGATCCGCGCTAACCCAATTTGCCTGTTATTGTGAAAAAGCCCCCAGCACAATGAATTTTCTATAGAGGCTTCAATTTTTTCAATGGGTCTGTCTTTCGCCCAATACGTTTTACTCAATAACCCAAAAACAGCTTCCATCGATAACAGCGATTTCTCATCACTCAGCAGATACTCTTCCCATCTATATTCCATGTTCAGCAGCCTTTCATTATTTTCTATGCAACATGACAAGAATGCATGTGGGTGCCATATTCAGCAGAACTAATTCCCTCTTACACAGACAGCCCGTCGATAATCAAAACCCGGTTCTAAAAAATCTATCTCTCACCCTGATGGCGCTTAAGAGTCTGGATACTTTCCCAGACCAGGTCGATCAGATGGATACATCCCTGACCGGCCCCCATCAGTTCCGCTACTTCCTTTTTACTCTTACCTGAAAGGCTGAGACCCACCAGATTTTCTGTGAGATCAGCAGCAAGCCGGCAAACCTGATCTGGTGCCCGCAGTACCTGTCCGCTTGCTCCTCTCACTTTTCCGGCAGCATCAAATTCCAACCAGCTAGCCATTTGATGGAAAGTATCCACCAGGCTGCCGGCTATTATTTGGTTTCCCTGCTGATTCTTTATTAGCTGCTGGCTCTTGCTGCGGCTGAAAAGATCAGCCTGGCGAGGTGACCCGCCGATAAAATCCGCCCAGGAACTTTGCACCAGTTCCAGATTACTGTAGTAACGACAAGAGCCGGCGTAGGCCTTCTCCCAAAAGTCGTTATAGGCTTCAGCATCCGGGTATCCCCGCTGATCAAAAAAGAATGTTTCCGCCTGGACTACACCGATGACGCAATCATTGAACAGCGATCTTTCAAGTTCATCTCCTGCATTCTGCAGCGCAGCTTTCATCTGCCGCCCGCTGCCCAGGTAGGCTTCAACCCCCTTCAAGCTGTCGACATGGACGGTTTCTTCCGCCATGTTTCCTGCCCGACCCATCCTGGTAAGCCAGGCTTCGGTGATTTTAAGGCTGCTCTTTTCCACTTCTATTCCTGCCCGTCTTTCAATATGGTTATCCATGTAATCTGTCAGCGCAATAATAGATTGTTCATCTTTCTTCCGTACTGATGTGAACCAGTGACGCTGCAGCAAAAAATCCAATACTTTCCACTCCTTTACCATCAACCTGTCATTGAGCCGGTTGTTGGTATTGATTTTATCTTATCTTAAAGATTAAAGATCGGCTATTTTTCTTCCTGCTTTGCTTGATTTTAAAAAACGCACTGACCTCTTAAAACTACAGATTCTTCCCCTCAATTTACCATCTGGTATGGATTTGACGTTATTTTGCGACATTCTTTTAAAACCTGCCGGCGATGCCGGTTCAAAACAAGTCGGACAAGTTCATGCCTATTTATCGGTTTTGCGCCTTGCCTTAACAATAAAATATAATTGTGACAATCATTTACATACTAGGGAAGGAGGCGAAAAAGTGCGTAAACATATTAAAAGTATAACAATTTTCATAACCTTGCTTATGTTTTTCACCATACTCCCCTCTCAGGATGCACAGGCCGCTTATCTGGGCGACCGGGTCCTTAAACAATCCATGCAGGGATATGATGTCAAGCAGCTTCAACAGGACCTGACCTGGTTAGGGTATGATACCGGCGGGACCGAAGGGATATTCGGCCCTAAAACCTTAAGTGCCGTAAAACATTTCCAGGCCCAGAATGGACTGGCTGTAGACGGCATCGTGGGGAAGCAAACCGCTGCTGCTCTCGTTAGGCAGGTCAGCAATCCGGGTAACAGCGCCAATTCCTCCAGAGGACTTCTGGACACTGCCCGCAAGGACCTGACAGATTTGGCTCGTCTTATTTATGGAGAAGCCCGAGGTGAATCCTATACCGGCAAAGTCGCGGTAGCGGCAGTGGCATTGAACCGCCTGAAATCCAAGATTTTCGGTTCCACCATCCAGGAAGTTATTTTTCAGCCGGGTGCCTTTACGGCAGTCAGTGACGGTCAATTTTATCTCAAACCCGATGCTTCCGCTTTCAATGCAGCCCGGGATGCTTTAAACGGATGGGATCCCACCGGCGGCGCTCTTTATTACTGGAATCCGGTCACAGCTACCAGCAAATGGGTCTGGAGCCGGCCGATCATTACCACCATTGGCCGCCATGTATTTGCAAAGTAAGTTTTGAAATAAGCAGGGATTTTCCTGCTGCGGGCAAAAAAGGGTCAAGCGCAGAACACTCCATCAGGGTCGCGCTTGGCCTTTTTTGACCTGCAAAACAGAGCGGGCAAAAATGGTCAAGAGCAAGGCAATCTGAAAGGGGCGTGATTTTTATTTATTGCCAACCACATATAAATATGTCAGGATAATACTGTTAAACCCTGTTTTAATCAGGAGGAGCAGTATCCATGAGGATCTCACAAGAAACTAAACATATGAGCGTTTTATTCGCTTCCATATTTTTGGTTGGCATCGGTTTCAGCATCATCATGCCTGTTTTGCCATATTACGCAGAATCCATGGGCGCCAGTGCCTTTCAATTAGGCTTGCTGATGACCGTATATGCCATATGCCAGTTTATATTCGCTCCTATATGGGGGGCTTACTCTGACCGTGTAGGACGCAGGCCGGTATTATTAACGGGCATAATCGGCTTTGCCTTCACCTTTATCCTGTTTGGCTTTTCCACTCAATTGTGGATGTTATTCTTATTTCGTATCATCGGCGGTTCCTTATCTTGCGCTACCATGCCGACTGCCATGGCCTACGTTGCCGATTCCACCAGTCCGGAAAAGAGAGGTAACGCTATGGGGATGATCGGGGCTGCCATGGGCATGGGTATGATCTTTGGCCCGGCCATCGGCGGTCTTTTATCCGGAATATCGCTGGCCTTTCCTTTCGTCTTCGCCGGTATATTAGCACTTTTTAATGCTGCAGCAGTGTGGCGATTACTGCCTGAATCTCTGCCTGCTGAAAAGCGGGTCTATCAAAAGAAAAAAGTACAGCATGCCTCTCTGCTGGAAGGATTAAAGAGCCCTTTTGTAATCCTGTTTTTCGTAATGATGCTGGCCAGTACCGGTGAATCAATCCATCAGGGGACCTTTGCTCTTTTTACGGAAATGAAACTGGGCTTTACCGCCCGTGACATCGGCTGGGCTTTTACCACTGCAGGAGTGGTTTCAGCATTGGTACAGGGAATGCTTACCGGGAAAATGATCAACCGGCTGGGCGAGGAAAAAACTGCTTCCATCGGCATAACCCTATTAGGCCTGAGTCTTGCTCTCTTTATTTTTACTTTTAATATCCCAAGTTCTATCGTTTTTATGGCCATCTTTGCAGCAGGCACCGGCCTCATACGCCCTTCCATCTCTGCCGCGGTCTCCAAAAGAACGCAAGGCTCACAAGGTTCGGCGATGGGGATTCTACAAGGCTATGACAGCCTGGGCCGTGCGATCGGGCCGTCCTTAGGCGGCTTTATGCTTGACCAGGCATTGAACTTGAATTATTATACGGGCGTGATCATCACTTTGTCGGCACTGGCAGTGCTGCTGTACGGGTCACGTCTGAAGACAGCCGTTCATGCAAATAACAGGGAAAACGTGGGAGAATAGTTAGATGGAAATCACGTTCCTTTTTACCACCGCTTTTATCGTAGGCTTATCTGGGGCAATGATGCCCGGGCCTTTACTGACCGCTGATATTTATTCCAGTGCTGAGCGGGGTTTTTGGGCCGGTCCGCTGCTGGTTTTAGGTCATGGTTTACTGGAACTGGCCTTGATCATGGCGCTTTTAGCCGGCGCAGCCAGTTTTTTGGTCCGGCCAGCGGTAGCCACTGTCATTGCACTGGCCGGCGGTATTTTTTTAATCTACTTCGGTTTTACCATGATTCGTGATGTTTTGACCGGTAAACTGCAGCATTTTGACAACCAGGCGGCCATGACCATCGAACGTCACGGGACGATGCACCCTGTTTTGTCTGGAATCATTATTTCTGCCGCCAATCCTTACTGGATCATCTGGTGGGTAACCATCGGACTCGGCTATTTGACGATGGCATTGAAAAGTGGTTCCCTGGGGATCGTCTCCTTTTTCTCCGGCCATATCCTGGCTGATTTTGTCTGGTACACTGCCATCGCATACCTGGTCAGCAAAGGGGCAGGATTCATATCTCCCCGGATCTATCAGGGGATATTAACGATTTGCGGGGTTTTTATGCTGGGTTTAGGAGGATACTTTATTTATTCCGGATTCATAGGGCTGCCCGTAATGAATACATAATATTCCGCCTTCCTTTTCTTGACACGTTGAGGGCAGGGCGTTATGCTTAAAATTATCTTATAGAGAGCAGGTGAACTTTTCATGCGGAAACAAAAAAGAATTGCCGCCATTCATGACATCTCCTGTTTCGGCAAATGCTCTTTAACCGTTGCTCTGCCGATCATTTCTGCAGCGGGAATCGAAGTCAGCTGCATCCCCACTGCCGTGCTTTCCACCCATACCGGTGGTATTTCGGGCTGGACTTACCGGGATCTGACCGAGGATATCCTGCCCATCATTGATCACTGGCAGACACTGGATCTGGAGTTTGATGCTTTATATACAGGATTCCTGGGTTCTTTTGAGCAGATCAATATCGTTGCCGAGATATTTGACCGTCTTAAAACCCCTGACAATTTGATCATCGTAGATCCGGTCATGGCAGATAACGGCCAATTATACAAGATATTCCCCCCCAACTTCCCCGAGGGTATGAGAAAACTATGCACCAAGGCCGATGTAATCGTTCCCAATATTACAGAAACCGTTTTGATGCTGGATGAACCATACCTGGAGGGCCCATACACTCAAGCTTATATAGAAGATTTGCTCAAGAAACTGGCCGGATTGGGCGCAGGGAAAGTTGTGCTGACCGGGGTATATTTCGACCATCACCGGCTGGGAGCTGCGTCCTATGACAGCAAAACCGGTGAAATCAGTTATGCCTTTTCAGATTGGCTCGAAGGATATTTTCATGGAACCGGCGATGTATTTGCCAGTGCCCTCACCGCAGCCTTGTTAAATGATATCAATATTGCCCGGGCTGCTGAAATTGCAGTTGACTTTACGGTAGGCAGCATCGCCCGCACCAAAGCAGCAGGTACGGATATCCGTTTTGGGGTCAATTTCGAACAGGGACTTCCTAAGTTGATACAGCAGTTGGGTATTTAAATGTGGTTGGTCCGCCCCCTTGACATCAGGAAAGATGCAAGGGGGTCTATTATTGTATCAGCCTTATTGTCAATGGGTACCTATAAGCTTCCCCGTTGCTGGCGTGGATCGCTCCGATGATGGTCATGGCCAGACTGAATAAAAACAAGCAGCCAATCAAGATGAGAAAAACGATTGCAATGGGAATCAGCACCAATGTGATGAAGAAAAGAGCCCCCAATGCCGACAGGACGAAGCCATAGATCATTAATGAAATCTGAAAGTTAAGCACTTCTTTGCCCTGGTCTTCCACCAGGTCATATTCGTTCTTCTTAAACACCCAAATCAGCAATGGGCCCAATAGATTCCCAAAAGGGATTCCCAGATATATTGCCAGCGCGGCAATATGACAGCCGGTTGCCCAATTGCGTCCGGTTTGTTCATCAGCATTCATGGTTGTGCCTCCTTCGTCTTATGTGATCCAGGATTCCCTATTGGCCCACTGGTTTGATTTGGGCTCCAAAGGGTATCAGCCCCAGCTTTGCAAGTTTTATATGCTGGAGACCAAAGGGTATTCCGATAATCGTAATAAAAAACAATGCAGCGATAGCAAGATGGGCCAGGAAAAACTCCCAGCCGAATACAATGACCCAGATAATATTTCCGATCAATCCGCCCGCCCCGAAGTTGCCAAGTTCTATCTCCCTGCCGAAAGGCCAGAGGACAAAGCCGGCGATTTTAAAACACTGCAGTCCGAAAGGAATACCGATTATAGTTATGCACAGTAAAGCTCCTGCCAAAAACCATGCGATGGCAGCGATGACCCCGCCAATCAGCAGCCAGAAAATGTTGCCGATCAATCTCATCATCTCACCTCCATCTGCGTAATCGGATTTGAAACTACTTAAATTGTAAACCATGGCCAACTATTAACCAATACTTCGCTGCGAAAAGCCCCGTGATCAGCTGCACTGCAGTGACCAGGCGGGGCTTGTGTGTAAAATAAAATTATGCACTTATGATGATCTGTTTATAAGATGTTCCGGTCCAGCTCGTCCTCATCCGGTACACCATCATCGAATTCAGGCAGGTTGAAATCATCTTTTTCTTTCATCAGATCATGGATCAAGCCCTCTTTGATGTACATGGTCGGCTGTTTACCGATATGGACTACGATTTCTATACCACCTTCGTTGGTTATGGTATAGAAATTTTCACAGACCCGCAGGATCTCCATAATCGGTCCTTTGCCTGACATCAGCAGGCCGTAATGTTTAACTTCAATGGTTTTGACATGGATACTTAACAAATCGATCAAGGATCTTTTAGCTGACTCGGCCATTTTGGAGAAATCAATAGCATGGACATTTTTAAATATGAGTCGAACCTGGAATCTCACCCGTTCATCAATGGATTTTTCTTTGGTCATATTATCAGCCCCCCTTCAAATATTGATCAGTTGATCTTGTTCAAATTATAACATAAACCAATGTATAATTAAATTTTGTGACGTTTTTTGTAAAAACCACTTCGCAGACACATGTTCTTAAATGCCCATTTAAACCTAATTAGGAGTATATTGGCAATATTTACTTCTATTTTTTTTGCTGGTTCTCAATTATATTTAGAAGCATAAAACGACAAAGGAGGAAAAATATGCAGAAACTATTGACCATTGCACTCGTTGTTTTCTTTTCCGCCCTGTCACCGCTGACTGCGGCGGCAGCAGACTGTAATCAACAAATCACTTACACCCGATTAGGTTCTGCTGACATCGACCTGGCTGATTATTTTAGCAGGACAACTGCCACCTCTGCTCCTGTCGTTAAAATCATCAGCAATACTTCCAGTTCTGAGTATAGTAAACTTATCTCGCTCTTAAACGGCTCAACAACCGTAAGCAAAACCAAATATTATTCACCGGTGGTCATTAAAAGAATTTACCAAAAGCCTGTTGTTATCACACCCGTACCTAAAACGCCTGTGACTCCCAGCACTCCCCCGGCAACTCCCGGTAATCCGCCGGCAGTCCCCAGCACACCCCCGGTAACTCCCCCTGTTTCAGGCGGTGGTAACGGTACCGGAACTGGTACAGTGACCAGTAATTTCAACGCCATGCAGACAGAAATGTTGTCATACATTAACAATGCCCGCAGTGCAGCTGGGGTAAGCTCATTGTCACTGGACAAAAGCTTGTGTGAAGGAGCAACGCTTAAATCGAAAGATATGGCAGTAAACGGATATTTTTCCCATACTTCGCCCACTTATGGTTCGCCCTTTGAAATGATGAAAAGCCTGGGCATTACATATCGAAGTGCCGGAGAAAATATTGCCAAGAACACCAGTGTTATCGGTGCTCACAATGCTTTTATGAATTCTTCCGGCCACAAAGCCAATATCTTGAACAGCAGTTTTAAGAAAGTCGGGCTGGGCTTTTATCAAAAAGGCAGCTACCTTTATGTGACCCAATGGTTTACCAATTAAAGTGACCACAACAAAAGGCGGGCTTGATGCCCGCCTTTTTTAACTCAACAACCTTTTTCTACATGAACGCATTCCAATCTGATATTTCGCTCCCGCATAAGTACCATGGCCGCCCAAAATCCTGATCGGCTTTGCCGCCATAAGAGAAGAAGAGATAAGTGATGCGGTCACGCTGCTGCATAAAGCCTGGTACTGAGGAATTGTGGAATCAATCATCCGGCAGGGGAATAAAATAGTCTGAATTAAGATATGACTAAATTGAAGCATCCTCTACTTCAGGCAAAGGAGTTTAAATATGCAGGTATTCATTGCCGGTCCGCGGACCATCTCCCGGTTGGAGCCGGAGTTGTTAAAGCATTTAGATACCCTGATCGATAATGGTTATACGATTTTAATCGGTGATTCCATCGGCATTGATAAAGTAGTTCAGGAATATTTGGCGGCCAGGCAATACAAGAAGGTCAAAATTTATGCCTCCAATGGAATTGCCCGGGTCAATATAGGAGGCTGGGATGTGATGAAGATAAAAGTCCCTGCTGACAAAAAAGGATTTGCTTTTTATGCCGCCAAAGACCTGGCCATGGCAGACGAAGCTGATTACGGCATTATGGTCTGGAATGGCAGCAGTAAAGGCACATTGAACAACTTTCTCAATATGGCCCGGCTGGGCAAAAAAGTGCTGGTTTACTATACCCCGGACCGCAAATTCCATTTGATGCAATCATTGGAGGATATCAAAAAACTATATCTTAATCATTGAGCCTTCCGGCCGCTTCTGCAGGAAATATTTAATAAGGATTCCTGAAAATAAAAACATAATACAAAGCGAACTGCACCAAGATGATTAGCGGAATGCCGATGACAAACTTCATATGTCTGGTCTTGTGGCGGAATGTATACATCGCCAGCCAGGCGCCCAGTGAACCGCCCAGAATGGCGGCCAGGAACAGATTGAACTCACTGATCCGCCAACCTCCGGTTTGCGCCTTTTTTTTATCCAGTCCGAACAAAATAAATGCGATGATATTCATAATCAACAAATATAACATAAAAGCTCTTTCCTTTTTCCAACTTAATAACGTAAATCCTGCTATGTCTTTGTCAATCCGGTCGGCCATCTGCCAGGGTTCAAGGCTCCTATAGCGGGTGGCTGTGAATCCTGGTAATTTGCCTTATAAACTTCTTTGTATGGTATACTTATAGATCTTTTCCGTAGGAGAAACACCTTTGACCGTTACCTGACCACTCTCATAATAGATATCATAATCAGCACCGGCCGGCCCTAACTCAAGGAGTGGCCGGTTCAATATTCTTTCGATATCAGCATTATTTTGCGGCAGGTTCCCGCCATTGGTCACTTTATAACTATTTACTGCTTTTACGATCTTCCTGACATTGTCCTGGGTTTGAAAGTTATAGACCGGGGTGGTTGCCAAACGGGCTACGGCATCTCCGTTCATTAATACAATGGCCAGTATTATGATCAAAAACAGCAGATTGACCATTGTGGAACCCTTCTGGCAGTTTTGGCGAAGCCTGGACCTAAAATTGATGATCATAATATCATTCTCCTTTAAGTGATTTTATGATATCGAATTTCTAGCATGATTCCTTTTCGATCCTTGACTTCATCTGCTGCTGGAATATTTCCTCAATTATCATTCTGTTTATATTGTATCAAATTCGTCAATTGTGTTGGTGATTCCTGCCATTTTGTCTCCTTTGATCCTCAACCACCGATTTATCCCGTAACTTTCCTGCGGAAGCAGCTACCAGGAAAGAATTCAAAAATGCCAGAGCATAAAGGCGCCAATCTTTATAATTCCCGCCATTTGCTATATTGGCCGTTACAAGGATGAAAAATGCCCAAAGCGCAGCATACAGATCGGTACCAAATTTCCAACATCCGCAGTTGTCGACTACCCTGCCGGTATATAATACGATCAAAAAAGTGATCATTGCCGCCCCGGACAAAGTCATAAGGGTCGACCAGGAGAATAAACTATCGGCCATTGTGATCCCCCCGCTTCAAAACATGCGATCCATTATAAGATATAATATGAGATAACTTACTGTAAGGAATCAAAACAATATTATGTGCTTTCTATGTCCTTGACACTGACTGGCAGAAGTAGTATTCTTCCATCATTGCAGCGAATTAAATTTCTTCCTGCTATCAAAGACGCAGCCTAAAGGAGAAGAAAAATATGGAGATCAGACCAATCAAGAAAAAATTGCGGCTTTATGGTTTTAATAATCTCACCAAGACTTTAAGTTTTAATCTGTATGATATCTGCTATGCACTTACTCCGGAGCACAGCGCAGAGTATATTGAATATATCGATGAGGAATATAATGCCGAACGGCTTACCCAGATACTGACCAATGTGGCCGGCATCATTGGTGCCAATATCCTCAACATTGCCATGCAGGACTATGAGCCTCAGGGATCCAGCGTCACCATCCTCATTGCTGAAGATGCCAATCAATGCAGATCGGAAGGATGCGCTGACAATAACTCCGAATCGCCCGGGCCGCTGCCCGAAGCAGTGGTGGCCCACCTGGACAAGAGCCATATAACCGTACACACCTATCCCGAGAATCACCCGGACCAGGGGGTGAGCACCTTCCGGGCTGACATCGACATTTCCACCTGCGGAGAAATTTCACCGCTAAAGGCCTTAAATTACCTGATCAGCACTTTCAAACCGGATATCAGCATCATCGATTACCGGGTGCGCGGCTTTACCCGTGATCTGGGCGGCAACAAATTTTTCATTGATCACAAGATCAATTCCATCCAGAACTTTATTTCCGCCAAAACCCGCAAATTATACCAGATGATTGATGTAAACGTTTATCAGGATAATATTTTTCATACCAAAATGATGCTGAAGGATTTTGATCTGGATAATTATCTTTTTGGCACTGCGCCGGCCAATCTCAGCAGCAATGAAAAAAGCAGGATCCGCAAAAAGATCAAGCGCGAAATGATGGAAATCTACACCGGTCAGAATATAACCTACCTATAATAAGCCCGGTTCAGCAGATCCAGGCGCTGACAGCAAATATAAAAAAATCGGCAGTCTTTGTTTGGACTCCCGATTTAGCATGTCTGACACAGATTAAGGCTTTACTTCCCTGGTTTTCTCCTGATACTCGGATCATACCATTTATACTTGATATTATTCTTTTGTCTTTCGTGATAACCAAAGTAATCAATGTTCTTTTTAAAAATGATCTTGTTTTTTTCCAGATACTCCGCACCGATTTTGGCATAAGGGTCATCCAAATTATGAACACCCTTAAGGTAAAATTCCGCAAAGTCGGCCAGCAGCCGGGAATCCCAGTCATACCCGTCACCGCAGAAAGTTAATACAAAAATAAGTCCCGGTTTCTTTTCCAATAAAGCCATCTTATTCTCAAATTCCACCGTATAGTCCACCATCAGCGCCCGCGGCATGTACATGATGCGTCGTTTTTCTTCCTCTTCCGGGGTAGGATCGATAAGTTCCGGCATATACTCCTTCTGCATAAAAGCTTTATAGGCTTCCCATTCGTTTTTCGGTTCCGGCTGGATGGTCTTCACATCACAATTGATCTGTGATTCTTTGTAATGCAGTCGAAAATCAATTTTTTCCTGTCCCCCCGGCAAAGGAACTTCATACTCCATCAGCTCACAGTATGCCCTTGGTTCCTCCAGCAGCACATTCGCCACACTGATATGGTTGGCTATTTCCAGCAATGTTTTCAGATCCTGTGGCAGGCTTTGTTCCTGAACATGCAAGCTATTCCACTTGTCGATCAATTTCTCACAGTCCGGGAATCTATCTTTCTTGCTTTGCAGATCTTTCACAATGCTTTGGTCAAATTCATTTTTGAACTGTTTGACAAGTCTCATTGAATAAGCCATTGCTGATACTCCTTTCCTTTCCGCCAAATCTACGCCGCCTGCATTTTTATTTTTATCGGGTAAGCAATAGATTACACGAAACGTTGTCCTTTCTTATTTATGATATTCTTTGTCCGCTCATGGATTCCTTTAAAAACAACAGGATTTTTTCGAATCATTTAAAGCGATGACACATCCGTTCTCTTGTTTCACCCCTTTTGCCACTGTATGAGAAGTGCTACAATGTAAGCTAGCAAAGAGGAAAGAAGAATAATATGGAAAACAGTTTTGAAGCACTGGGGATCATCCCCCCGATCTTAAAAGCCCTTGAAGAGATGGGTTTTGAAGCACCGACGGAAGTACAGAGCCGGGCTATTCCTCATATATTAAAACAAGAAGATCTGGTGGTCATTTCCAAGACCGGCAGCGGCAAGACTGCTGTTTTCGGCGTAGCTCTGCTGCAAATGATCGATCCCACGGCACCTGGCCCCCAGGGGTTGATCCTCACCCCTACCCGGGAACTGGCAGTCCAGGTGGACAGTGACCTGAAGAAAATGGCGACTCATCTTGACCATAAAACCACCGCTGTCTATGGACAGCATAATATCAATACTGAGATTCAGGCTCTCAATAAAGGTGTATCAGTGATTACCGGCACCCCGGGCCGTGTATTTGATCATATTTCCCATGGCAATCTGCCCACCAAAAATATTCGTTATCTGATCCTGGATGAAGCCGATCGCATGCTGGATATGGGTTTTTTTGACCAGGTCAGAAGAATTGTCCGTACTCTGCCCAGAAACAGGGTAACGCTGCTCTGTTCTGCTACCATCCCGGAAGAAGTCCGTAAACTCAGCCGGGAAAATATGAAAAATCCGGTGATCATTGAAATCGAGTCTCCCACCATGACGGTGGAAACCACCCAGCAAGTTTATTACCGGGTCAATCATAATGAAAAAAATACTCAGTTAAACCGTCTGCTGCTTTTTGAGCAGCCGGAAAGCTGTGTGATCTTCTGCAATACACGCATCGCTGTTGACCGGGTGCAAAGCTTTCTCACCCGCAAAGGGTACGCCTCCCGGTCTCTGCACGGAGATATTCCCCAGACCAAGCGCTTGAATACCCTGCAGCAATTCAAACGCGGAGAATTTCATCTGCTGGTTGCCACCGATGTTGCAGCCCGCGGGATCCACATTGACGATTTATCGCTGGTCATCAATTACGATGTGCCTCTGGAAAAAGACGGATATGTGCACCGGATCGGGCGAACCGGCCGGGCCGGAAATGTTGGACGTGCCATCACTCTGGTCACCAGTGATGATATTATGAGCCTTTATGAAATCGAAGAACATATCGGAACTCTGATCGAGGAAGCCGAATTGCCATCGGATGCCTTTTTCAATGAGCACCGGGATTCAGTGGCAAGGTGGAAACAGGCTAATATTATAAAAGCCAGAGAAGCCAAACCTGACGCCGGCAATAAAACCAAAGAGGGACAAAGGAAACGCTCATCATCAAGGCCTCGTCAGCAGGGAGAGAGTAGCGCCGCTGATTCTCAGCGTCAGCCAAGACCCAAGGACTGGTCTGCCCCCCAAAAAGTAAACAAAAGAGGGACGGTGAGATATACTTTAGCTTAAGGGGAGTAATTCAGATGAAAAGTAAGTATTCAGATGAATTTAAGCTGGCTGTAATAAAGGATTATTACGAAAGTACATTAGGCGTTAGAGCGATAGCAACTAAATACCATCTTCCCTCAAAAAACTATGTGAACAAATGGGAAGCTCAATTGAAAAAGAAAGGCCTCTTACCGCAAGATGCAACGAAGCCAGTTAAATCAGTGGCCAGATCCAAGGAATCGATACTTCGCTGTGATACAAGAACACCTAGAGAAAAACAGTATGAAGAAGAAATTCAATATCTTAAAGCCAGAGTTGCATATTACGAGAGTCTCGATTCAATGCAGCGGTTTCTAAAAAAAAACTAAAGGCCAGGGAATTAAAATACAAAGCAATCATGGACATAGAGACTGAGCATCCGGTTTGGCTGCTATGCGAAATCGCTGGAATCAAAAGATCCACATACTATAGATACAAAAATAAACCGGTTAAAAAGGAAACTGAGCTGGAAAAAAAGATCATTGATATCTATAATAAATCCAATAAAAGGGCTGGATATAGGTCCATAACCCTTTTGCTGAAAAATATATACAACTTAAAAGTGAACCACAAAAAAGTGTATCGGATCATGAAAGAGAACCACATCGGCTCCATTGTAAGAAAGAAATTCAGGAAGCCCAAAGAGCAAGCTATAGTGAGAGAAAATCTGCTTAATAGGGACTTTAAATCGTCCAGACCGGGAGAAAAATTTGTAACGGATATAACATATATCCCAACTCAAAGAACCATGACGTATCTTTGTACGGTCATAGACCTTTTTAATAATGAGCCTGTGGCATGGAAAGTCAGTGACTCCCAGGATAAAAGCTTAACTATAGAAACAATCAAGAAACTTTCCCAGAAGTTTGATTTGACCGATAGTATAATCCATAGCGACCAAGGTGTGCACTATACAAACCATGCATATGTTGAGTTATTAAATAAGCTGAAAGTTAAGCAAAGCATGTCTAGAAAAGGCAATTGCTGGGATAATGCCAAAGCTGAAAGTTTTTTCAGTCACTATAAATGCGAAACCATCTATTTAATGGGTAAAAAGATCAAAGATCAAAACGATGTAAGCGAATTAACCGAAGAATATATGGACTATTACATAAATTACAGACCACAAAAAAATCTTGGAGGTGTCCCCCCAAGATTATATAAAGAAAGTTTTACGACTACTTAAAAAATCCTGTTTTTAACCGTACCTAAACTGTCTACCTTAAGGGGGTCACTCCAGACCGTCCCCAGAGCACAAGTACCGCTCCTAAATCATCCGCTCAGCAAGGCAAAATTGCTGTGGCTGCCGAGAGAAAAAAGACCGGTGAACCACCTCGTCAGAATCGCCAGGATAATAGAGAGCCGGTAACACCAAAAAGAGTTGGAAACGTAACGCCCTCTCAGCCGAGAGAAACCAGTCGGCCGGTCAGCCAGCCTTTGCCGCCTGCTGCAATGCAGGCGGAAAAAGAACAGAAGCAGCCCTTGTTTAAGCGGGTACTGCAGCGTTTGTTTAAAAAGTGAGACTCGCGGGGCGACAGAGTCGTCGCCCCCTACAGCGCACGAGCAAATGTCTCCACTTTCCCCTAACCAACTAACTACTAACCAACTAACCAACTGTCCCCTAACCAACTAACCAACTAACCAACTATTACCCCTCTTCAGCATAAGTTTTTACCCGGATCGTCAGCCGGTACAAAACAACAGCGATCAATATCCCCAGCAGCAGGCCGCTGCAATCAAGTCCGATGTCATAGAGTTCGAAGGCCCGACCGCTGACAAACATCTGGTGCAGTTCATCAAGGGCCGCGTAGCCGGCACCAATGAGCAGCGCTGCAGCAATCCTGTTTTTCATCTTCCATTCATAGGTAAGCAAGGCAGCCATACATAATATGCCCAGCAGAAAGTAGGTCAGAACATGGGCCGCATCACGCACTACCGACTGCAGCCCGGCAACGATCTCACTTTGTTCCGCCCAGGACATGGCGGGGAAATCCGGCATGAATAACGGCAGCAGCGCCCGGATGGTTCTGCCGCTCAGACCATTGGATTCAGGTGCCGTCTGGGACGACAAAAAACCGATGACCCCCATTCCCAGAATCACCAGTGACCACAGCAGTATTCGTTTATAAATAAGCATTTTGCTGTTTTCTGCTTGCGCCAATTCTTTTACCCCTGCATTTTCAAATCGCTAAAGCCAATTAGAAATGCCCATAGATTATACAGTCAAGCAATAAACTACCATAAGGAAAACTTCTGGTCAAGCTGAACGGCTCGATCGTCCCCTGTTTTCAGGCTCACTTCTACATGATTATTACGGCAGGTGGCATACTATGAAGGCTGATATTTTTATTAAAGGCGGGAGTTATTATGCACAAGTCAGGTTTGAATGCCTGGCAGCTGACCATGCTGACGCTGGGAACAGTGGTCGGAGGCTCCTTTTTCCTCGGCTCGGCTATCGCCATTAGGGCGGCGGGCCCTTCCATCATCATAGGTTTCATTTTTGGCGGAGCCATGGTATATATTATTTTAAATGCCCTGTCAGAAATGACCGTGGCCAATCCCTGCCCGGGTTCTTTCCGTACCCATGCCGCGGATGCCTACGGTCCTTTTCTGGGCTTTATCGTTGGCTGGGTCTACTGGGCCGGACTGATTTTAACCATGTCCAGTGAAGCTACGGCGGCTGCCCTGCTGATCAAATCCTGGTTTCCTTATTTGTCACTGCCGCTCCTGTCCATTGCTATCATAGCTGCGATCACCCTGATCAATTTACTGGGCGCTGCCCTGGTGACCAAACTGGAAAACACTCTGGCGGCAGTCAAGATCCTGGCGGTGGTTATGTTCATCGTAATCGCTGTGGTCTTGATATTTGGCCTGCTGCCGGACAGAGCTCCGGTAGGCCTGGGAGAACTGCAGGATTCGATTTTCTTTCCCAATGGCATTGGCGGCCTGGCCGGGAGCATGCTGCTGGTCCTGCTGGCTTATGCCGGGTTTGAGATCATTGGCCTGGCAGCCTCGGAAGCCCGGGATCCCCACAAAAATGTGCCCCGCGCCATCAAGACATCGGTCATCAGCCTCCTGGGCCTTTATATTGCAGTAGCCGCCCTTCTCCTGCCCCTGATCCCTACCGGCAGTCTCCCCGCCAATACCAGTCCGATGGTATCTACACTGGCATTGCATGGGCTGAACGTAGCCGCAGGAACGGTAAACTTTGTTTTAGTGACTGCCATTCTTTCCGCCATGCTGGCCTCGGTTTTCGGATTAGGCAGGATGCTGCGTTCGTTAGCCGACGGCGGAGATGCTCCCGCCATCCTCATCGACCGCGGTGATGTGCCCTTAAGAGGTATCCTTTTTTCCGGCATCGCCATGCTGCTGGGAGTCAGCATGGCATTCGTGCTGCCGGACCGGATCTATTTGTTCCTGGTCAGTTCCGGAGGCTTTTCACTGCTTTTGACCTATCTGGTCATTATGCTGACCCATTTACGGTACCGGGCGCAATTCGGCTGTCCTCCCCGGGGTAATTGCCAATTGCCCGGCTATCCTTACACCACCTGGGCAGCCATCATCAGCCTGATCATTGTTATTGTCACCATGCCTTTGATCCCCGGCCAGGGCTCCGGTTTATTCGCCGGGCTGGTACTGCTGGGCATGTTTGCTGCTGCTTTTTACCTTTTTCGGGCCGGCCCCCTTGCCAGTGGTGCACCTGCAGCCAAACCCTTAATCGGTGAAAATAACGGCCAGGCCTGCAGCTCCCGCAAATTCAGGCTCTGGGGCTTCTCAGCCCGGAAGCAGAAGCAACCGCCTGATTCGTCAGAGTAAATGCACTGGTTTCCCACGTTAACTGGCACAAAGAAACGCACACGGTCCAACCATTCTCCAGCAATTCTATTTCTTCAAATAATCAAGCTCTTATGAAACGCAATTGAAACATTGAGCATCTGCAATTTTATTTACCCCACCTTGAAATATACTGCTAAACTATAATCAAATGATAACGCTAGACTTGCGTGACAGAGGTGAACCCATATTGAATTTCACTGCCATAGATTTTGAAACAGCCAATGAGCAAAGGTCAAGTGCTTGTGCCATAGGAATTGTCTGCATTGAGGATGGCGTAATAACCGGGCAGGAGTATCATTTAATAAAACCTCCCGGTTTGTATTTTAATCGCTTTAATACAGCAATACACGGAATAAGAAGAGCAGATATTGTTGACAAACTGAACTTCGCTGAGCTATGGCCAGCAATCAGTCATTATTTTGAGGATCATATAATAATTGCTCATAATGCCAGTTTTGACTTGAGCGTATTGCGAGCTACGCTCGATTACTATGAAATCCCCTATCCGCATTTTAGCTTCGGCTGTACTTTAATGATGTCAAGAAGGCAATGGCCGGAAATGTCCCATAGATTGAATGATATTGCGGCCATGCTGGATATAGATTTTCTGCACCATCATGCACTGGAGGATGCCAGTGCCTGTGCCCGGATCGCTATGCATATACTGGATCAGAACAATTCCTCTACCATTGAAGAATTGTCCGCGACCCTGGAATTATCCATGGGCAGTTTATACCCGGGTGGCTTTAAACCCTTTAAAACTTACAGACGAAGGAAAGGCTAAATTTTTTAAAGCCGATCATCATCCAGTATGTCCGCCAGGACTTTTTCCCTATGCTGCAAAAAATATTTGGTGATCTGATAATGATCGGTCATTTCATAGTCTACTTCTTCGATCTTACCGTTATCAAAATTCAATATGACCGAATCAGGATAACCCATTAATATCGGGGAATGGGTGGCGATTATAAATTGCCCTTCTCCACTACTGGACAGTTGATGTAATATCTTTAGAAAGGCTAATTGTCTGGCTGGAGATAAAGCTGCTTCCGGTTCATCCAAAAGATAAATTGCTTTCCCTTTAAAACGGTTCATGAACAATGAAAGAAAAGCTTCTCCATGGGATTGCTGGTGCAGTGAACGGCCGCCGTAATCTTTATAAAACGTATCATCCACAGCATCGATATGGGTGGCAAAATGATAAAAAGACTCGGCCCGCAAGAAAAAACCATTGGTTATCTTGGGCATCCATGAAAGCCTGATATGATCAGTCAGAGCAGACTCGGCTGCATGGACTTCATAAAAATTATTTCTGCTGCCGCCGGCCGTGTTGAAATTACATTGACCGGCAATCGCTTCCAATAAGGTCGATTTTCCAGAACCATTTTCTCCCGCGAAAAAAGTTACCATACTCTTAAATTCGATTTGATGTAAACTCTTGATCGCCGGAATTGAAAAGGGATACCGGTTAAAGGACTCAATTTTTTCCCTTAAAAGTGAAACTGATTTTAAAAACATTTAGATCACCCTATAATAAATATTTACCGATGATGCGATCAGTGGCACGACCGCCAAAAAGAACTTTATCATTTCTGGTATTTAATCTTACAATGATATATTCCATGTCGGCACTCCCCTGCTCAATGGAAATACTGCTGCCATTCCAGAGCTTGTTTTTCAGCATATAATAACCAAACGCGCTGTTGCCGGATCCGGTAGCCGGATCCTCCAGATATCCGAAGCGAGGGGCAAAGACTCTGGTGTGGGCTATATTTTGGGGATTTTCTACCTCTTTTGAGAATATTAAAATAATATCAATGTCATGGTTGATACAAAATTCCTTAAGCTGCTGTTCCTCCGGCATGACCCTGATTTCATCTTCAAGCTTCGCAACAGGTACGATCAGTGTTCTTAACCCTGCATCGATCATATCAATTGGATATTTATCGGAAACTTGTCCGGTTTCCAGGTTAAGATTTCTGGCGATAAGCTCTGCTGATAAATCTGTACCAATGTGTTCCGCTTCTGGAGCGGTAATATATACTGCATCCTGCTCGATGATCTGGTTGTAAACGGTCAGTACCCCTTTTCTATTGGTTTCAGCCAGCAGTTCGCTTTTCCCCATCAAGTCCGGTGTACTCTTGATAAGACTATACATGCATGCAATCGTACCATGTCCACAAAAATCTACCTCACACTCGGATGAATAATAAACCAATTTATAATCTGCCAACGATGATTGGCTGCAATACACAACTTCGGAAACAAAACCTTTATGCTGCCTGGCAATGGCCTGCATTTTATCTTCATCCATGGTTTGGCCGTCATCCAAATAAATGCATGCTGCCGGATTGCCCAATGACTTTTCCGATGTAAAAGCATCAATCTTCTTATAATGGTATTCATTCATTTCTCATTATCCTCCAGATCTCCTGATAATCAGGCTATAAGCAATAGCTTAAGAAAGCGCAGGAACATTTATTTTCTCCAGGCGGCGTTCCTGATGTTGTCATCTAAGCGCGTAGTCTACTGCACCTACTGCATGGATCAGCGTCGTGTCAAATAGCGGAACGTCTGAATCCTCAGGTTTGACCAACAGTCCGATTTCCGTACAGCCAAGGATGATCCCCTCTGCACCTTGTTCGGTCAACTCCTTAATAATTCTCTTGTATTCGGCCCTTGACCCGTCAATGATTTGCCCCAAACATAACTCATTATAAATTACTGCGTTTACAATTGTTCTATCGCTTTCATTCGGAACCAAGACCTTTATGCCCTGGCTCGCCAGACGCGATTTATAAAATTCCTGTTCCATCGTATATTTTGTCCCCAGCAAACCGACGGTTTTGATCCCATGAGATAAAACTTGCCGGGCTGTGATATCGGCTATGTGCAGCAAAGGAATACCCGCCTCTGCCTGTATCTGTTCGGCAAGGAGGTAATTGCACATGGCGAGAGTGTTGGAAATGGTTTTTAATACCGAGCTCGGTAAAAGCAAGACCATGCGGGTGATCGATGTCAAGGATCCCCTGAGCGGCGCCGAAGTAACGGCGGTAATGGATACCATCATTACCAAAGACATCTTTGGCGGTTCCGGCGGGGCCCTGACCGGCAAGATCAGAGCCCAGGTCATTATCACTTCGACGAGCGATATTGACCTGTCCTAACTGAACACCGCAGACGGTCAGCTAAATTGTCGAGGGCTTAATTGAATAACCTGACCGGATCATGGTTCATGCCTGATCCGGTCATTTCACCATAGATAAGTCGGGGTCAGACCCCAAATGATTGCTCGGGAAAGGAGGAGAGCCGATGGAAGAAATGCTAAAGATTATTGCCAATGTGGGATTTCCCATCGCTGTAGCCGCCTGGCTGATGATCCGGGTGGAAGAGCGCATGGAAAATCTCACCGCCGCCATCATCGATTTGCGCGAAGCCATCATCATGCTAAACAACCCAGGATAAGTCGGGTGCCAGGTGCCAGGCACCTAACTTTCTAACTTTTCGCGTATGTAGGAACGGTTTGGTGTGCGCGTTGGCAGCCGGCGCAAGTCGGGGACGGTTTGCTTGCACGTTGGTAAAGAGAGGGAGGTACAATATCATGCGGATTATTGAAACCGGCCTGCAATTTGGAGGATTGCAGGCGCGCAGTAAAACGGATTTGATCGTATTACATCACTCCGCCAGCGCTGATGTGTCCGCGGCGGAGATCCATGGCTGGCACCGGGCGAAGGGATGGGCGGGGATCGGGTATCATTTTGTAATCAGGAAAAACGGCAGCATCGAACGGGGGCGGCCGCAGGAGATGATTGGCGCCCATGCCGGGGCGGGCGTGAACGTACACAGCATCGGCATTTGCCTGTGCGGAAATTTTATGCAGGAGCGGCCGAATGATAGCCAGCTGCTTTCCCTGGTGGAGTTGGTGGTGTGGCTGAAAAAGGTTTATCGTGTACCCGCCGATACCGATGTTGGTGTCGGTGCCATGGCTGGAAAAGGGGCCGGTGTCAGGGACAGTGTCGGTGATTTTGCTAGTGTCGGGTCTGGTGTCGAGGCTGGTGTTAGCGGAGAGCCGGAGGTCAAGCTCCACCGGGAAGTGGCTGCCACCGCCTGTCCGGGGAACTGCTTCCCGGTTGAGGAATTCAAGGGCTTGCTACAGCTGGCCATGGCGGAGCACGACGGGCAATCTTTAGAAGACTGGAAAGTGCAGGTCATGCAGAAGGCGAAGGCCGCCGGTCTGATCAAAGACGATCACCATCCCGACGACCCCGCCCCAAAATGGTTCGTCCTCACCGTCGCCCTAAACACCCTAAAGTTGAGAAATTGATTTTCGGGGACAGTCCCCAAAATCAATCAGAATGGAGGAGATAAAATGAAAAATAGTAATGAGAGTAAACCCAACCAGATGACGATCGAGCGCTTCGGCCCCTGGCTGCAGGAGAAATGTGGGGCGCAATTAAAAGTATTGCCCGGCCGCACCGAATGCGTGATCAGCATTGACCATATCGACCCCGGTTGTTTTGCTGCGCTATTTGCGGTGCCTGGCTTAGGCGGGCTGTTGGTTTTTGAATTGTGCGATCGCTTTCCGGGGGAGGCGGCTGCTTGGCAGGCGCAGGCCGAGCATGGGGAAACCTACCCGCCGCTGCTGTTTGAGGAATGGGTCACCCAGCAATACCTCACCGACCGCACCGCCACCGTAGAAAAACTTGACCTGAAATAACTTGGGGTCAGACCGTGCGCCAAGCAAAGGGCGTATCATATAGTGACAGTGGGGACGGCAGACTGTGTGACAATCCGGTCTGCTATTCCCTGAAAAAAGTTACTCAAACCTGATTCCAGGGATCAGGTTCAGTAAATGTATAAAAACAAGGTTGGTTTTGGCTTATGCCGGGG
>Ga0116191_1000896_pt1 | contig 25105 bp, 35 predicted proteins | sample AD_UKC111_MetaG_FD_89897 | JGI IMG/M metagenome (GOLD analysis project Ga0116191, IMG submission 89897) | Active sludge microbial communities of municipal wastewater-treating anaerobic digesters from Hong Kong - AD_UKC111_MetaG | ecosystem: Engineered > Bioreactor > Anaerobic > Digestate... | reverse complement strand
AAGACCCAACATCAAGACGCTCTTTATGAGCGGACACACAAGGGATACGGTCTTGAACAAAGGCATAGAGGACAAAAGATTCAACTTCATCGAAAAGCCACTTGTGTTAGCTGACCTACTCAATAAGATAAGAGAGGTGATAGAGGGGCAAGATGGATGAAAAATGTCTGCGATGATATGACGCCTCTCTTTCATGTCTTCACACTGATAGACATAATGAAAATATGGTGAATGAAAAGGTCATTTGGGTTGTTATTGGACATCCTTTTGGCGTTTTATGATGTATTTTATAAAGGCAAATATTGTGATTGCAGCCATTCCAAAAAAGATTATTTCATAAATATTTTGGGCAAAGAATAAAAGCCAATAGAGATGAGGGCTAAAGGAATCTTGCCATTTTTTTTCGAATTCCTCTGTCGTCATTGAAATGGCCTTTTCAAAGGCGTATTCAAAGGATTCACCATCTTTTAAGTAATTGAGGATTTCTAAGATTTTACCGGTGCTGTATGTGCTTCCGATAAATTCAACAATGCTTCTGCTCTCTTCATATGCAAGGTCCAAAGAAGTCTTGTTTTTGGGGAAATTTTCCTTTAAGTCGTCGAGTTTAATAAGTGTACCGGAGATAACGGCATTATTTAACGAGGGTCTTTTGTCATGCAGAATTTCGCCTATCCCGCCTGTTACCCATTGACAAACGCCCTCTTCAAACCATTTCGGCATTGTGTTTAAGGCAATATAACGGTGAAGAAGGAGGTGGCACAGCTCGTGCTTTAAAATGATTTCTTGAGAAAATGGTTTTACGGCAATTTTAGAGGCATCGATAACGATAAGATGCTTACTGGGTTGGGCAAATGCAACGATGTGGCTGTTTCCAGCGATTCTGTAAAAGGTGTTGCTGTCTTTTATGAGGATAATCGATATACAAAAGTCTATCTTCCAACCAATTATCTTTTCCAAATCATCTTTAACGTTTGGATAGATGTTTAAAAGGCTGTGGGCGATATCCGCTAAGGTCTTTTCAAAACGGATTACAGCGTTTTTATCCTCGAGGGTTTCAACGCGTATCTCCATATTGTGTCCTTCTGATAAACACACAAAAAGACACAAACACATGGATATTCCTGAAAATATCTGAAATGGTTTCAATGTGATTCCATACATAACAGGTAAGACATATCCGCTTTGCGATACCTTATAAATCTGAACATATGTGTAGCCATAGAAAAGCAGATGATGTAATATAATACATTTTTGCGACAGTTTTTGGTATATACTTCTATAAACATATGCGCCCGTAGCTCAGTTGGATAGAGTGTTGGCCTCCGGAGCCAAAGGTCGTGCGTTCAAATCGCACCGGGCGCGCACAATCTTCATTTAGTGCAAAACCTTTTTATTCTCTTTAGAACCTTTGTCCAGCTGTCAGTCGTAAGAAAGCTCTCCTCCATGTTTTTTACCATTGTGGCAAACCTATCCATAGGGACAGAAAAACTTAAAGTTTTATCAGGGATGCAAGGTCTTGCAGATATATCAAACATACCTATAATAGCCTTTGGGTTATCGGATTGCCTTTCCAAAAAAGGGTATAACACTATGGTGGCACAGCCTGCGCCAAATGGTGTTTTAACGCTATCAAAATCCTCAGAGTCATAATTTGCCAATGTGAAAAGCCCTGATATAACGTCAGGTGTCCCGAAGAAGATGACCACATCAGGGTTATCCTTCTCGTCTAACGCATCCCATCTCTTAAATACTATATATTTTGAAGGTGCTGTAAATGATGGTATGTTATCCATGTATATTTTTACAAGTTCAGGTGATTTTTTGTATCTTTCGCCTTCTATCCGGCCCGGTATTCCGCATGAGAGAAAATATTCAAAATCAGGCATAAGCCCTTTGGCATAACCGAGGTATTTTTTACCCCCAAAACACCCAATGGAATTATCGTCAAAGCATAAGGATTTCCCTTTTGCCACCCTGTATATATCTGCGAGTACACACCTGTGTTCTGATGAAGGCTGTTTTACCTTTGGTGCGATATCTCCCCGATCGGTGTAGAAAAATACAATGGGGAGCGCTGCTCCATCAAAAAATTTCCCCCAGAGTTCTAAAAACCTTTCTTTAAGTTGAATATCCATGGTACCTCCTTTGAAATATGGAGTTTTTTAGTGGTGTTATACTGTTTTGCTTCAAGTTGTCAAGCATTAAGGCCATTTTCGACGTACATTATTTTTTCTCTTAACTCTCAGGGGTTTAAAATTGCAGTCTTTTTACATACTTTCGACATCTGCTAAAAAGTCAGTATAAATCTTGCCAAAATCAATTCCTGAAATTATTTTGCCTTTGTATTTGCTGCTGATGGATTGTATTGCGTCCATAAATTCGATTGATCTTATACCATTCTCCATAGCGAGACATGCCTCGGTAAATGCAGATAGTTCATCTACGGCCTTTACGAGCTCTCCGTCGCGGGGGTTAAATGCATCTTTGTTGTACAAATCAGATATTTCGTCTGGACTTACTTTAATTATTCTGTTGTTTATCGTAACGATATTGCTGAATTCATCTTCGGTGAACATCTTCATTTCATGCTGCCATGCAGGCGGGATGAGGCTGTATACCTCTTTTTCCATCTGTTCCTTTTCATATTCCTTGATAAGCTCATCGAGACCCTCGACAGAACGTTTTACTGGAGAAATGATGTCTCTGGTAAGAACTTCAGGAAGGTCATGAAACAGACCCGTAGAAAAGTTGTTCACACATCGTTTTGTGCATGCATTGATCTTTCTGGACAAAAGATACGACAACATAGCAACAATCAGCATGTGACCGAGCACAGATATTCTCGGATTCATGTTCATGTGCCCCCAGCGTATCTGAAAACGCAACTGACCGCAAAGGTCGAGGAAATTCCTGTAGCGTCCATAGAGTGCGAGCTGTTGGATTCCTTTCAATTCATAATACTTTTCGAGCCTCTCACTGAGGAAACGTTTTATCTCGGGCATCTCGTAACCGGACGGATTTGCCCTTTCAATAATATCGAACTCCCATTTCGTGGCATAGAAATGTGCCGCGCTCAATATCTTTTTATTAATGGTGTCGTCATTTAGTGAAAAGTATTTTTTGAACTTTTCCGAGAAATTGTCGTTTAACGGGGATAAAACAGGTTCAAGCTGTCTGCAAACCCATCTATTAAGCTCATTGTATTTGGTATGGTCTTCTTTGATCCTGTTAAATACCTGTGGTTTCAGATCCGTTATGACAAGACGTTGAAGAAATTCAAAAAGACCACCTTCAATGACCTTCGACAAATCGAATTCTTGTTTGTCCTCTTCAAACTTTGAAAGAAACCAGGCGATTATCATCTTATGCGCCTGCTTGTCCAGCTCCCTTAGCTCCACAGGCCTTATCTTGTCGTTCCAGCGCTGCATTGTGGCGGCTTTATAGAGTTTTGTTATGAATCCTCTATCGATCATCTGTGATTTTGAATAAATGGAAAAAGTACGATATTAATTTCATGAGGTGTAAGAAGCATATATAACCGTAAACATCCACATGCCATATTTGACAATGTTTGATGCATTGGAACATAAATTTGTAGAAGGAGTTTATGCTGTATTTCTCGCTAATGTGATTTTAACAGCGCCCTTCGCCTTTTTTAACAGTTTTGCATCACCGATTATTCTCCCCACAAGATTTACCTTGCTTGCCGGAACAGGCGCATTGCCAGAACTTAATGGTGTTGGTCCAAAAAAGATTGCAAGCGCATTTCCCGGTGGCCAGTAACCGATGTCGCCAACCTTTACTTCTTCTGTTGCCGTTTCGTCAAGGGGCATCTCAACAGGGATTGTAAAATAAAATTCATCGCCCCATTCGTTCGGTTTTGCTTCAATGGGTAGGATGTCTGCTATGGCCTTTGCGCATGGGGTATCTGACAGTTCAGCGTGAATTGAGATTTCATCAAATTTTATAATTATCTTTGTCGGCATCTATCTGCCCCAGGTCTGATTTATTGCATTGCAACTCGTTGATTGCCAACGCAGCATATATTGGTGTAGAATAGATTGCCGAAGACGGGACTCGAACCCACACAGGCCATACTGCCTACTAGACCCTGAATCTAGCGCGTCTACCAATTCCGCCACTTCGGCATTATATTAATGCTTAAACTTATATAAGTTGGTATGCAGATGTCAAGAGGTGAATATGAAAATTTATGAATTTCTGAAGAATGTTGAGAAATTTCCAAATCCTGTGCTGACTATTGGCAATTACGACGGTATTCATATCGGACATAAAAGGATAATCGAGAGGGTTAAAAAGAGGGCACGTGAAATAAACGGGACATCGATGTTAATGACCTTCTTCCCTCATCCTGTAAGCGTTGTCAGACCCGATAAGATACTGTGTCTTATAACGCCGCTTGAAGTGAGAAAAAGGCTTATAGCGGAAAGCGGCATCGATGTCCTTTTTGTTTTGCCTTTTACTGAACAATTCAGGCAATTGACACCAAGGGAGTTTGTCGAAGATACCCTTGTAAAAACACTTGACATCAAGGGGCTTATCGTTGGTTACGATTTCAAGTTTGGTCAAGGGGGTAAGGGTAATACAGAATTATTGAAACAATTTTCTGAAGAATACGGTTTTTTCTTCGAGGTTGTCGAGGCTATTACACTTGACGGAGAAAAGATAGGTAGCAACAGGATAAGAAAACTTATCATGGAAGGTGACACAAAGAAGGCTGAGCGTTTTCTTGGGAGGCCACATGTGGTAGAAGGAAGGGTTGTACACGGTGATGGGAGAGGCAAGGGGCTTGGATTTCCTACCGTTAATCTGGAAACGGACTATGAGCTTATTCCAAAAGATGGTGTGTACATAAGCGAAGTCGAAATAGAAGGCAGGATGTTTCCATCTGTTACAAATATAGGTTATAATCCTACCTTCAATGCTAATAAGCGCTCTATAGAAACACATATTTTGGATTATGTTGGAGACCTCTACGGCTCATGTATAAAGCTTTATTTTCATGAAATGATAAGGGGGGAAATAACATTTGATAGTATCGATGCATTAAAAGAAAGGATAAGGGCGGATATAGATATCGCCAGAAGGTATTTTAACGATAAAAGATAAGTAGAATAGGAGGCATTTAAATGGGTTTAAGGTATGAAGAGGTGAACGAAGATGTTATGTCGTTGCTAAAAGAGGTGAGGACAGAATATTTTCCGGAGTTGAAAAACGCAAAGATCAAGGTATTGTTTGACATTAAAAAGAGAAAATCAAGTGGTATGCTTGTGCTTGCACGTATCATGAAAACAAATGACCTGCTTAGACACCTGACAATAGACGAAGCTGAGGCTATCGAGGGATATGATTATATAATAGCGCTTGACAAGACATGCTGGGAAAATATTATAAAGGATGATAAAATCAGAATTATGAGGCACGAATTGAGACACGCATATTTTGATATCGAATCTGAGGAAAATCCTTATAAACTTCAAAACCACAGTATATCGGATTTTTATGAAGAGGTCGAATTCAATAAAGACGACCCCCGCTGGAGGGAGAGGCTTGCAGCAGTCGTTGAAGATATCTATGAACAGAAAAAAGAGGCAAGACAGGACAAAAAAAGAAAAAAAAGGGATTAGCGAGAGCAAAAACCAGTCGGAAGATAGGTTGACAACGATCAGGAGCCAAAAAAATTTTGATTGTGTCGTAAATTGTCCAATGTTATTATTACGATATGAATGACAGGGAAATGGATAACGAACAAAAAGATTCAGCAGAAAAGGTGAAAGCACCAGAAAATATGGTTGTCGTGAACCCTGATAAACCTCTTTATGAGGTAGAGCATCTTTGCGTGTATCTAAGCGAACTGCCTGAACTCTCTCCGGACGGCCAGGTGTTGGATAACCCAAGTGGGCATGCCGAGTTAGAAGAGTGAGTGTCTGTTTAGGTGGTCATTGTTGGTTGGCCATCTTTATGCTTCATCGTTTTTGCGTTTAATGTTTGCGCTTTGTAATGTTGTTGTCGGTTATTTTATTGAGGGAGGATAATTATGAAAATATCTTTGGGGGCTAAACCGGTTGTGTATCCTGCCCCGAGTTTTGTTGTGGGTACATATGACAAGGATGGAAAGCCTAATGTGGCTACAGCGGCATGGTGCGGAATTTGTTGTTCGAAACCACCATGCATAGGGGTTTCTTTTAGAAAAGCAACGTATACTTACGGAAATATTATCGAGAAGAAGGCGTTTACCGTGAATGTACCTTCAGAGAGGCATGTGAAAGAGGTAGACTATTTTGGCATTGCATCAGGAAGAAAGGTAGATAAATTTGCAAAGACAGGCATGACCCCTGTAAAGGGTACCTTTGTGGATGCCCCGTATATTGCGGAGTTTCCGTTTATGCTCGAATGCAAGCTTATTCACACTATTGAACTGGGGCTGCATACACAATTTATTGGCGAAATCGTTGATGTGAAGGCGGATGAGGATATTGTAAATGCTGATGGAAATATAGATGCGGAGAAGGTAAAACCGATTATCCTAACCCCTGGACTTCTTAAATATTTCGGTATCGGTCAATATCTCGGAAAAACATTTTCCATAGGCAAGGAACTTTAAATTAAAATTTCAACCTATGGTGTCGGTTTTGTTAATTGACCAACCTAAGTTGGTTTTTTGACCTGTTGTGTTCATCAACATATACCTTTTTGGGTTCAAATGTCGCAAGCTCTTTCTCGTCATAACTCGCATAGGTGGCTATAATGATGATATCGTCTTTCCTTGCCTTGTGGGCTGCAGCCCCATTGATGCATATGACGCCTGAGTCATTCTCACCCTTAATGGCATATGTGGTGAATCTTTCACCGTTTGTAACGTTGTATATCTGAACCTGCTCGTAAGGAATTATGTCTGCCTGCTCCATAAGCGTCCCATCTATCGTTATGCTGCCTTCGTAATGAAGATTGCTTTCGGTGACCCTCGCTCTGTGGATTTTTGATTTCATCATCGTTTTAAACATTTTAAGCCTCCGTCAAAATAGTGTTGTCGATGAGCCTTGTCTTGCCTATCCGACAGGCAATGGCAAGGACTGCCTTTTTATTTTGTATATAATCGAGTTCTTTTAGAGTTTCAACATCAGATATGTTGATGTATTCGATGTCGATGCCATCTCTTGAACCCAGAATCTTTTCTGCCTCGTGTCTGAGCGAGTCAACATTTCTCTCTCCGGCCTTGAAGAGTTCTTCAACCCTTTTCATCGATGCGTATATGAGAAGGCCTTTTTCGCGTTCTTCAGGGCTCAAGTAGGTATTTCTGGAGCTCATTGCAAGACCCCCTTCCTCCCTCACGGTGGGGAAGGGCACTATTTCAATATCCATATTGAGGTCTTTGACCATTCTTTGAATGATTATAAGCTGCTGGTAGTCTTTTTGTCCAAAAATTGCATAGTGTGGTTTTACAATGTTGAAAAGTTTAGTAACGATTGTGGCAACTCCAACAAAATGACCCTTGCGGGAAAGACCACATAGGTGGTTTTCCAGTTCTCTTACCTGTACATACGTGAAGTATTGGTCGGGGTACATCTCTTCTTTGTCAGGGAAGAAAATTATATCGGTTTTTTCCTGGTCGAGAAGGCGTTTATCCCTTTCGAAGTCTCGTGGATATTTGTCGAGGTCCTCATTCGGACCGAACTGCGTGGGATTGACAAATATGCTCACCACAACAACGTTGCTTAACTCTCTTGCCTTTCTTACAAGTGCAAGGTGGCCCTCATGGAGATAGCCCATAGTGGGAACGAAACCGATTGTCTTCCCCTCCCGACGCAGCGCTTCCGCTGTCTGCTGCATATCTTTTGCTGTCTGGATAATCTTCATCATGATACCTTTTTTACTGTACTCTAATGAAAAGAGTGGCTGTCATCAGGGAATTTCCCTTCCCTTACCTCCTTTATGTAGTCTTTTATTGCCACATCTACCTTTGACCTCATATCGAGATAAGTCTTTACGAACTTGGGCCTGAAGTCGCCGAGAAGACCGAGCAGGTCGTGGATTACGAGCACCTGTCCATCGCAGTCTGGGCCAGCACCGATACCGATAGTTGGAATACTGATGGTCTCGGTGATCTTCTTTGAGATATCCCTTGGTACGCACTCAAGGACAATGGCGAAGGCACCGGCATCTTCCACAGCCTTTGCATCCTCCATGAGTCTCTCTTCTTCCTTTTGTACCTTGTAACCGCCCATACTATGTACCGATTGAGGTGTCAGCCCTATATGCCCCATTACCGGTATGTCTATGTCGGTGATCGCCTTGATAACGTCTTTCATTCTCCTGCCGCCTTCAAGCTTGACAGCCTCGGCGCCGCTTTCTTTTATCATGCGGCCGGCATTGCGTTTTGCCTGTTCCGTGCTTTCCTGATATGACATAAACGGCATATCTATTACTACAAGCGCCTTTTTTGCACCTTTTACAACAGGTTTTGTATGGTGGATCATCTCTTCTATGGTTACGGGTAATGTATTGGGGTAGCCAAGAAGCACAGAGCCTACTGAATCTCCCACGAGAATCATGTCGATGCCGGCATTGTCCATGATATTTGCAAAAACATAATCGTAAGCGGTTAGCATGGTAAGTTTTTCCTTGCCTTTCCGCAACCTTACTGCTGGTACCGTAACCTTTTCCATAAAGCCCCCTTAATAAAAAAGCCTTCCGAACTGAGTTCAGAAGGCAACTATTCTGTATCCTTCCGTCCCGGTCCAGACGCTGGATCCAAGCGGTTTGTATAGATATTGAAGCAGAGATTATTTTGAATGTCAATAAATATTTATAAAAATTCTTATATCTAATTTTTGTTACGCAGTGATATAATACATGCTAAAGAGTCATTAACGAGATTATCGATAATAAAGCAGGTGAACGTGAAACAGGACAAACAGAAAACGAATAAGTATATCATCATCGACCATGAGGCTGATATTGGATTGGAGATATATGGGAAATCGATGGAAGAGCTTTTTGTCAATGCGGTCGATGGGCTATTTTCATTGATTGTTGATGCGAAGGATGTAAAGCCGGAAAAGGGGAAAAGATTTGACACAAGCGCAAACGGGGAGACGCTTATAGTTTTTCTCAATGAACTCCTCTATATGTGGGAAACCGAAGGCTTTATACCTGTTGATTTTGCTTTGAAAATAGATAACAAAAAAGTTGCAGGTACAGTGATAGGTGGGATATTCGACCCTGCCAAACATACGGCAAAGCAAGAGGTTAAGGCCGTAACCTATCATGGGTTTTCAATTTCAAAGAATGAGAATGGCTTTGTGGCAAGGATTATTCTTGATGTGTAGGGGTAACCTTGAACCGTGGAATAAAAACATTATACATGAATTATTTAAACCGTTAGAACATCAATAAACATGAAAGAATCCATAGATAATCTGAAAAAGATAGACAATAACCGTTATGTGGTTGAAAAACGCGATCGGATGAACGTTGACGGGATTGTGTATGTCAATGAAGAACTCCTCAAGATTTTAGGCACTGACGAGAGTATAAAGCAGGTCGAAAATGTTGCGTCGCTTCCGGGGATTGTAAAAGCATCGATGGCAATGCCTGATATCCATTGGGGTTATGGCTTTCCAATAGGGGGTGTGGCGGCATTTGATATGGATAAAGGGATTATCTCTCCCGGGGGCGTGGGATACGATATAAACTGAGGTGTGAGGCTTCTGCGCTCCGTGTTGAGCGTTGATGAGATAAGGGTTAAATTGCCCGATATTATTGACGGTCTCTTTAGAAATATTCCAAGCGGTGTAGGTTCACACAGAAAAGACCTCAAACTTTCAAAAGATGAATTAAAAAAGGTGCTTAAAACCGGTGCGCATTGGGCTGTTGAGCATGGATATGGAGAAGCGGAAGATGTGCAGTTTATAGAGGACAATGGATGTATTCAGGATGCAATGCCTGACAATGTGTCTGAAAAGGCATATGAAAGAGGCAAGGACCAGCTTGGAACCCTTGGAAGCGGTAACCATTTTGTGGAAGTAGGTTATATAGACGAGATATATGATGCCGATGCCGCTTCTGCCTTTGGTCTTTTTGAAGGCCAGGTTACCGTTATGGTGCATACAGGCTCTCGTGGCCTTGGGTATCAAATATGCGATGATTACATAAGGGAGATGTTAAAGGCATCCGAGAAATACGGCATATATCTTGCTGATAGACAACTGTGCTGTGCGCCTGTTTCATCTTTTGAAGGCCAGAGGTATCTTTCGGCCATGGCCTCTGCAGCCAATTTTGCTTTTGCGAACAGGCAGATGATAACGCATTGGGTTAGAGAGGTGTTTGAGCAGATTTTCAGGATGAGTTACAGCAGACTCGGTCTATCACTTCTCTATGATGTCTGTCATAATATCGCAAAGATTGAAAAACATAAAACAATAAAAAAAGGCAAGGAAGAGGAAGCGCTGTTCTGTGTGCACCGTAAAGGTGCTACAAGGGCATTTGCAGCAGGTAGCCCTTCGATACCGCAGAGGTATCGGTCAATTGGACAGCCTGTCCTTGTTCCAGGCGATATGGGAAGGGCATCTTATGTGCTTTCCGGTACAGAGAGGGCAATGAACGAAACATTCGGCAGTACGTGTCACGGTGCGGGACGTGTGATGAGTAGAAGCCAGGCAATCAAAATATCAAAGGGAAGAGCTGTTTCGCATGAGCTTGAATCAAAAGGGATTTGCGTTCGGGTTGCAAGCAAGGCGACGCTCGCGGAAGAGATGCCTGAGGCGTATAAAGACGTTTCAAAGGTAGTGCAGGTGGTTCATGATGCAGGGATTTCAAGACTTGTCGCAAGGATTATACCTCTCGGGGCGATTAAGGGCTGATTTTATAAAGGAATTTTTATGAAAAGCGATAAGGGGCTTATAGTTGTTTTTACAGGTGATGGCAAAGGCAAGACAACGGCTGCATTAGGGGTTGCTCTTCGTGCAAGCGGGAGGGGCATGAAAACCCTTATGATTCAGTTCATCAAACAAGACGGCACATCCGGTGAACAAAATGTTTGTCCTTCACTTGTAAAAGATATAGAAATATACCCTTTTGGCATGGGTTTTGTATTTCGCGATGATGAACAAGCTCCTCACAGGGCAATGGTTGAAAAGGCCTGGCTGTCTATGGAAAGGATGCTTGAAAAAGGCAAATACGATATACTTGTTCTCGATGAACTTAATGTGGCAATAAACCTCGGTCTCTTTCCCGTAAGAAGGGTTGTGGATTTTCTTCAAAAAAAAGACGGAGCACTTCATGTGATTATAACCGGAAGGGGTGCGCCTGCAGAAATAGTGGAATTTGCCGATATCGTTACAGAAATGAAACAAATAAAGCATATATTTACTTCCGACGTGGAATCTGCAATAGGCATTGATTATTAAAACATCAAAATTCTTGAAAAGGTCTCTTTACAACGTGATAAAAAAAGGGTAAAAGAAATTTTGCAAGCATAATCCGATGTAGATTTTAAACGTCGTCAATCAGTTATGTGTCGTTGAACATATAACTAATAACAGGAGGAACCATGGACCCAAAGGAAAAACTGATCTTTGCACTCGACGTGGAACACTTTGAAGAGGCCCAGAAGCTTGTAATGGAATACAGGGGGCATGTGGGTATGTTCAAGGTCGGCAAGCAGTTGTTTACCCATTGTGGTCCAAAAATCGTTGATTTCATTAACATGAAAAATTCGAAGGTTTTTCTTGATTTAAAATATCACGACATACCCAATACAGTATCAAAGGCGGCTATCGAGGCAGCAAAACTCGGTGTTGATATGTTCAATGTCCACACAATGGGCGGTCTTGCTATGATGAGGGATACGAAGACGACTGTTGTGAATACTGCAAAAAAGCTGCAATTACAACGACCCAAGATAATCGGTGTTACTGTTCTTACGAGTATTGACGATGAGGCGCTTGCAGATATGGGCGTCAATATATCGGTGAACCAATTGACAAAAAACCTTGCTTTACTTGCAAAAGAGGCAGGGCTCGACGGTGTGGTTGCAGGTGGAAGTGAGATAGAGATGATACGCGAACTATGTGGCGATGATTTTATCATCCTGACACCAGGGGTAAGGCTTGACGACAAAAAGGATGACCAGAAGCGCACGATAACGCCAAAGGAGGCCATCCTTAAAGGTGCAACGTATATCGTTCTTGGCAGGGCAGTGCGGGAAAGCGACAATCCACGTGCACTTTTCGACAAGATTTACAAAGATATCGATGACGCCCTATCTAATAGATAAAAACAGTATCCTTAACGCCGTTAGAAACAATCCTGAATATGTTCGCAGAATTTGGATAAAAAGGGGGTTTGAGGGCGTTTCCCAGGATATTATAAGTGAATTGAAAAGAAAGACCTTACCGTTCAAAATAATACCGGAAGATGCATTTGTTAGAAAATTCAAAGGCATTAAATCGCATATCGTCCTTGAAAGAGAAGAAATCATTTACACCGACCAGGACGCATTACTCAAAGAGGTAAGACAAAATAAGGCATGCACACTTTGTGCATTTGACGGTATTTTTGACCCCCAGAACCTTGGTAATATTATACGAAGTGCCGCGTGCATGGGTGTTGATGCCGTGATTATTCCGAAGGATAGATCATGCGGCATAACAGATACAGTTGTTAAGATATCAAAGGGCGGTATTGAACATGTCAGGGTGGTTAAGGTTGTCAATCTTGCACGTTATATCGATGAAATGAAGGATGCAGGGGTTTTTTGTTACGGTCTTGATGAAAAGGGTAAAACCCCACTGTTTGATATAGATTTAAAGGGACGCACTTGTCTGATATTTGGCAGTGAAGAAGGGCTGAGGAGGCTAACAAGGGAGAAATGCGATGCAATCGCACGCATTCCAACGAATAATGTCTTCTCATCCCTGAATGTGGCTACATGCTTTGCAATTTCAATATATGAGGTGATGAGACAGAAAGGTCTTTCAAATACACCAAATTCATATTAAATTATTATCCGATAATATCGATATCAACGTGATCAGGAGGAGAGGATGAAAGGACAAAAAAAGTATTATTTTTTGGGTTCTGTTTTTACATCTGTTTTTGTACTTTTACTTGTTGTTTTGACCGCATGGTATGTTTATGCACAGATAAAAAAACCTGGAGACATGTTTTTTACTGAAAAGATTACGATAATAAAGACATTTGAACCAAAAGAAGCAATGGAGCTTATCCAAAAAAACGCAAATAACCCTAATTTTGTAATCCTTGATATCAGGACGCCTGAGGAATTTGACAGCGGACACATCGCAGGCGCAATAAACATCAATTACCATTCCGACTCATTTATAGAAGACCTTGACAAGTTGGACAAAAGCAAAACATATCTTGTTTATTGCAGGACAGGCAGAAGAAGTGGTGATGCCGTGAGTATTATGACAAGACTGGGTTTCAAGGAAATATACCGGATAAAGGGTGACATCGTGAAATGGAAGTCAGAAGGTTTGCCCGTTGTTACAAAAAGAAAATAAATGTCAGTTCAGGATAATCAAATATTCTACTGTTGTTATCTTTATGCTTGGATGATACTTTGGCTGTTATTACTCATCCTTGAGAAACAAACTGTGATACTCTGGCTCACTCAAGTATATCTTTAACATTTTACTGACAACGTTAAATAGCTCGTTTAAATCATCGTCCGACATCCTTTTCAGAATTGTTTCCATCAGGATATCATCAGAGAATTTCTGCAGATAAAACCTTACGGTGTCTTCATCGGATTGCCTGTCCAATCCGTAACCTAAAAATCCGTCAAAAGTCTCTATAAAATTATGTGAGTGTTTTGCCATATCGAATCAACATATCATAATTCTTTACTTTGAAACAAGCTTTTTGCATTGTTGCCCCAGTTTATGCAAAATTTAGCGTCTTTGCTGTCTTGACAATATGTTGGTATGTTGGTAAATTTACCAACGATAACATTAAAGGGGTTGACCATTATGATTACCATGGAAGAGGCAGTGATAAGAAGCAGAATAATAAAGTCCATGTCGCACCCTGTAAGGCTTATGATAATAGATGCGCTAAAAGAGAGGGAGATGCAGTTTTCTGAGATAAAGGAAATGTTCGATTTTGACAAATCTACTGTTTCAAAGCACCTACTTGTGTTGAAGAAAGCAGGCGTTGTATCATCTAAGAAAAGTGGTATAGACATGATATACAGACTTGAGGTGCCATGCATAACAGACTTTTTCGGATGCATCACCGCTGTGATCGAGCATAATGTTATGAGACAGAGGGTTTGTTTATGCAAATCAAATAATGTTAAGAGAGAAGGATTATGAAAGATCGCTATAAACTTGTCATTTTGCTGGGCGCATTTGTAGGCGCCTACTTTATTCCATTCGACCATCTGAACGTGCAGAAGGCTATCCTTGAATCCTTTTACATGATACAGGATTATGCTCAAAAGCACGTGCTTTTATGCCTCGTACCTGCCTTTTTCATAGCAGGTGCTATTTCTGTCTTTGTATCCCAGGCGGCAGTCATGAAATACTTAGGGCCGGCTGCAAACAAGTGTCTTTCATATTCTGTTGCATCTGTATCCGGTACCGTCCTTGCGGTCTGTTCATGTACGGTGCTTCCGCTTTTTGCAGGTATCTACCGGATGGGCGCAGGTGTGGGGCCTGCGACTGCCTTTCTCTATTCGGGACCTGCAATCAATGTGCTCGCCATTGTGCTTTCCGCAAAGGTGCTTGGTTGGCAGATAGGTGTTGCAAGGGCGATAGGTGCGGTTGCATTCGCTTATGTTGTCGGTCTTCTTATGGCAATTACCTTCAGAAAGGAAGAAAAGGCAAAACAGTCGATATGCATGCCGCCAGCCGAAGAACCCAAAAGAAGGCTCTGGCAGGATACCCTCTATATGGCATCCATGATTGGTGTTCTTGTGTTCGCAAATTGGGGGAAGCCTATGGAGGCAGAAGGCTTCTGGCACGCAATCTATGCGTCAAAGTGGTATGTTACCGGTGCGTTTGGGATTCTTTTCGGATACATAATCGTGAAGTGGTTCGATGCAAAGCCTATTCCTACATTAGTGACCGGCATTGTTGTGCTGCTACTTGCAATCATCTTCCCAAAGTGGCCTCTGCTTGCTTTTTCCGCAGGCATAACCGGCCTTGTATATGTGACCAAAATTTCTTCTGACGAGACAAGAAGCTGGATAGACGCCACATGGATGTATACCCTTATGATTGCCCCTCTTCTTCTTGGCGGTGTTCTTGTAGCAGGGTTTCTGCTCGGCATGCCCGGCACGGATAACGGTATTATACCATCACGTTGGGTATCTACACTTGTCGGAGGAAACGGGTTTTTTGCCAATTTTTTTGCATCCATCGTGGGGGCATTCATGTATTTTGCTACATTGACAGAGGTGCCTATTGTGCAGGGCCTTATTGGCTCTGGTATGGGCAAGGGGCCAGCACTTGCGCTTTTGCTTGCAGGTCCAGCATTGTCACTGCCGAGCATGATTGTGATTAGGACAATTCTCGGTACAAAAAAGGCGGTTGTGTTTATAATATATGTGGTATTTCTTTCCACATTTGCAGGGATGATATTTGGGTGGATAATGGATTAATACAGTTTTGAGTTGTAAGTTATAAGCTATGAGCTAAACACATGGAGGTATAGAATATGAAAATACAGATTCTTGGAACAGGGTGTGCCAAATGTATTAAACTCACTGAAAATGCAGAAAAAGCTGCAAAAGAAATGGGGGTTGATTTTGAGATTGAAAAGGTGACCGACATCAATAAAATTATGGAATTCGGCGTCATGTTCACCCCGGGTATTGCTATTGACGGACAGGTAAAGAGCGTCGGCAAGGTTTTGTCTGTAGAAGATATAAAGAAAATGCTTTAATTAGCTGAGAAAGTGGGGACGAGAGAAAGAAACATTTTACGCTCGGCTCTCTGCTCTTTGCTTTTGGCTCAAAACAAGGAGAATAAGGAGAAATAATATGTTGGAAGAAAAAGACGTTTGTTGTGGTGGAAACATAAAAACCCTTATTTTATGCTGTGCTGGTGGTTCGAATGTTGGGCAGATTTCAAACAGGGTAATGGTTGATCTTGACAAAAAGGGTGTAGGCAATGCATATTGTCTTGCCGGTGTCGGTGCAGACCTTTCAGGATTCGTAGAAAGCGCAAAGGCTGCTGATACTATTTTAATTGACGGATGTCCTGTTGCATGTGGTAAAAAGACATTCGAAAGGCACGGTTTTAATCCGACACGCCATATTGTGATAACTGAACTTGGTATAGAGAAAAACCACAATTTTGACAACGTTGAAGAAGAAACCAACAGGGTGTTGCAGAAGATACTTTAAAAGACTTCTTAAAAAGACGCAGGAATAATATATTGCAAGGCATTGTTTTTAAATGGATTGATCGGAATAGGTACATTCTGAACGTTGTTCTGGCATTGATCGCCGTTGGCATTGAAGTTTTCTATAGCATATGCGGCGGTGCTTGTTCATATCTGAGCGGCAACCTCTTCGGCATTGACCTGCAGTATATCGGCATTGCCTTTATGGCCCTAATTATCCTGCTGAGCATTATGAAAAAAGGCCTTCTTCTGATCCTCGCCCTTTCAATAGGGGTAGGGATTGAGGCCTATCTTGTAGGTTTCCAGGTGTGGTACGATACGTATTGCCCATACTGTCTTGTATTTGGAGGTATACTTATGGTTATGTTTTTTTTGAACTTACGCAAAGCCGAAATCAAGAATGCCATTATTTGTATGGCCGCCGGCCTCATCCTTTTTGCAATTTTCTTTAAAGGGTCTGCCACACCTGTTTACGCAGCAGAAACACTTGTGCCTTCCTTCGGGACAGGGAAGGTTGACGTCAGACTTTATACGGATTATTTTTGTCCGCCATGCAGGGATATGGAACCGAAGTTGGAACCCATTCTCGAAGAATTGGTAAAGCAAAACGCAATTAATCTTACTTTTGTTGATACACCAATATACAAATATTCTGCCCTTTATGCGCGATATTTTCTTTACATAATGAATGCAAAAAAGGATTTTGACCTTGCGCTGCTCGCACGGTCAGTCTTGATCGGGGCAGTCCTTGAAAAGATAACAGATCAGGCCAAACTTGAGGAATATCTGAATAATAAGATGATAAAGTTTAAACCGTTTGAAGCAAAACCTACGTTTGATTTTTTGAATAATTATCTGAAAAATGACAAGATCAATGCAACTCCTACATGTGTTATCGATCGGGATGGAAAATCAGAAAAGGTCTTGGGAGGACCGGAAATCATTGCGGCGCTCGAACGTCTGAAGCAGGAACTGTTAAAAAAGACAAAAAAATAATTATGAAAATTGGGGTATAATTTGAAAAAACTGCTTATAATCTTTATGCTGTTTATAACTGGTGCAGCTATGTTTGGATGCTACTCAGCATGTGTTGTAGTGCCTCGTGAGGGGAGTAAAGAACCGGTTGTTATCCAGCATATAAAATAACATTTCTGTCAAGAGAGAATAACATTTTTTGCCTTTTCACCACTAACGACACAGTAAGGTAACCTATGGAAAAAGAAAAGGTTTTATTTGTTTGTGTCCATAATTCTGCAAGAAGCCAGATGGCCGAGGCAGTTATAAACTACCTCTGCGTAGATAGATCCATAGCGGAAAGCGCCGGAAAAACCGGATGAGACAGGTTCTGTAAATCCATATAAATCAGGCAAAAAAGGAGCATGCATGATTCAACGCCCTAAAACAAAATACGTGGTTTCTGCTATATCAACCCTTGCATTTATACTGCTTATTTCCTTTTCAACGGCATACGGGCAGACAAAGACAGATAAACAGCAGGCGGCACCAACAAGGTCACTGCCGCTGCTCATTGACATCGGTGCAAAGCAGTGCATCCCCTGCAAGATGATGGCCCCAATACTGGAGGAACTGCAAAGAGATTATTCGGACAGCGTCAAGGTTGAGTTCATTGATGTCTGGGAAAATAGAAGTGCAGCGCAGAAATACGGGATTCGCGCCATCCCAACACAGATATTTTATAATGCATCAGGTAAAGAACTATACCGCCATATGGGCTTCATGTCGAAGGAACAGATCATAGGTGTATTCAGGGAATTGGGCATTGAGGTTAAAAAGAACCAAGGAAAGAAAAAATAGTGGAACGACTCTTTGTCTTTCTCAATGATGCAGTTTACAATTCTCCTTTCTTAGCCATCGCTGCTTCATACATATGGGGTATTCTGAGTCTGGTTTTGAGTCCGTGTCATCTTTCAAGCATCCCCCTTATCGTCGGATTCATAGATGAGCAGGGACGGATATCCACAAAAAGGGCGTTTTTGATCTCTTCATTTTTTTCTGCGGGCATTATGCTGAGCATCGGGGCAATAGGGTTTGCAACTGCTGCGGCAGGCCGCATGATGGGGGATATAGGAAGATACGGAAATTATTTTGTTGCCGTCATCTTTTTCCTTGTAGGGCTCCATCTTTTTGACATCATACCCATACCCTGGTCTGGGCCGGGAAACGTCGGCATAAAGAAAAAGGGGCTTTCTGCCTCATTTGCCCTCGGCGCCATCTTTGGTATCGCCCTCGGTCCCTGCACATTTGCCTACATGGCGCCCATGCTGAGCATCACCTTTCAGCTTGCGGCAACAAAAATATGGTACGGAATATTCCTCCTCCTTGTCTATGCAGTAGGCCATTGTTCAATGATTATACTGGCTGGTACCTTCACAGAGCTGGTTCAGCAGTATCTCAACTGGAACGAGCAATCAAAGGGTTCACTGATAGTGAAAAAGGTCTGCGGCATTCTTGTTGTTGCGGGCGGTTTTTATCTGATATATATCACCCTTTAAGATGTTTTATATGAGCATGAAAAATAAATAATGGGAGTATGGCAATGAGCGGAGAAAAGCGTCTTGCCGTTACCTTTGCTGTAACAGTTCTTATTATGGCAGGTGAGGTCGTGGGCGGTTATTTGAGTAACAGTCTTGCCTTATTAAGCGACGCAGGCCACATGGTAACGGATGCACTGGCAATAGCATTGGGTCTTGTGGCTGCACGCATCAGCAAGAAACCGTCGGATAAAAATGCGACTTTCGGCTACCAGCGGGTTGGGCTTCTCGCTGCGCTTATCAACGGTTTAAGCCTTCTCGTCATTGCCGTCTTTATCTTCTATGAATCCTACCAGAGACTCGTATCGCCGCCTGAAATAAAAATCCCCGTTATGCTTGCTATTGCATCACTCGGCCTTGCAGGAAATCTCGTTATGGCATTTATCTTAGGTCACAGCCATGAAGACTTGAACATTAAAAGCGTCTGGCTCCATGTACTGGGTGATACCCTCTCATCTGTGGGGGTTATCTTTTCTGGTGTTATTGTCTATTTCACGGGTTGGACTTATGCTGACCCCATTGCAAGTGTTCTGATTGGTGGCATCATCATCTGGGGAGGCGCGAGGCTTGTGCGCGACACTGTTTCGATATTTCTCAATCTGACGCCCAGGGGTTTCGATGTGGAGATGCTTGTAAAAAAGATTACCGATATGCCGGACGTAATGGATGTCCATCATGTCCACCTCTGGCCTGTGGCGCATAACAATGTTGCCTTTACCGCCCATATCCTGGTAAACGATAAGACATTGGGTGAGGTAGAGGCAACGAAGAAGAGGATTGAGGAGATGCTGAAAGAAAACGGGGTAGACCACAGTACTTTGCAGATAGAGTGCAGCAGCGTAACATGTGACAACAACCTTTACTGCCAGGTGAACCATGATGAAAACGGCGATGCTCATCATCACTGATCATGATGGGTGTTCAAGAGCCCCGTTGACTTTGAGGGAGGTGTACTGACATGGCAATCAAGGAGATTGTGTTTAAGCTTTCATCCGAGGAAACCCTTCGTCTTACAAGGATTATTATTGATGAAGATCGCGAGGATGCGATGCTCTTTTTAAAGGAATGCCTTAAGCCTCAACTGGATAAGACAACCAGAGAACACTGAGCGCCTGTCTTTGAGGCTTCGTATAAGTCTTCTCAAAAGGATGGTTTTTGAAAGGGGTAAGGATTTAAGATTTTCCCTATTGACAAGGTTGGAAATAGATATTAATATTAGCGTATACTCATATGAGGAGATGCTAATATGATAGATGAGAAAGCGATAGAAATCCTGTCCAGACTATTTAAACTCATAAATGACCCCAATCGCTTAAAGATTATATTCGCCATAGGAAAAGAAAAGATAACCGTATCAGAGATTATTGAAAAAACAGGTCTTTCCCAGACCCTCGTCTCGTTCCACTTGAGACCTTTGAGGGAAAACGGGATACTCACAACTGAAAGAAAGGGTCCCTTTATATATTATTATCTTACGGAGCCAGCTCTTATCGATATGCTTGATTCCATAGGTGGCATAAGTCTAAAAGAGAACAGCAAGGATGAAAGACAGAGGTTCATTTGCCCGCCCATGGCCTTTATGCGCCAATGGATGGGAGAAAAAACTAAAGATATGGAGGTATAATCTATGAAGACCGAAGAACCGAAAATGGGCATGGGAATGATGTCCGAGATGATGAAGAATATGATGCAAAATATGATGAAAGAAAGTGGTAGTATGTCTGATATGTGCACGAAGATGATGGAACAGATGATGGGTTCAATGAGTGAATCCGCGAGAGTTGCCTCCTACGATACACCCGAGATGAAAGGTTTATTCGAGGAGTGGCTCATGAATCTCGAGGCAGAGGTTATAGATTTTGTAAAAGAAAAGGGCAAAGCTACGTTATCTGACATAGCAGAAAAACTTAAAATCTCAAAAGACAGCATCATATTCCTCATAGGAAAGCTTGCAAGAGAAGGAAAGCTCACAATAGGTGAAATCAAGGTTGCGTAGCAGAAAAAAAGGATAATATTTTTCAGCATTGTCCGGTTAGAAACTTCCACAAAAACTTTGATGACCGGTTATTTCCTAATATTTTTTATGAGAGGGGACTGGAAGGATAACAATCTACTTAAATGTTGAAATTATCCGTTAAAGTAGCTATGATAATTACAATGTAGCTACTTGTGGAGGGCACAATGAGAACTGTAACTGCAAAAGACTTGAAAAACAAAACCGGTGAGGCGATACAGGCAGTCTCACGGGGTGAAAAAATAGTGGTTACATTGAGAGGAAAACCTGTTGCCCTGCTATCGCCTATTAATGCGGAGGAGCTTGAGCAGCAATCGCTTAGGGACATGGATACCGCCTGGGATGATATAGAAAGAACACTTAAGGCAAGTAGACCTCGGTTTAAAAATGTTGAGGAGGCAATGGATTGGACAAGAAGAAGGCCGTAGTGTTCATAGATACAAATATTTTTGTAATTGACTTAAGATATAAGAACGATACGAAATTCACAATAAATCGGGCATTTTTGGATTACGTTGCGTCTGGCCATTGTAAATGCATCACAAGCATATACAACCTTCTCGAGGTGTGCGGAATACTTTCCTTCAATTTAAATGAACAACAAATGAGAGAGCTTTACTATTTTTTTCCAGTCAAATATAAAATTGACGTCATGCCGTCCCATGGCATTGACTCCTTTTTGCCCGCAGTATCTGTCAGAGAAATAATGGATCTTATGTATGGAAAGACAAGCCTTGGGGATGCCCTCATCGCAGGTTTTGTGAAGAAAAATGTTTCTGCTGATATGGTTTTTGTGAGCTGGGATGCGGATCATTTTAGACATTTATTGCCAATAAGAGCTCACACTCCTGAAGAATTTCTTAAACATCTGCCCCCTTGACAGTGAAAACTATCTTTAGGTGTGCATTTCCGAGAATCAACAGGTCATCAAAAGGAACACTTCTACGGCATTGAGGATGTTCATTTAGAAATGGCTACCTTTGCAGAAAGGCTTCATTGCAGGGGGGAGGACATAGCTGTGAAAAAAACTTGTGTTTACAGGTCAATAAAACGAAGGAGGAGTCAAGATGAAAAAAGTGGTTGTTGAATGGTTCCGTTATGAAAAAGAGGGAAACACCTGCTGCAGGTGCGGCGACAGCACTGAGGTTATTCGGCGGGTCGTAGAGGAGTTCAGATCGCAGAATGCCGGTCTTGATATTGTTCTGAGAGAACATTCCCTCGGGGAGGACAAGATTGGTCTTTCAAATACGGTGCGGATAAACAGCAGAGATATCATGGATATTCTCGGCGAAAAACGGGGTATTCTTACTGCATGCCCCTCCTGTTCAGACCTGATAGGCGTTGAGACAAACTGCAATTCCTATGTCTATAAAGGTAGAATTTACGACAGTCTTCCCGCCGAAATGCTGAAAGATGCACTATACAGAGAGGTTTTTGGATGCGAGACCCCCTTATCCCGAGAGGCAACAAAATAATGGGTACCATATTATAATAGATGAAAAAACTGGGTTAAAAAAAGAGACAATAAGAAACAGAGATGATACGATTTTACTTTAGTGAAGTTGGTCACTTTTATGTTGACATCTACAGATGGGTTTAGTATCGTTGAGACAATGTCTCTTGGTTATTTTGATGGGATAGCAAAGCCCATGCCGAGTAGACCCTAAAAAGAAACTTTATTCCTTGATATCTTTGGTCAGCCATTCACTCAAAAGGGCTATTCAGGTGGAACATGGAAAAGCACCATCAGATGATTGAAAGGATTAAGAAGGAATATCCCAGAAAATTCCTCTCAGAAAAGGTCATCTTTAAGAACATTCAGGGGGGCAATAGAATCTTCATAGGCACTGCTTGCGGTGAACCACAGTATCTCGTGAAAGCCCTCATCAACTATGTTGAATCAAACCCAAAGGCCTTCTTTGATACTGAGGTGATCCACATATGGACACTCGGTGTTGCTCCCTATACCGATGAGAAGTTCAAGAAGAACTTCCGTCATAACTCCTTTTTCATAGGCGACAATACCCGTGATGCGATCAACCAAGGGCTTGCTGATTATACACCCATCTTTCTCTCCCAGGTACCCTATCTTTTTAGAAGAAAGGTGATTCCAATTGATGTGGCGTTTATCCAGGTTTCTCCACCTGATGAACACGGGTTTGTAAGTCTCGGCATCAGTGTGGACATTGTGAAGGCAGCTGTAGAAAATGCCCGACTGGTTATTGCCCAGATGAATTCGCACATGCCCCGTGTCCACGGCAATACCTTTATCCATATAAGAGATATCGCATACCTCATTCATCACGATGAACCACTGCTTGAATATGAGGCAAGCATTCCTTCAGGGATCGCAGAGCGTATCGGCAAGAATGTTGCCCGGATTGTAGAGGATGGGGACACCATTCAGGTAGGGTACGGGAGCATTCCCAATGCCATCCTCTCCAACCTCTCACATAAAAAAAACCTCGGTGTTCATACAGAACTCTTTACCGAAGGGATTGCAGACCTCATGCAACAGGGTGTTATAACGAATATCCAGAAGACGATTGACAGGGGGAAGACCGTTGCCGCCTTCTGCATGGGAAAACACAAGACCTATACCTTCATCCACGATAACCCTGCCATCGAATTCCGTTCTATCGATTACACCAACAACCCTGCTACAATTGCACAGATACGCAACATCACCGCCATAAACAGTGCCCTTGAGATTGACCTTACCGGTCAGGCAACAGCAGAGTCCATCGGCACAACGCTATACAGCGGTATTGGCGGGCAGGCAGATTTCATGAGAGGCGCGGCACTGGCCCCTCATGGGAAGTCCATCCTCGTCCTTCAGTCAACAGCCCAGAATGAGACTGCATCCCGTATTGTTCCGTCCCTAAAAGAAGGGGCAGGTGTTACCCTCACACGGGGGGATATCCACTATGTGGTCACTGAATACGGCATTGCCTACCTCCACGGTAAAAATATCAGGGAGCGGGCAATGGCTTTAATCTCTATTGCCCATCCGAAATTCCAGCCATGGCTCATTGAAGAGGCAAAGAAGCTATCCCTCATCTACAAAGACCAGGCATATATCCCGGGTAAAGGTGGTCAGTATCCTGAAGAACTTGAAACATCCGCTACCACAAAGTCAGGATTAAAGATATTCCTCAGGCCTGTACGGATAAGCGATGAACCACTTTTAAAGGATTTTTTTTATTCCCTTTCTGAGACAACAATTTATAGGCGTTTCATAATGGATCGGAAGGACATGCCCCATGAAAAACTACAAGAAACCTTCGTTGTTATTGATTATACAAAGCAGATGGTCATGCTTGCTATTATAGAGGAAGCGGGGCGAGAACTAATAACGGGTGTTGCCCAGTTCAGAGGCCATGAAGGAAGTCATACCGCTGAAGTGGCAGTTGTAGTAAAAGACGAATTCCAGAATAGAGGGATTGGCACTGAACTCCTGAGGCATTTGACCTATATTGCAAAACGGCAGGGTCTCCTTGGTTTTTCTGCAGAAGTATTGAAAGAAAACAGGGTTATGCTCCACCTCTTTGAAAAAATGGGTTTTAGCATGGAAAAAGAGACACTCCTTGAAGTCTATAATCTGCGGCTTGGATTCAGGGAATTACAATGAACATGACTATATTGCATACCGCATTGTTGCTATAAGCAGTATTTTTTTAATTTTCAAGGCTTGCAGGGATGTTTAATGGCATCGGCAGAAGACCCTTCAATTAATGCCCTCACAATAAGTCTGTCTGGTTCTGGAAAGGTATATACAGGAAGCTCTTCCACGTCTACCCAGCGTATCTCGTCATGGTCTTTTAATTGAAATTCATCAGAAAGGGGTATTGCATTAAAGGCATAAAGTTCAATTGCAGACTGGCAGTTAAGAATATGCTTGACAGAGCAAAGAAAAGAACCTACAGCAATATCTATATCAAGCTCTTCCTTAATCTCCCGCTTGAGACATTCTTCAAGTGTCTCACCTTCTTTTTGTTTACCCCCAGGAAATTCCCAGAGATGTAAATTCCGCTCAACCTCGAACACCAATTCCGAAAAACCTCGAACACCAATTCCGATGATATCCGAACACCAATTCCGGTTTTAATCGAACACTTTTTGTGTTTTACCGGAATATCTGTTT
>Ga0116191_1000895_pt1 | contig 25128 bp, 25 predicted proteins | sample AD_UKC111_MetaG_FD_89897 | JGI IMG/M metagenome (GOLD analysis project Ga0116191, IMG submission 89897) | Active sludge microbial communities of municipal wastewater-treating anaerobic digesters from Hong Kong - AD_UKC111_MetaG | ecosystem: Engineered > Bioreactor > Anaerobic > Digestate... | reverse complement strand
TTACCTGCAGGGAGTTTTTGTTGTAGCTCTAGTTCTTGCTGTCTTGTTCTACAAATATGTATTTACCTCAAAAAGTTTTAACAAAAAACTATTTTATGGGTTTATTTCATTAGCAATATCAATTACATTGTTAGCATTAATATTTCCGATTAAGGAATTTTTGCAGGAGAGAGGAATAGAATCGAGATGGTGGATTCCTGATTTAAGCATTTTTGATACGATAAGATTTCATTATTCATACCTATTTGGTGTCATACGCTACTATTCTGGCGTTCCTGCACTAAGACAAATGATTGTGCCTGTATCACCATATATTATTGCTGGAGTGATTTTTGTACTTCATAGTGTGCTTTATGCCCTTGTCATGAAGTCAAAAAATGTGGATAGAGAAACAAAAAGAAGATCCTCTTTCCTATTCGTACTTTGGAGTGTCTGCTATTTTGGATTTATCCTTCTTGGCCTTTTCGGAATAAATACTATTGTTGAGAGATACACTATTGCATGTGGTGCTTGTATTCTTCTTTCATTATTTGTTCAATTTTCAATTCTGCTTGGGAAAAAGACAATAATACTTGGTTTAATTCCCTATTTCATACTCATAACGCTTGTTCAGCCACTTCCTCCAATGCGTGATTTGAGTATAGTTGTTGATGCAGTAGAAGAATTGGGTAATGTGAACAGAATTATTTTCAAGGATCCCGGTGATTATGTCATTGGTTCTTTCTATCTTGACGAAACTAATTGCTATTACATTCATTGGGATTCTGAGGAAAAAGAAAATTGGGCTATTCCTAGGAATGAAAAAGGTTTGAATGAAAGTGATTTAAGTACTGGTGATATTTTAGTTGTCTCTCCGTCAGAAAAGGATAAATATGTTCAAAATGGCTTTGAAATTGCATTTGAAAATACGGATTTTGTACTTTTGAAAAAGCTTTAAATTTAGTAAATAAACAATAAAATGGAAAAGAAAATAATAGAGACAATTACTAGACAAATTGAAAAAACGGCATCGCCTAAAGCAAAAAAAGTTCTTAAGAAGAGTAGAGGAAAATACATAGGAGAAGATGTGACATTAGGTGGGTTTATATCTGATATTAGGCGAATTGCTACAAAATACTCAGAGAAACTTTCCCTTGATGATCTAGATTTCTTTATACAGAATCGTATTCATGAATATAGGTCTTTTGCTCTATTAGTCGCAATGGAAAAATTCTTGTATGCTGAAGAAGAAGAGAGAAAGGAGATTTTTGATTGGTATTTGAAAAATATTAAATATATTAATAGCTGGGATTTAATTGATTTGTCAGCTGGTAAAATAGTTGGCGGGTACCTATGGGATAAGGATAAAAGCGTATTGTATGACATGGTTAAAAATGGAACTATGTGGGAACAGAGAATAGCTGTTGTTGCTACTTCTGTTTTCATAAAGGGACATGAGTACCAAGAAACACTCGATTTTGCAAAGATGCTTATGAATTCACGGGATATTTTGGTATTAAGAGCTTGTGGATGGATGCTTAGGGAAGTTGGTAAGAGGGATATTACCGTGCTTACAAATTTTCTAGATGAAAACGCTGAGCGTATGCCTTCGATAATGCTTAAATATTCGATTGAAAAGCTTGGAAAAGAGGAAAGAACAAAGTATAGAAGTGTTAATGCTAAATTTTGGGGGTACAAGTAGTAAACATTAATGGAAAGTATATTATTGCATGCGAGTTACCCTATTGTTTTTCTGCTGATGTTTATAGACGGCACTTCAGTTAATTTCATTGCTTCCTCAATATCTGCGGGAGGTGTTTTAGATGTGAAAATAGTTTGTGTGTTGGCATTTTGTGCAGAGCTGATTGCAGATATAGCCTATTATTCCATAGGGAGAAAAATAGATACTAAAAAGATTCTTGGAAGGATTAAAAATGAAGGAAGTAGGAATTTTTTAACAAAGATAAACAAATCGTTTTCTTCAAAACCGTTTTTAGCATTGATAATTACAAAATTTCTTGGTCCAATAGCTATTCCCGGAATCATGTATCTTGGCAGTATTAGAGCATTGCGTATGCAAGAGTTTATTCTTACTGCAATGAGTGTTACCTTAGTGAGAGCTCTAACAATATCTTACGCTGGTTACATGGTTGGAAAAGGTGTAAGTGCATATGCAAAGTTGTATGGAACATTTAATACGGCTTGGAAGGTTTTGGTCGGAGGAATTATTTTGTATTTTGTGATTAGGTATATGTACAAGAAGATTATGGAAATAGTTATGAAGAAGGTAGATTAGTTGTGTCTAGTATGTTGTATTGCATCTTTAATCTTAGTATCTTTTTAACTTTTTCATCAATGTTTAGATTCCCCTGTTCTACTTGTTGAAGAATATAGTCATAGACATTGTTTCCATACTTTGAATAAATCAATATGTCTTCGCCAGCTGATAATGCTTGAAACGCTAACTGTTCTTGTGTTCCGAAACTGCTGATTGATTTCATTTCCATAGCATCAGATATTACTACTCCATTGTAATTTAATTCTTTTATTAATCTATTTGTGATAATTTCATACGATATTGATGATGGTAGATTGTCTATACTTGGGAATCTAATGTGTCCTACCATTATAGCGTCAACATCTGTATTTTGTAGGAGTATTGAAAATGGCTTAATATATTGATTCCATTGTGTGTTTTGTATATCAACATTTACAATATTTTCATGAGGATCGACATTGTTTTCTCCATGACCTGGAAAATGTTTTGGAACTGGTATAACCCCACTGATTTTGTATCCTCTAATCATGCTTGATGATTTTTGGACTACTTCATTGAGATTTCCATCAAATGTTCTAGGATAGATAAAAGAAGTTGGAGATACAGTATATTCTGCAACTGGTGCCATATTCATGTTTATTCCTAGATTGCGGAGTATTTTTCCTCTGGCTAATCCTATGCTATATGCTTGTTGAGGTGTCTCTATTTGTTTTGGAGATAGTGTAAGGGTATCACTCCATTCTAATCTATGTACTGTTCCTCCTTCTTGATCTATTGCTATGAACATTGATATTTTAGTTGTACTTTGTATCAATGATGTAAATGATTTTAATTGATTTTCATTTTGTATATTTTTTTGAAAGAGAATAATTCCACCTGGATGCGTATGCGAAAGGAATTGAGTTACAGATGGGTCTAGTATTTGTGTTCCATCTATACCAAATATGAAGAGTTGTCCTACTCTTTCTTCTAATGTCATTTGTTCAAAAATTTTTTCTTCTGGAGGTAGAGCAGGTGGAGTTTGGTGGGTATCTTGGACATCAATATGTGAAGGTGGTTCTTGATGAGATGGCTTAGTAGTATTGCAGATGATATATCCAACTAATGGGATAAGTGAGAGAAGAAAGCACAGAGCAACAGCTCTGTATATTTTTTTCATGTCTCATTATATTCCAATTATATTGGATATAGTAGTACAATATATGTGGATATAATTTGTAATTATTTTTACATATGTATCTTTTTCTTCCAGGTAATAATAAAGAGAATAAAGCGTGGTGTGAGTTGTTGAAGGATAGTTTTCCTGCACAAAAAAAGGAGATGTTGTACTATGATCACTGGAATGGTTTAGGGAATATTGTTTGGGATACGGAATTGGAGAAGATAAAGAGGTTAGGTATAACTGAAAAAACTGTTGTTGTAGGAAAGAGTGCAGGTTGTATATTGGGGATGAAAGCACAGAATCTGGGGTATTTGGATGTTAGTTGTTTTGTGTTTATAGGTTTTCCATATTATTGGGCGGTTAATAGGGGTGATAATGTGGATAGTTTGATTGAGGGTTTGCATACAAGGACTTTGATTATACAGAAACCTCATGATCCAGTTATTGGTTTTAATGAGTTAAGGGTAATTGTAGAGAAAAAGAATTCTAGTTGTATACAAATGTTGGAGTACAGGAGAGAGGGAGAAGATGATAGTAATCATGATTATGATGATATTCCATATTTAATAGAGAGAATACAGGAATTTAGTGGCTTGGCAGTGTAATTTTGGAGTATTGATAATAGGGGTTTTGCTATTACAATCTAAGTTTCTGATAATGGTATAGAAAAGGAATTAACCACTGATGAGAATGGATATTGGGAAACAGAATTATGTAGTGGTGAATATACAGTAAGTGTTAAAAAAGATACGCTTCCTGCTAATATGAGTACAGAAGAAGATATTTCATTTAGAGTTCTGGATACAGATAGCAATGTATCATTTAATATCCAGGCATCAGATGAAAGAGGTTTCTGGCAGAAAAATTGGTACTTAGTTGCAGGAGGTTTGGTAGTTATTGTTGCAGTGTATGTAACAGTAATGAATAGGAAAAAAGAAATAATTTAGTTTTCTTGTTACTTAATAACAATCTTACAGTCATATGGCTGTAAGGTTGTTTAAGTGTGTATTTGTTGTTAAATTATCCCCCTACTCTTTTGAATAAACATCAAATATTTGTTTTCAGTTATATGTGGAATGAGCTTGAAGACTGAAAGATGAGCAGGAAGAGTTGTTATATGAAAAGAATAGATATCTTGATGATAGTATAAACTATGGAAAGATTGTTACAGATTTAATTTCTATTACTTCTAGAACTTGGGAAATATTCGAAAGTTCTAAAATTGATAGAAAGCGACAGATACTTGGAATGCTAACCTCGAACTTTGAAGTAGGTGATAAAAAGCTATACATAGAGCTGAAAAGTCCATTTAATTTGATATACGAATTGAATAAATCTCAAGAATGGGGTGAAGAGTCAAAATTTCAGTGAACACTTTGATTTTACTCGAATACATGTATTAGAAGAGTTCCTAAAAATAAAAAATCATGTAGTCAACCTCTCTAATGAGGAATTCTCTTATACTCTTTGAGTCTTATCATATATGGATGATTAATTGTGAACTATGTCAGATTCATTTTCTCTCTGTAATGTTGTATACCCTTTTTAGTCTTGAGAGCATTAAGCATCTCTGCTAAGACGTAAATTTTCTTTACTGGAAAGACTCTTCTGAATCGATTTCTTAACTCCACTTTCCCCTTTATTAAAGAAGTGACATTGTTTGTAAATTCATCCCAAGGTTGGGGGAGATCACTTCGAGCTTTCAAATCTGGAACGTAAAGACCTTCTTCTGTTAATGATGATATTGCTTGAACCAATTCTTCAAGATAATCATTGCCTATCATCGAAAGAAAGTCTTCATGCTCACTCTCAAGATTCTTTTTTATCAATGAAAAAACGTGATTGTAAATCAGTACAAAATTACGAACTGTAGGTTCTATTTCGTGAATTTTTTGCATTCTATCGTTTTTTATACCAATTACATTATTTTTAATTGTTACAATTTGGTTTTTAATTTCTTGAGGTTCAAGATCAGAATTAAGTAGTTTAAGTAGAATGGTTGTTTCCTCTTCCGGGAGTTTGTATTTAGGATTTTCTAATAATGGAAACGCTTCTCTAAAAAGAGAATATCTTTTTAAATTAGGGAAAGATTTTCTAATTTGATCTTTGTTAGGGAAAAATTTACGAATTCTAAGACAGTAACTTAGGAAGTCCCTCGTAATATAACTAGTCTTAACGCCTTGTGCTTTGCCATATATTTGCCAATACAGGTTGTGAGGTTTAACTTTATTGATATCTAAGTAAGTTCTCAAAACCTCCCCCACATCCCACATTAACTCTAGGACCTCTGTCCCTCTTTTACCCTCAGATACAAAATCCCGGTAACTATTATAAAAAGGAGTTATCTGCTCGATTAAACTAAAAATGTTGTTTGAATCATTACTCTTCATCTTCTTGAAGATTTTCCAAAGTTAACAAATCTTTTCCTACATATGGTTGCAACATTTGCTCTAAGCGATAAGAAAAATCTACAATATCAACAAACAAATCTTTTCGACTATTCATTATTGCCTGTACTTGTGGTTGCTTACCCTTGGTCTCGAAAAACTTATCTTTATAATTTATTGCAATTTCTGCAGATAAATATGAGATTAATCTCTCAGTAATTCTTAAACCTCCTTGATTTGTACGCCTAATTCTTGCCTGGAAATCTGGGTGAGTTTTGTAGATAGTAATAGGTGTTCCATCACTATAACTTGATCTAACTAGAGTTCCGTCACTTAACCTTTGTTCTCTATCACTAAATTCTACATCAAAACCAGATTTTTTATTTTCCTTTCCTTTCATTTCTGTTTCATCATCTGTTTGAGTAACAGGTATCTGTTCTTTTTGGTGGTTTTCTGTTTCTTTTGTGCCTTTACCACCTTTCAATTTTTCCCCACTTATCTTGTCCTTACCCTTTGGATCTTCAAACAAATTAATATCATTACCTTTAATTAAATTAGTTCTAAATCTTAAATTATCCTCCCGTGCTAATGTTGAAAGAGCAGAAGATAGAATGTCCTGAAATTTATTCATATTTGTATCCTCAGATTCTTTATTAATTTTTTGTAAGTAGTCGTAAATTTCTTCCTCTATTTTCAGGATTTCTTCATAAATTGAAGATCTTCTTTTATCTCTATCAAAATCATCTCTAGCAATCGTTGGGTTAAGTTGCCCGCTTACATCTATATACCCAGTCAAGTTATTGTGTCCCCAAACACTTGTCTTATATTTAGATCTTGATCTAAAAGATTTTATTCCTTGAATCTCTTCTATTCTTCTTCCTTTATTTATAAATACAGGTCTCTTATTGGGGATTATATTCTTAGTTACCTTGAGGTAAACTTTTATTGGTTGCGGGAGAGTGACAATTACATTTCCAGATTCAACAATTTTAGAGATTTCTTTTTCAAAAGGAATACCCAGTTCCGAGTCATAATTAAAAGGTTGACAAATAATCTCTTCATTATCATATAAGATTTTTACTTCAAGGTTTTGTCGTCCAAGTAATTGCTCAAAATGTTTTTCTATTTCACTTTTTAAGTCTTGGGGATTAATGTCTCTCCACCATTCACGGTCAAAATTAGAAAGTGATACGATAGTTCCTGATTCTAGAGGAAATCGATTTTTAGGGATCTCTTGTAAATCTTCTATCTCTCCTCCATCAATATATGCATCTCGACTAATTCGCATTTTCGTTGCCACATCAGAAGATAAAGTTATTGTTGTTACTTCAAGATTTGATGCGCATGCCGCATAGGAGTGTATACCGAAACCGAATTGACCATTGGTTGTAAAATCACCCTTTTTATTAGATTCTCCTACTTTTTCTGCAATTCTCAAAAGATTTTCTCTATCCATACCGGCACAATTATCTTCAAAGGTAACTGTCCTGTCTTTTGTATTAATTTTAACAGTGATCTGGATTAATCTCTGATAGGTATCTGAGTTTGTCTTGTCTAGAAATTTCTCTGCACTATCTAGTGAATTATCAATATATTCCATGAATATTCTAGATGTGCTTTGATACATCTTTGCCACATTATTGATAATTCCTGCGGAGACTTTTATTGGTATACTCATAAGTATTCGATATCGAAATTAAATATCGAGCAGAGTTAACAAAGTATTGTCAAATTATATTGCTTTATTAATATAATTTCAATTTATGGATATTTGGATGAGGTTGGCATGAGCATCCTACTCTTTTATCTTTTCAGATATTCGCTCTCTTAATATTTGTACAAAGGATTTTTTTAATTCAAAAATTTCATCAGGATGAAGGTAGTTTATATCTCCAGCACCATTGAGGTTTATTACAGGGAAGGACTCCTTCTCAATTTTTTCCTCTAAGGTATTTTTTATTCCAATTTGGTTTGTTATTTGAATGAAATACTCCCATGTTGCAATATTGCAAAAGTAATAATGGATTTCTTCAATTAAATGGAGAGCTATCCCTTCTTTGCTGAATAATATTATTAACTGATCTTTAACTGGTTTATTCAAGTTTTCTTCGGTAAATATATATATATTACTTTGTCCAGCTATAAAGAGTTTTTTAAGTTTATTGCTAGAGTATTTAATTGATGGGTATAGATTCAATTTGTAATCGGAAAGAGATTTGTATGATTGAAATAAAATCTCTACAACTTTAACGGAGTTATTCATGATTTACAATTTGTCTCGTATTCTTTCAGTAATAATGTAAGCGGTAAACTTATGCTAAATATCCTATTTGCAATGGCAAAAGAATTCTCTGACAAACTCTCCGTAGATACAATAAGGGGAATTGAAAAGAAAGTAGATTTAGAGAAATACAGTGGTTCACCTAAAAGGGGGTATTATTCTAAATTTGAACCACAAGTTAGTTTCAAAGACTTTTTACTTATTCAAGAGATAACTAGGTCACAAGGTATAGGTTGGTGAAAATCTCTTGATGAAAAACCTTTCTACGACATTATAAAATGTAAATATTGTGGATCTCTAATGTTACCTGGGGTAAGTGCGGGGAAATCTAGGAGATATCTAAGTGTTATATGTGGTAATGATCAATGCTGAGAGGAAAGAAGACTTCAGGGCATTAAACCTATTGCAAATACAATTAGAGGGAAGCAGATTGTAAACTTCACAATAAAATTCCTTGAGGAATCACTTAAAATTAAAAAGAGATTATATGAAGATGTTAAAAAAGTTTATTTAGAATCCTCAAATAAAGTTGTTGCTCGAACAAAGAAAGAGATAAAGATTCAAAAAGCGAAATTAGGTAAATTGGAAGGGAAGCAAAAGGATGTCACAGATAAGTTACTCTCATACGAAAAACAAGGAGATATCCTCTGTGCTTGCAGGAAACGTTCAATCTCTTATGCATGGACAAGATGAAACAAGAAATAAAATTGCCGAGTTGGAAATGATCGTATCAAAAACTGAATTTGATACATTCGTAGATTTCCCAAGTTATGAGGAATTTGTGAACTTCTTCGAAAACCTTATTGATATAATGAATAATACTAATGACCATATTGTTTATGATCAAATAGTCAAAATGTTGTTTGTGAACATTACTGTAGGTGACAAAAAGATTATTACAGCAGAGATTCTCAAACCATTCAGAACCTATTTTAACCTGAAATTTCTAATGGGGTGGAAGATGAAAAAGTTCTCGAATTTGTAGGGAATGTTTTAATACCACTCTTTGAAGAAGTTAAAAAGGTCCAAGATGAGATAAATCTGACCATATCAAAAAGCAACGAAAGACCTTACCAGAAGCTGAATTACAAATTATAGCTATTAGTAGGAAGACGAGATTAATACACCTATTCAATAATAGAATTAAACTGAACACTCCTCGTAATTCCTTTTGAATCAGGCTGGAATGTAACATCTAGAGGTATATAATTTGCCTCAAATTCAGGGTTGTCGATATACTCAATACTTGCAACCTTAAATCCAAGTGCAGGATCTATTTCAATTCGTTGTTCAACCAAAACTTTCCTAAGATTTCTGAAAAATTCACTCCAGAGAACAGAATTCTTTGTGAAGTCAGTTATTTTTTGATCAACCAAAAAGTGAGCCAAATTTGATTTCAGTGGGTTCATTTTATGCATCTGCGACATTCCAGCATAGCCATTCCCTTGTTCCATCTGTTCAAGAACGGGACTCATATACTGAATTGTTTTAGGACGATCAATAAGTGGATGAACGACCCAATCACAATAAAACAGCAAAGCAAGATAGTTTGAATACAGAGACTCCTTTTCGATTATCTTTCTAACTTCAACAAGAAAATAAACTACTTCTGCTTCACTTTGAAAAGCATTTCTTTCTGCTACTAGACTTTGCAATTTTGCTTGAATGTCGTTGACCATAGTTCATTGTATCACTGTTACTGTTCAAACCATATCTCTCTGCGATATAATAATAACGTATTATGGAACTACCATTCAGATTTAAGAAGACTTACAAAAGTGAAAAGAATACTAGAAAAGATAGTATCGATAAACTTCTAAAAGACGCAGGATGGATAGTTGTTCCTACGAAAGATAATCTCACAAATAGTAACAAAGAAGCAATTGTAGAATTTGAGACTGCTTCAGGCCCTGCAGATTACCTCTTAACATTTAATGACAAAGCTATTGCTATTGTTGAAGCCAAGAAAGATAACACTTCAACAGAAGGAGTTATTGCTCAGGCTAAGAGATATGCTCAGGATATAAACCTTCCCAAGCTTTATGGAGAATACAAAGTACCGTTCATATACAGTACCGATGGGAATGAAATCACATTCCAAGAACTACACATTAGTAATTCAATACCAAGGCGAGTCAAAGGATTTCATACACCAGAAGCACTGAACGAATTACTGTCCGATTCAAGAAACGAGGCACTTCGAGCTTTGGAAACAGAACAAATCATTGAAAAATATGGCCAGAAAGAATTAAGACAATATCAGAAAGAAGCGATCGAATATGCAGTAAAACGAATAGTCGAAGGAAAAAGAAAAGGACTTGTAGCTATGGCAACAGGAACTGGTAAAACCTTTATGGCTTCAGCATTGATCTATCATTTAATGAGGACTGGATATTTCAAAAGAATTCTTTTCTTAGTTGATAGACGATCATTAGCATCTCAAGCAATATCAGCATTTTCAACATTTGAACCAGTTATAGGACAAAAGTTTAATACAATATATCCAGTCTATTTCGATAGATTATTTAAAGGAGATGAAGATCCTAAAGACTTAGGTGCAGAACAACTACAGTTAAAAAATTTAAAGAATAGACAAAATGTTAATTCCTTTGTCTACGTATCAACAATTCAAGGACTATATGCGACATTAACAGGAAGAAAGATAAGTTACAGCGATATTGAAGATGAAAACTGGGAAGAGCTAGGAGATTCAGAAATTAAGTATAACTCGGACTTTCCTATTGATAGCTTCGATTTAATCATTTCAGACGAGTGTCATAGATCCATATACAACAAGTGGAAATATGTATTAGATTACTTTGATAGTTATCAAATAGGACTAACAGCGACACCTGCAGCACATACTGCAGCATACTTTGATTGCCATACAGAGAAAGACATCTACTACTACCCATATGAAAAAGCAGTACACGAAGGATATCTAGTAGATTTTGACGCTGTACGAATACAAACTGATATTGATATGGCACAAGAACTTGAACTTCAAAAAGGAGAAGCTATAGAGGTCAGGGACCGAGGAGGTACATACAGATTTAGTACATTCCTTGAAGATGAATTAAACATCCAAACTGCTTCATTAGAAAGAAAGGTAACTGTAGAAGATAGAAATAGAAAGATAGTTCAAGAAGTCCTTTCTTACATTAGAAAAGATGGAGAGAGAATACCTAAAACAATCTTCTATGCAGTAAATGAAGATCACGCAGACCAATTAGTAAAACTTCTTCAAGATGAAATCAAAGACTCAGACGAAATACAGAAGATCACTTACAGAACAGATAAAGCGAATAGTTGGATAAGGCATTTTAGAAATGAAAAGAAGCCAAGTATAGTAGTTTCTGTTGATATGCTTTCAACTGGTGTAGATATTCCACAAGTCGAAAATCTTGTATTGATTCGCCCTATTAGATCAAGAATACTATACGAGCAGATCATTGGGAGAGGAACAAGACTTTGTAACGAGATAGGAAAAACTCATTTCACAGTATTTGACGCTGTAGGAGTAATAGAGTTTATGCAGAAAGAAGGAGGTGTAATGGAGCCTACAGGCCTTTCAAACGCCAAATCAATAGAGGAAATGGTCGAAGAGTTAGAAAATGAGCAAAATGTTGAAAAAAACGCGAAAATATTAGCGAATAAACTTAGAAGAATGGATAAAAACATTACCGAAGAAGGTAGACAAGAACTAGAAGATAGATTCGGAATTGAAAAAGATGGACTACTAAAACTTGCAGATTCGGTAGAAGACAGACTATCAAGTAAGAACGAACAAGAGTTAGAAAGATGGGGAGATGCTAGCTGGATAGCATTTGTTAAAAGGTATCCGAGATATAGAGATGGACTCATTGTTTCAAAGGAGAGACAAGCTAGGATTGTAACCTCAGAGTATCTGTTTAAAACAACAGATGGAAGGGATTTAAAACCTGAAGATTACTTAGAATCATTTAAAACCTACATAAACGAAAATAAGCACACTATTGAAGCACTTAAAATACTACTCGAGAATCCAAAAGACTTTACTAGAAAGGCATTTAACGAGCTAAAAGAGCAATTAAAGAATACTCCTGAAATGTTTACAGAGAGAAGATTACAAGAAGCAGCAGAACAGATTATAGAGGAAGAAACAGATGCAGACCTCTACTCCTTTGTGTCATATGCTGTATATGGAGGAGACTTGATATCTCCACAGGAGAGGGTCGATAATGCTTTTAATACTATGAAATTAGATGAATATACCCAACAACAATTACAATGGCTAAATCTTATAAAGAATCATTTAACTAGAAATGTAGTTGTTGAAAAAGAAGATTTTAATAACCTTCTTACATTTAAAAGAAAAGGTGGATATAACAAAGCGAACACTGACTTTAACGGAGAACTACAGTATGTAATTGCAGATGTAAATCAGAAAGTATTACAAGGAGGGTATTCAAATGAGAATTAAGAAGGTCATTCTGAAAGATTTTAAACGCTTCACTAATCTTGAGATTGATTTAGATGGATACTCTCCTAAAATAGTAGCACTTGTTGGTCCCAATGGATCGGGGAAAAGTTCAGTATTTGACGCCTTTGAAGAGTTAAACAAGAATCATAAGGGCTCTAATTATAATCCTGAAGTGACATATCTGTCTAAATCTCTATTTGTAACAAGTTCAGAAGAGAGCGGAGCTTCATACTCCAGAAATTCCAACATTAAGGTGGAAAGAGAGGACTCTGCACCTTTGAATAATAAGAGTTTTTATATTAGGACTCCTTATCGTTACACACCCTCTTTGAATATCACTCAGATACGAGCACAAGAGCAAGATTTGTTAAATGATACAAACCGACCGGGAAGCATGACCCAGATAGATTCTAGATTGACAGAAAATTATGAAAGACTTCAGGGAAAAGCTTGGAAAGATGTATTTGTAACAAGAACAAAAACTGGGCAAGAAATTATGAACGATTTACTTGGACAAATTAACGAATCACTAAGAAATATTCTTGGAGATATATCAGTGGCAGATTTAGGAAATGTCATAGAAAAAAGAGGACAATTATTTTTCCATAAAGGATCAGCGCGGAATATACCTTATGAAGATCTCTCTTCGGGAGAAAAAGAAGTTTTAGACATTGTTCTTGATTTGATTATCAAAAAAGATGCTTATAACGATACAATCTTTTGCATAGACGAACCTGAATTACACATAAATCCTTCTATACAAAGAAATTTATTAAAAGAGATCGAAAAACTTGTACCTGATAATTGCCAGCTATGGATTGCGACTCACAGTATTGGTTTTCTACGAGCACTACAAAAGGAATTAAAAGACAAAAGTGTAGTATTTGATTTTGATAAAGATTTCGACATAAAACAGACATTAACTCCAATGAAGAAAACTCCCGCAAACTGGAAGAAGTTATTTAAGATAACTTTGGAAGACTTAACAGGTTTATTAGCTCCAGAACAGATTTACTATTGTGAAGGAAGAAATGATACAAACGATGAACGAGGCATCGATGCCCTCTGCTACAACAAGATATTTGAGACTACCAAATCTGAAATTTTATTTGTTTCTAGCGGAGGAAATACTGAACTAGATGGCTACTCCGAAATAGCCTTAAAGGTTTTGTCAAAAGCCTTTGAATCACTTCAAATCTTTGTTTTGAGAGATAGAGACGATGAAAATAGAGATAAATGGCTAAAATTAAATCCAGCAAAAAGAAGAATGCTTAAAAGGAGGGAGCTAGAAAACTATCTATATGATTGGGAAATAATTTCAAAGGTAGATAGTAGCGCAGATAAAAACGAATATGATAAATTTGTTAAAGATATTATAAACGATGAGCTAAAAGATTTTAGTATTAAGTTTCGTAATGCTGTAACACCTTCGTTAAAACATGTAGAACTTCGTCAATATAAACAGAAATTAGCAGAAGCAATTACCCCTGAAACGAATGTTTATCAAGAACTAGAAAAGATAATTTTAGGACTTTAATAGTATGACACAACAAGAATCAGATATAGTGAATAAACTTTGGGGGTACTGTAACGTACTTAAGGCAGATGGAATGCACTATGGAGATTATATAGAACAACTGACATACCTTCTTTTCTTGAAAATGGCAGATGAGAGAGGAGCATATGTACCAGAAAAATATAAATGGAATACATTACTAGAACATAGTGGAACCGACTTACTCGATCACTATTCAGAAACGCTAAGGGAATTAGGGAAACAAGAAGGAGTACTAGGAGACATATTTTCTCAATCTAATAACAAATTTAGAAATCCAGTAAACCTTTCAAAATTGATACTTCTAATTAACGAAAACGATTGGGGAACACTAGATATTGACGTAAAAGGAACTGCATATGAAGGATTACTCGCTAAGTTTGCAGCAGATCAAAAAGGAGCTGGACAATACTTCACACCAAGAGAACTTATAAAAACAATTGTTGAATGTGTAGATCCTAAACATAACGAAACAATACACGATCCTGCTTGTGGTACAGGAGGTTTTTTAATTGGAGCGTTTGAATATATATTAACTAAATTTGAAAAAGAAAATAAAGCTTTAAGCATTGAAGAACAAGACTTCCTACAAAAGAAAGCAATATCAGGAGGAGAGATTGTATGGGATACAAGAAGACTATGTATTATGAACCTCTACCTACACGATATTGAGGCCAATATACGCTTTGGAGATGCGCTAGAAGAGAGATATGGATCATATGACGTAATTGTAACCAATCCTCCATTTGGAACGAAATCTGGGGGCTCTAAATACACAAGAGACGACTTTACAGTTCAGACAAGCAACAAGCAGTTGAACTTCCTACAACACTGTATGAGCATATTAAAAATCAATGGAAGATGTGCAATGGTTATGCCAGATAATGTACTTTTTGAAGATAACGATGGGCAAAAGATTAGAAAGATATTATTGGAGAATAACAACCTTCATACAATCCTAAGACTTCCAGATGGAGTATTTACCCCATATGCAGCAGGTGTAAAAACAAATGTTCTTTTCTTTGAGAAATCAGGAAAAAGAACAGAGGAAGTATGGATCTATGATATGAGAACTAATGTAGAGAAAATAACCAAGACTAAAGGATTAACTAAGAATTATTTCAAAGATTTCATAGATGCATACAAGAATAGAAGTGAAGAAACTGAAAGATGGAAGAAGTTTACATATGAAGATATACAAAAGAGAAACTTTAATCTTGATATCACTTGGATAAAGGATAAAAGCTTAGGGGATTTAGATGATCTTCCAGAACCAGAAGTGCTTATTCAAGAAAGTATAAAGGATATTAAAGAAGTGCTAGATAACTTGGAGAAATTGCAGAAGGAGCTATGATCATATTTATTGACGAATCAGGAGACTCTGGATTTAAGATCGAAAGAGGATCTAGCGAAGCTTTTGTAATTTCGTTAGTCATATTTGACGAAGAGCTTGAAGCTGAAAAGACAGCAGTGAAAATTAAAGAATTTAAAAAATCAATAAACAAATCAATTAATTACGAAATCAAATTTAATAACCTAAAAAGATCAGATAAAGTTAAGTTCTTTGAAGAAATTAAGGATTGCCATTTTCGAGTAAGATCGATAGTCGTAATTAAAGAAAAAATTTATTCGAATAAACTAAGAACTGATACTAAAACATATTATAATTTTTTCCTTAAACAGGTACTTGAGCATAATAACAATACAATATTAGATGCTAAACTTAGGTTAGACGGTTTTGGAGAACGAAAATTTAAAAGAGCAATGACAAGTTATCTGCGCCAAAATCTAAATGGTGCTACAAGAAAAATTATGAATAATCTTAAATTTGTTGACTCTAAGGAAAGTGTTTTAATTCAACTCTCCGATATGATTGCAGGATCAATCCACAGATCATATCAAATAGAAAAAAATGATTCTAAAATCTACAAAGATATAATTAAAGAAAGAATTGAAGATGAATGGATATATAATTGATCGACCTAGTGTCTATTCTGAGGAACCTCAGAAACGCATACCATACGGTAACAGTTCGATCACTAGGCCTTTGTAATTATATTATATAATATAATTTATACTTGTAAAGAGTTATAGAATGCAAATATAGGATATGCAAAAAGAAAAAATTGGAAACAAAAAGTTATTCACGCTCATAATGGGACAGTCCCCAGAATCAAAATATTATAATAATTCTAAAGTAGGATTACCTTTTTTCCAAGGCAAAAAAGATTTCGGATTGAAATATCCAACTGCAACAGTATGGAGTACAAGTGGAAATAAAATAGCTGAAAATGGAGATTTATTAATCTCTGTAAGAGCTCCTGTTGGAGCAATAAATCAAGCAAAAGAAAAGTGTATTTTAGGAAGGGGTTTAGCTGCAATACGTAGCAATTCAGAAGAAGTTGATAATGAGTATCTATACTTTTTCTTTAAAAATATTGAATTACAGTTATCAAAAGAAGGAAGTGGCAGTACATTTAATTCCATAACAAAAGATTATCTTGAAGAGCTTGAAGTACCATTTTTTGAAATCGCAATTCAAAAACAAATAGTATCAAAAATTAAAGAATGCTTTAACTATTTAGATAAAGCAGAAGATAGGTTAATAATAAACGAAAAGAAAGCCCAAAAGTTGCTAGATAGTGTACTCAAAAAAGCACTAATGGCTAAAAGACTGGAATCTTATGAACTGAAAGATATTGCAGAGTTAATAAATGGAGATAGAGGGAAAAATTATCCGAACAAATCTGCACTAGTAAAAGAAGGAATACCATTCATAACAGCAGGACATATACAAGATCATAAAGTTGATTTCAGCCAAATGAACTACATTACTGAAGAGAGATATAACATACTGAATAATGGAAAGATTAAAAAGGATGATATTATTTTTTGCTTAAGAGGTTCTCTAGGTAAAATCGCACTTATAGATTTTAGTCAAAATGCGGCAATTGCTTCTTCATTAGTTATAATACGCCCAAGTTCACGAATTACGAGTAAGTACCTATATTACTATCTGCTCAGTCAGTATGGACAAAGCCAGATCAGATTGTTTGACAATGGTACCGCTCAACCAAATCTTTCCGCAGCGAATTTAAATAAATTTATTATAAAGTTGCCTGATAATGAAACTCAGAAGAGAATAGTGGCGCAAATAGAAGAATCAGCAATTAAAATATCAATTATTAATAAAGTTATTTCAAAACAGAAAATAAATCTTGAGAAAATGCGTCAATCAATTCTTAAAAAAGCCTTTGAAGGTAAATTAATATAGAGATATAATCAATTATGGATGACGACGATCAGACAATACAAGATGAAGAAATAGAAACTGAAGATACTAACCCACTCGATGAGGGAGACAAACAATCTCTAGAGGCTCTTACAGACCTTCTAGAAGATGATAACACAATGGAGACTGGAATATCCTGAAGATGATCAACCATATCAATTTTCAGATGATACAGGATCATATAAGGAGGATGACGATGAGGAGATTACAACGAAATAAAAATAAAGTTATCGAACTACTTAACCATATTTAAAGCTTGGTCTAAGTATCAATAAAGCTTGCCAATACTGCGAAATACCACAAACAACAATTCATACTTAGATATCAAAAGACGAAGAACTTCGTATAAAAATTGCCCCTTGGAGAAATTATCCTAGCCTACAAGTACGAATACAAATTGTAGAAAGAATACAGGAAGGAGATATAGAGCTAGTAGATAAGATGATAAAAATTGTATTCTCCAACCTCAAGATAGATGACCGAAAGATTGTGTCAGGAAAGCTTAATCCGCTATTTCAAAGGTACCAAAAAGAGGTACTTTTTCTCAAATGGGTGGAAGATGGGATTTGAACCCACAACCCCTGGTGCCACAGACCAGTGCTCTAACCAATTGAGCTACATCCACCATGTAATTCTCTGTAATTATACCCTATCTATCCCATCCTTAACAATTAATATTTTTTCCTTTATAAAATAAGGATAACTACTTTAATATGATATAATCAAGCTATGGAAAGAGAAAATAATGAATACAACAACGAAGACAAAGAAAATAAATATGCAACATTCTTTAATAAACAGGGAGACCCAGTAGATTCATCAAATGTTTACTTTAGACAAGATGGTATCCCATACCTTTTAGCACACGATGAAAACGGACAACCCATAATGACCAAAGAACAACTCATTGAGATAAAAGAAACACCCCAAGACCAAACTCCTAATCCTCCTTATTCCTATTAAATATATTTATATAATAAAGAAGATTCAATATTGAAGTTAACAACCCAGCTACATATGTCAAAGCAGCTGCAGTAAGTACCTTAGATGCTCCTCCTCTCTTCTTCTTTTCTATCAAATCATACTTCTCTATTAACTTCATTCCCCTCTTACTAGCATCAATCTCAACAGGCAAAGTTATCAATGCAAAAATTACACTAGTAGAAAAAAGAATCAATCCTATCTCAGAAAGCCTAAGCATAGAAATCCCCAGCCCTATGAAAAAAAGTATATACCCTATCTGCGTACCTACATTTGTAACAGGAACCATAATAGATCTAATCTTATAAACCAATGAAGAAGTAAACTTCTGTTGAACATGTCCAAACTCATGAGCTACCACCGCAACATCAGCTACACTATTAGATTCTGTATTCCTTACTGATATCCTAACCGTATCAGAAGTAGGATCAAAATGATCCCCCAATGGAGGTTGTGATACAGAAATATTCACAGGAAAATCCTCTCCATCAGATATAATCTCAGCAGCTTGTTTTCCAGTAATATCCCTTCCTGAATCCTTCTTTGAATACCTACTAAACATAATCTTTACATAGATCTGTGCAATAATTGTTACAATCAACCCAGGTAATGCAAAATACCAATATACAGGATCAATCATCATATATTCATACACTTTAAAAATTAATCTATTTATTTACCGTACTGTATATTGTATATTAAAATATGGAATTAAACAAAGGACAAAAATACATATGCCTCCTTGCACCATCATTCGCTTCGCAATACGAATACCCAAATATAATATACAAACTAAGAATGCTTGGATTTGATAAAGTTGTAGAAATAACATTCGGAGCGAAAATGACGAACCTAACATATTACACAGTACTTAAAGAAAGTATTGAAAAAAAGGAAAAAAAGACATGGATAGCCTCCCCTTGTCCTACACTTGTTAATATCATAAAGGGAAAATTCCCTAATCTTGTTCCAAACCTTGTTCCAGTGCATTCTCCAATGACATGCATGGCTCTAATATGCAAGAAATTCTACCCAAATCATAAAATTGTATTCATAGGACCATGCTTTACAAAAAAAATAGAAGCTAAAGAAACTGGATATATAGATCAAGTCCTTACATTCTCTGAATTAAATAAAGAATTTGAAAAAAAGAAAATACCAAATACCATAACAGACCCAAAATATTGTATATCATTTGATAAGTTCTACAACGATTACACAAAAATATATCCAATATCCGGAGGGCTTTCTAGTACACTAAATTACAGAAAACTTCTCAAAAAAGACGAAATACTCGTTAAAGAAGGAATAAACAACTTAATACCAATATTTGAACAATTCAAAGATGGTGTTTACAAAAAATACAAATTTCTAGACATCCTAGCCTGTGAAGGAGGATGCATTAACGGTCCTGGTATGGATATAAATGATGATATAGCGACAAGAAAAAGAAAAATTCTCAAATACAGAGATTATGCTGAGAGATACGAAAAAGACTTAGGAAGAACAGGACTTAAAGTACACGCTGAAGATATTAACTTTAGAAGAAACTTTAATGGACAAATATATGAATGAAGCTATAAAAGAGGCAGAAAGAGGAATTAAACTAGGACATGGTGGTCCTTTTGGAGCAGTAATTGTATCTAAAGGAAAAATAATATCTAAAGCTCATAATACAGTACTATCTAGTAAAGATCCAACTTCTCACGCAGAAATATCTGCTATTAGAAAGGCATCAAAAAAACTTAATAGATTTGATTTATCTGATTGTGAAATATATACAACTGGAAAACCATGCCCTATGTGTAAAGGAGCAATAAAATGGGCTAAAATACGAAAAGTGTACTATGGATGTGATTATGCAGATGCTAAAACGATAGGGTTTGAGGAACAAGAAGGAAATAGCAAAGACTATCACGAAGAAAAAATATGCACTGAAGAATGCAAACACTTGTACAATGAATATCGAAAAATGAAAGCTAAAAGATATTAGCTACTTTTGAACATACAACTTTATATCAACCACTACAGCCCTATCTTCTGTAAGCATCACTGGATTTATATCCATAGAAATAATCTCTGGATAACTTATCAACATTGTCTGTATTTTAGAAAGTAAATCAATTAATTTCTCTCTAGCTAGTCTAGGTTTTCCTCTATACCCATCTATTATTTTAGAAACCTTCGTCTCTGAAAGTATTTTATCCATCATCTCTGTTGTTTCTGGAATAAGTATATGCTGTATATCTCTATATACCTCTGTGAATATACCTCCCTTTCCTACTGCTATTAAATGTCCAAAACCCTTCCCCTCCTTCTCATATATATCAGAAGAACCCTCTCTATTTGCACCAACAAACATCTCCAATTTTCCATCAATCATCTCTTGAATGAGAATATTAGGAGCTGATTTTCCAGTTGTTTTAGTTATAGTTTCTCTTAGTTCTTCAAACTTTTGCTCAAACTCAGTTATAGTTCTAATATCTAGAAATAATCCCTTAAAGTCAGTTTTATGTGCTAAATCTTCTGCAGTAGCCTTTATGGCAACAGGGAAACATAATGAAGCAAAATCTCTTCCACTTTCTAAACTTGTAGTAACAAGTTGTTTAGGGTAATCAATTTTAAACTCATCCATAATTGATATTGCCAAATCATCAGGCAAAATTGATATCTCTGATTCGCGACAACACTCCTGCACCTCTTTTCTAAATTTACCCTTCTTAAACAACTTATCAGATGAAACTGGTAAATTTCTTCCTTTAGCAGATTCATATTTAATGAGTTTTGATAATAAATGCATGCATTCTTGTATATCAGAAAAACTTGGAACTTTAGCTCTCTCTAATATCCTTGTACCAGCCTTAATATTTTTTCCTCCCATAAAGCATGAAAATATTGGCTTTGATGTTCTCTTACAAATATCACAAATTGCTTCTGCGGTTCCTTCTATATCAGTCACAAGTTGAGGAGTTAAAAGAACCACAACAGAATCTACATTAATATCTTCTAATACTGTATTTATTGCATAGGCATATCTATCACTTTTAGCATCTCCTAAAACATCTATTGGATTTGAAATATTAGATTCCTCAGGAAGTCCTTTCATTAACTTCTGTGCTGTCTTTTCACCAAAATCAATTACAAAAACATCTTCTTTTTCTGCTCTATCTACAGCGATTATTCCTGGTCCTCCAGCGTTTGAAACAATAGCGATCCTGTTGCTTCTTGGAAAAATATCTGATTCTACAAGCTGCATGAGTTTGAAAAGCTCTTGTGAGTTCTCTGCATGTATTAAATTTGCTTTTTTTATGGCTGCCATAGTTGTATCGTAAGATGACGCTAAAGATCCAGTGTGTGAAGATATAGCTTGTCTTGATTTTTCTGAACTTCCAGGAGCTATGATTAGAATAGGTTTTTTAGATTTTTGAACTGTAGATACAAATTCCTTCCCATCAGTAAACTCTTCTAAATACAATGCGATTGCTTTTATGGAGGAATCATTGATTAAGGAAGGAAGAATTTCATTTTCATTTATATCTGCCTTATTTCCTAAGGATATTATATGAGAGAATCCTAATCCCTTCTCACATGCCATATCGAGTATTGCAGTACAAAAAGCTCCTGACTGAGATATGAAAGCTATATCACCATCTCCAGGATTTTCCCTTGCAAATGATATGTTTATTTTGCTCCTATTGTTTATGTAACCTAAGCAATTGGGTCCCATTAATCTTATACCAGCTTCTTTCAATTTTTGTGATATTCTTTCCTCTAATAGCTTTCCTTCTCCTCCTGTCTCCTTAAAACCCGCAGATATTATTACAACAGATTTTACTTTTTTTGCTATGCACTGATCTATTATGTCTTCGACAAACTGTCTCGGAAGAGAGATGCAAACTAAATCTATATCCTCTTCTATATCTGCGATGGTAGGATATACTTTTCTTCCTTGTAGTTCTTGGTACTTAGGATTTACAGGGAATATCTTTCCATTGTAGCCACCTTCTATTAGATTTTTTAGAAGTACGGCACCTATCTTTTCAGGATCTCCAGAGACTCCTACTATTGCAATTGATTTTGGTGAGAGAATTGTATTTATCATTTGAATGTTTCTAATATCTTTTTTATATTATATTCTTTTACTTCTTCAGATAATTCTGTTGTAAATGATTTCCTACTTGGAAGGTTTTCATAAAATGTCTTTACATTTTTATTTTCATAAATAACCCCAGTATATATTTTTTCTTCTTTTATCATTTTTTGAATTAGATTATGTGCATCATCAAAGGAAGTTTCTGAATAATTTTTGAGTGATGATATTTTTACAATATGCTCAGTAAACCATTGCGGGGTACATTCTCTATTGTATGATGGACATAGCTGAGATATTTCTATGACACTACAGCCTTTATGTTTAATTCCTCTTTTTATAATGTCTGTAAGTTCTTGTATATCACCAGAGTATCCCTTAGCAAAAAATGTTGGGTGTAGACTTAGTATTAATTCATTTGTATTATATTCCTTTTCTGGTTTTCCTCCAGGAAGAGCATACATGGGTTTTCCTTTCTGTGTTTCAACTGTAGCCTGCCCTGTCGTTAGTGCAAAGTTCTGATTATTATGTATTAATATTGTTATGTCGTAGTTTGATCTTACAGCATTGATGAGATGATCTAGCCCTTCATGGAAACATGCTCCATCTCCTAATTCAGCTATCGTAGTGAAATCCCTATTTGCAAGATGTGCACCAGAAGCTAAAGCTACTGCTCTTCCATGTAATCCTTTGAATGCATATGTAGCGACAGTGTCAGCTCCATTTCCATTACAGCCAATGTCAAAAGCTATGAATGCTTGTGATGGAGGTATATTCAGCTCAGAGAGAGCTTTTTTTAATGCCATACTTATGGCAAAATTTCCACAGCCTGGACACCAAGTTGGTTTGTGTTGAGAATTGTATTTTTCGATGTCTATACTCATCTATTCTGATATGAAATTTAAAATGTCTTCTACAAAAAATGGTCTTCCATCATATTTTAATAGTTTTTCACTAAAGGTATATCCTGTTTTTTCAGATATCAAGGAACCTAGTTGTCCTGTTTGATTGTTTTCTACTAATATGATTCTTTTGTTTTGATTAACTAGTTTTTCAAATTGTTCAGTTTTTAATGGGTATATGTATTCATAATGGAGATATGCATAGTTAGGGTACTCTTTTATGGCATCAAGAATTGTGTTTTTTACGCTTCCAAAACCAACAAATACAGATTCTGCATTTTTGTTTCCATAGTATTGTGGTTGGGGAATTTCTTTCTCTAAGGTTTCCATTTTTAGCATTCTCTTTTTACTCATTTTCATAATTGATACAGCGTCTTCAGTGCTTACTCCATTCTCTAGATGTTCATCAGTAGTAGAAAGGTATGGTTTGTTTGATTTGGAAGGTATCCATCTTGGTGATATTCCTGTATCAGTTATTTTGTACCTTTTGTTTCCCTTTTCTAGCCCCCTTTCAATTTTTAGAGGTTTTGGAAGTTGATCTATTGAGAAGAGACCTTCTGCTATCTGCTTCTCGGTAAGGAGTATTACAGGTATTTGATATTTTTCCGATATATTGTATGCTTGTTGGATGAGTGTGTAGCAGGAAGGTAGGTCACTTACTGAGATTACACATTTTGGATAATCTCCATGTCCACCTTTTACTGCTGTGTTAATATCTCCTGCTCCTGTCCATGTTGGAACTCCTGTTGCAGGTCCGTTTCGTTGAGCGAGGACAATTACAAGTGGTGTTTCGGACATTCCTGCAGATGATATTGTTTCAATCATTAGATCAAATCCTCCACCAGATGTTGCAGTTAATGCTCTAGTACCCATATACATACTTCCTAGAGCCATTTGAACTGCAGTTATTTCATTTTCTGCTTGTTTTACTAGTAATCCTGTTTGTTGAGATGTTTCTCCAAGTAATTTGTATATTGATGTTGCTGGGGTCATAGGATAACCGTAGAAGGCTCTTACTCCAGCAGAGAGTGCTCCTAGAGCTATGGCATCATTCCCAGTCATAGCGTATTGCTTTGAGTGTAAAATACTAGGTTTTGGAATGAATATATTGTCGCTGTAAGTGTCTCTGTAAAGTGAATTTTCATATCCAGCCAGTATGCATCTTTTTTCTGCCTGCTGATCAATCTTTTTTTCTCCAAAAAATTCCATAATTTCATCTATGAGTATCTGTTTATCTTTTCTTAGAATTCGCCATAGAAAACCAAGAAGTACAGCATTTGCCATTATTTCAGTTCCACCAGCATTTGTAGCTATTTTCTTTGAATTTAAAGCTATTAGCTGAATGTTATTTTTTTTGACATAGATTTCTTCTTCTGTTGAGAGTTGTATTTCATCTCCATCATGGATTATGAAGCCATTGTTTTTTACATCATAGATATATTTGTGTAAAGAATTTTCTGAAATTGTTGAGAGTATATTGCAGTACTTTGAAGGAGAATTAACTTTGTAATTGGAGAAATCTACTTGATATGAGGCATTTCCTCCTTTAATTAATGAAGGGTATTCTCTGTATCCAAATATTTCATAACCTGCTGAATTTAGTGCTTGAGTAAGTATTTGACCAGTAGTATTTATACCTTGTCCTGAAGCACCAGCAAACTTTATAGCAGCTCTGTAGTTTTTCTCTTTCATGATTTTGTGTTATTAGTTTTAGTAAGGTTTGTACCCAACTTCTCGTTTAAATATTGCAGCTTCCTTA
>Ga0116191_1000890_pt1 | contig 25202 bp, 23 predicted proteins | sample AD_UKC111_MetaG_FD_89897 | JGI IMG/M metagenome (GOLD analysis project Ga0116191, IMG submission 89897) | Active sludge microbial communities of municipal wastewater-treating anaerobic digesters from Hong Kong - AD_UKC111_MetaG | ecosystem: Engineered > Bioreactor > Anaerobic > Digestate... | reverse complement strand
GATTTCCAGATGGGCTGACGATGGCGATGGCAGCAATGCGGCAGGTGGCCTCGCGGCAGTCCGCTCGATCCATCGCTGGCAAGATCGGCATGCCCAACGCTGTTCGTAAGGTTCGAGGGGAATTCTGGGACGAAGCGACGGATTCACCCGTATCACCGGATACAGCGGCGCGCGATATCGAGTCCGTGAGGCGGCGAAAGCGCCGGCCAGGGCTGGGCCTTCATCCAGTGAACGTGTTCCGGCCGGTCGCGTGATCGCTTGACCCCATCGTGGCCGGTCAGCCCACGAAGGGTCCCGGGCCTGGATCCCGTTGTCGGCATTCGGGCCCGGCCTGAGCCGCGCGTCACGCCGCGTGACGAAGCTCGAGCGGCTTGTCGAGGTTCTTGCAGCGCATCCAGAAGCGGCGGCCCTCGTTGAGGATCACGCCCTCGGACTTGAGCTTCATGATGGTGCGCGTGACCGTCACCCGACTGGTCCCCGTCAACGCGGCCACTTGCTCGTGGGTGAGCGGCGTGCGAATGCGGATGCCGTCCTTGTCTTCGACGCCGTACAGGGTCGCCAGGCGCGTCAGCAACTCCACGATGCGCAGATCGGGCCGAGGGGTGGCCAGAAACTGGATGCGCGTCCCCAGCACCCATTGCTTGACCGCCACGACCTCCATGAGCGTGGCGGCGAACTCCGCGTTGTCGGCAAGGGCCTTCCTGATTTCAGCGTAGTTGAACTCGATCAGAACGCAGGCTTCAAGCGTGGTCGCCGTGGCAATGTGCCGCTGGCCGCCGACCGCCGAGCCCTCGCCCATGAGAGCGCCAGAACCCATGACCTCGAGGATGAACTCGGCGCCGCTTTCCTGGAATATTTCGACCTGCACGCGCCCGCTGACGATGAAGTAGAAGTTGGGGGCAAGGTCTCCCTGCCGGTAGAGCGTGGTTCCCTGGCGGACGGTCCGACGCCGCCCCAGATGTTCTGCCGCCATGAAGACACCGGCGGCGTGGGCGTCCATGTACCAGGTTTCGGTGGTTGATTCGTCGCGAATTTTCATGAGTGTCTCCTTGTTGTCATGTGGACCCTCGATTCACATGGAAATGCCAGGCTGCGGTGCTGGTCGGCACAGAAAGTCCATGCGACAGTGGCGATCACCGAATTGTTGACCACCAACCGCATCACCACCAGATCTATCCCAGCAACAGGGCGTCGTCGGCGATGACTTCCCCTCGGGTGCGCTCGAACATCCGAAGCAGATCTGAAACGTCCATGCCCGCGCGTTCAACTCCGCTTACGTCGAGCACGACACGCCCTTCATGCAGCATCACCGTGCGCGATCCGTAGGTCAGCGCCTGCCGCATGCTGTGGGTGACCATCATCGTGGTCAGTTTTCCTTCTTCCACGATCTTTCGCGTGAGTTCAAGGACGAACGCCGCAGTCTTCGGATCGAGCGCGGCTGTGTGTTCATCGAGCAGCAGAATGCGCGATGGCCGCAAGGATGCCATGAGAAGACTGACCGCCTGGCGTTGCCCTCCAGACAGCAGGCCCATCCGGTCCTTCAAGCGATTCTCCAATCCCAGGCCCAGGATGCTGAGCTTGTCTCGGAATGTTTCCTGTACTTGTCGATTCAAGGCGCAGCGCAGTCCGCGGCGCTCTCCGCGCCGCCAAGCCAACGCCAGGTTTTCCTCGATCGTCAACGCCTCGCAAGTACCCGCCATCGGATCCTGGAAAACGCGCGACACCAAGTCGCTGCGCTGCCATGCGTGCATCCGGGTCACATCCACGTCGTCCAGGACGATGCTCCCACTGTCGACCAGCAGGTCACCGCTGAGCGCGTTGAGCATGGTGGATTTTCCCGCACCGTTGGAACCGATGACGGTCACGAACTCGCCTGTGGGAATCGTGAGGTCGAGTCCTCGAAGTGCTCGATTCTCGATCGGAGTTCCCGCGTTGAACGTCACCCGAAGGTCTGTTGCTTTCAGCATGACGCCTCCTTCTTGACGGAGCCTGAAGCGCCACGCCGACGCGCCAGGTAGCGCTTCGACGCGGGCATCACCAGGGCGATCGTCACCAATACGGCCGTCACCAGGTTGAGGTCCTGGGCTTTCAGCCCGATGAAGTCGCTGTTGAGCCCCAAGGCGATGAGCATCCGGTAGAGCACGGCACCGACGATGCAGCCCAGAGTGGCGATGGCGATGCTGCGTCCCGGGAGGATGGTTTCTCCGATGATCACGGCCGCCAGTCCGATCACGATGGTGCCAATGCCCATGGACACGTCAGCGCCGCCTTGCGATTGCGCGAACAGCGCGCCAGCCAGCGCCACGATGCCGTTGGATAAGGCGAGCGCCACCAGTGAAAGGCGATCGGTGGACACGCCCAAGGAGCGGGCCATCCGCGCGTTGCCACCCGTTGCCCGCATGGCCAGACCGACCTCGGAAGCGAAATACCAGTCCAACGCGAACTTGACCACCAGGGTGATGGCCAGCAAAACCAGAGGCGTCACCCACGGGCCAGGAAACGCCTCGCCCGAGAATGCGCTGAAGACCGTAGGAGTGTCGAGCAGAGGCTGGTTGGGCTTGCCCATCACCCGCAGATTGATGGAGTACAAGGCGATCATCACCAGGATGCCCGCCAGCAACTGCATGATTTTGAGCTTGACGTGCAACCAGCCGGTCGTGAACCCGGCAAGGGCGCCCGCGACGAATGCGGCAGCCGTGGCGGTGATCGGATTCCAGCCCGCCACCAGCAGCGTTGCCGCAACGGCGCCCCCCAAGGGGAAACTGCCATCCACGGTCATGTCAGGGAAGTTGACGATCCGAAAGGAGATGAAGACGCCTAGGGCGACGAGAGCAAATATCAGACCGATTTCCAGCGAACCCAGAAAGGCAATGAGCGTCATGGAATCCTCACGTCACCGTCAGTCGATGACCTTGGTTGCCGTCTTGAGGAAGTCCTCCGAGAAGGTAGCACCCTGTCGCTGGGCCGCACTTTTGTTGACGTGCATTTCCAGTGTCGTGCTCACCTCGGAAGCAATCTTGCCGGGCGTTTCGCCCTTGAGGATGCGCACGACCAGCTTGCCCGTTTGGCGGCCAAGGTCATAGTAGTTCGTTCCCATGCCAATGGCAGCGCCGCGCGTTGCGACCGAAGGGTCGGCCGAGATCAACGGAACCTTGCCCTGGTCCGCCACCTTCGCGAGGCTCTCAAAAGCCGAGGTCACGTTGTTGTCCGTCGGCTCGTAGAAAACATCCACCTTGCCGATCAGGCTCTGAGCCGCACTGGCCACATCCACCGTGCGCGGTGCAGCCGCCTCGACCACCGTCATTCCCAGCGGGGTCGCGAGCTTCTTGAGTTCGGCGATGGCCGCGACGGAATTCGCCTCCCCCGGGCTGTAGACCACACCGATGCGCTTCGCAGCCGGCAGCGCCTTGCGCAGGGCTGCCAGGTGCTTGTCCAGGGACGGAAGGTCCGACACGCCCGTGACGTTGCCACCTGTCGCTTCCCACGATTTCACCAGCTTGGCCGCCACCGGGTCAGTGACAGCACTGAAGACGATCGGAATTTCACGCGTGGCGGCGAGCGCCGTCTGCGCGGAGGGAGTAGACACGGCCACGATGACATTCGGCTTGTCGCCAGCGAATTTCCGCGCGATCTGCGCGGCAGTCGCCGTGTTGCCCTGGGCGCTTTGGTACTCCAGCTTGAGGTTTTTGCCGTTCACATAGCCGGCATCGGCCAGTTCGTCCGTCACACCCTTGCGGGCGGCATCCAGTGCAGGGTGATCCACGATCGCGGTCACGCTGACGCGCACATCGGCGGCCATGGCCGGTGCGGCAAGGGAACAGGCAAGAGTGAGCCCGAGCAGCGCGGCCCGAGTAGCAGTTTTCATCATGAAATGTCTCCTTCGATTGACTTGCGGGAATGTAAAGTCGCGTGCCTCCGCGGGGCGTAATTTTCCTTTTGGCCTCGGGACGCATGCCCTTTGGTTTCTAAGTTCAACGAGCTGCATACACCGTTCTTTACTTCGGATCGCTGTGCCGACTTTGTTTTCAAAACGCGGTTTGATAGAGCTCAATACCGAAGACCCAGACCTTGCTCATGGATGCCGGCGATCTGCCTGAATCGGGTTGTGGATCGCACACCACAATGAGACGTCATCGCGTGCGTGAGGTCTATCGCACAAACGCCACGCGCACCCCTTCGGTCACCGGTGCGCGGCGGTCAGGTGCCGACGGCTTCGATCGTCCCGCGCTTGACCTGGTCGATCTCCTGGCTTTCGAACAGGGCCTTGAAATTTCCTTCGCCAAAGCCGTCTTCTCCGCGGCGCTCGATGATTTCGAAGAACACGGGCCCGATCTGGCGGCGCGTGAAGCGCTGCAGCAAAAGGCGGCCACCTCCCTTGCCGTCGACGAGGATGCCGCGCGCCTTCATGGCGTCGAGATCCAGGCCATGGCCGGGCACGCGGGAATCGACGTTGCGGTAGTAGGTGTCGCCAGGCGCATCCATGAACTCGATGCCACCTTGCTGCAGGAAGGCGATGGTTTTTTCGATGTCCGAGGACAGCAAGGCGATGTGCTGAATGCCCTCGCCCTTGTAGTCGCGGATGAACTCGTCGTTCTGGTTCAGCGTGCCGGGCGCGTCGTGCGCGGCTGCCGCGATGGGAATCGACACCTTGCCGCAGGGGCTGACCATGGAGCGTGCGCGCATGCCGGTCTTCTTGCCCTTGACGTCCAGATACTGCTTTTGCGTGAACGCGAACGTGTCGCGATAAAAATCGGCCCACAGGTCGAGGTTCTCTGGCCGCACGATGTTCGACGTATGGTCGATGGCCGTGATCGCGGCGTCGTGTGACGGGGTGCCGGGCGTGGAGGCGTAGGGCCTGGAGAACTCGGCGCCGATATCGCCGTCCACGAAGTACACCAGGCTGTCCCCGATGCCGACGATGGCGGGGCACTGGACCACGCAGGCCCCGAATTCCTCGGGGCTCGCCCGCCGAGCGCCGCCACCAATGGCCTGTGTCAAAGCGTTGGTGGCGTGATCAACGTTGATGCCGATCGCGCGCACCGACGTGCCGTGTCCATCCCGAAAGGCATTGGGTGCGGGGTTGATGACCACGTTCGCCTCGCCTTGGCGCATCAGAACGGCACCGGTGCGCGGGGATTGACGCAAGGGCTTGAAGCCCAGGCGCTCGAACAGCGGCACCAGGCTGTCCGTTGTCTCCGCCACGAACTCGACGAACGCAAAGCCTGCTGTGGTGACCTGTGTCATGACCGATCCTCGATGAATGTTTGACTGAGCTCAATTATGTTTTTGAGCCAGCCGAAACAGGCATTGATTTCCAAGCTTGCAGGCGGCGAAAAATTTTTTCTTTGCGCCAAATGGGCGCGCAAACCTTTCAAAAAATGCAGCGGCCGATTTGTTCCATTCGGCCCTTGACTTGTATCGCCCGATACGGCACCGGCGTTCGACGGCGGCCTAGACTCGAAGGCCGGCTTGCCCCTCGCTGTCCGGCGATTCGGCCTTTCGTGTTTCAGGAGCTATCACCCATCATGAGCAATATCCAGCGTTTGCGTCTTCCCGAGAACCACCCTACCTTCGGCAGCAACAAGGTCTTCGACCTGTTTCAGTACGCTCCGGCCGTGCAGGCCGGTGGGCTGGTTTTCATCGCCGGCCAGGTCGGCATCCGGCCGGACGGCACCGTGCCCGAAAGTGCCGAGGAACAAATCGATCTGGCCTTCCAGCGGCTGGGCGCCATCCTGAAGCAACAGGGCCTGGGCTTCGAGGATCTGGTCGAACTGGTGTCCTACCACGTGCGCATCGACGATCAACTGACCGCGTTCCGCGAAATCAAGGAGCGCTACGTCACGCGGGACTTTCCGGCGTGGACCATTCTGGGCGTGGCATCCCTCGCGCGCCCCAATCTGCTGATCGAAATCAAGGCCGTCGCCGCCGCCAAATGACGACGGCGGAACCGGCCTTGTGTGAGACCGGTGTCGCGCCGATTCGATCGCTGGTGCCGCACCGCGCCGGCAGGGGAGGGGTCGTGCCTAGAATGCCGCGATGGTGCGCGGCGGGGGCCTGACCCGAAACGCCGCGATCGAATCCGCAGGGTTTTCACGTGGCGCAATCAAAACGAAGCTTTCTCGACCCCATCGATCACCGCTTGATCAAGCGGCTGCTGAAGGACGGCAGGGCGTCGTTCAAGACGCTGGCGGCGGAGGTCGGCTTGACGGCCCCAGCCTGTGCCGAGCGCGTCCGCCGCTTGCGCGAGGAAGGTGTCATCAAGGGCTACCGGGCCGATGTCGACTGGAGTCGACTGGGCCTGCACGTCAACGCGCTGATCCGCATCGGTGCAGCGGCCGAGCGTGGCGACGATCTGCTGAAGGCCTTTCGCGATACGCCCAATGTGGTCGAGGTCGTGCGCGTCACAGGGGCGGACAGCTACGTCGTGCACATCCTGGCGCGGTCCAGCGAAGAACTGGAGGCCGTGATCGACCGGATCGGCGGCTTTGGTACCGTCAACACCTCGCTGGTGCTCTCGACCCCATTGCCTGCGGCAGAACGCCTGGCGCCGCTCCTCGGTCGGTTCGAGTTGTAGAAGTCCGTGCGCGCACCAGACGAAGCGTGGTTCGTGAACGGCCGAGCGGTCGGCTGCGCTGGCGGAGTCTCCAGTCACCGGCGTTTCACGGCTCAGCCTCAATCGATCTCGGCAATCAGCTCGATCTCCACACAGGCTCCCAGCGGAATCTGCGCCACGCCAAAGGCGCTGCGGGCATGTTTGCCGGCCTCGCCGAACACTTCGCCCAGCAGTTCGGAGCAGCCGTTGGTGACCAGGTGCTGCTCGGTGTAGTCGGCCGCGCTGTTGACCAGGCTCATCACCTTGACGATGCGGCGCACGCGCTGCAGGTCGCCGTCGCAGGCGGCCTGCAGGGTGCCCATCAGGTCGATGGCGACGGCGCGCGCGGCTTGGGCGCCTTCGGCCGTGCTCATGCTGGCGCCCAGCTTGCCGACCCACACCTTGCCGTCCTTGCGCGCGATGTGGCCCGACAAAAAGACCAGCTTGCCGCTGTGCGCAAACGGCACATAGGCGGCAGCGGGGGTGGCGACGGCTGGCAACTGGATGCCCAGTTGCTGCAATTTGGCGGCGACGGTCATGGTGGGGACTCGCAAAAGAAGGATTGAACAAAGGGGTGGGCCGAGACGACGCAGCGGCAGGGCGCACCCGTTGACTGTAACGGGACGGCGCGCTGGCTCATGATGCGGTCCATTGCATCGCCATGGCCTTTTCATGACGCCGCCCAACCCCCGCCTTGCCCGTCCGCGCCCGATGGCTGCTGCCCTCATGGCGCTGCCGCTGGGCGTTTGGCTGGGCACGGCGGTGCAGTTGCAGCAGCGCGCGCTGGATGGCGCAGCGGTGTACGGCCTGGCACTGGCCGGGGCCGGGCTGCTGGCGCTGGTTGCGGCGTGGGGCTCGCGCCGCGCCGCACCGGGGCACGCGCTGGCCGTGGCCTGGCTGCTGGCGGGCGCGCTGGCAGCCTGGGGGGCGGCGGGCACGCGCGCCGTCGGCATGGCGGCGCAGGCCCTGGCGCCGGCGCTGGAGGGGCGCGACGTGGTGCTGACCGGCGTGGTCGCCCGCATGCCCCAGCACGACGAGCGCGGCTGGCGCTTGGTGCTGGACGTGCAGGCCGCGCGCCTGGACGGCGCCGCCGTGGCCGTGCCGCCGCGCGTGCAACTGGCCTGGTATGACGCGCCCATGCGTCCCGGCGCCGCCGCGCCCTTGGGGCCGCCCGAGCCCATCCGCGCCGGTGACCGCTGGCAGCTCACGGCGCGTCTGAAGGCGCCGCACGGCAGCCTCAACCCGCACGGCTTCGACGTCGAGCTGTGGCTGTGGGAGCAGGGCGTGGGCGCCACCGGCTATGTGCGCACCGGCCCGCGCGACGCGCCGCCGCAGCGGCTGGCTCAGGGCCAGGGGCACCTCGTCGAGCGCGCGCGCCAGCACGTGCGCGACGGCATCCTGGCGCTGGGCCAGGGCGGCGACGAGGCGGCGCGCCACCGCCTGGGCATCATCGCCGCGCTGGTCACGGGCGACCAGAACGTGATCGAGCGCAGCGACTGGGACGTGTTTCGCGCCACCGGCGTGGCGCACCTGATGAGCATCTCGGGCCTGCACATCACCATGTTTGCCTGGATCACGGCCGGCGCCGTGGGCTGGCTGTGGCGGCGCTCAGCGCGCTGGCGCGGCTGGGGGCGCTTCAGCCCGTGCCTGCTGCTGCCCGCGCCCAGCGCCGCCTGGGTCGGCGGTGTGCTGCTGGCCGCGGCTTACGCCCTGTTCAGCGGCTGGGGCGTGCCCGCGCAGCGCACGGTGCTGATGCTGGCGTGCATGACGGCGCTGCGCATCAGCGGCCTGCGCTGGCCCTGGTGGTTGACCTGGCTGTGGGCCGGCGCGGCGGTGCTGCTGATGGACCCGTGGGCCATGCTGCAAGCCGGCTTCTGGCTGAGTTTTGTTGCCGTGGGCGTGTTGTTTGCTACGAATTCGAGAGCTGCCGGCGCCGAGCAGAAGGGCGCGACGGCCCATTTGAATCAGTTGTTGCGCGAACAGGGCGTGGTCACGCTGGCGCTCACGCCGCTGTCGCTGATGCTGTTCGGCCAGGCCTCGGTGGTGGGCCTGCTGGCCAACCTGATCGCCATTCCGTGGGTCACGCTGGTGGTCACGCCGCTGGCGCTGGCCGGCGTGCTGTGGGCGCCGCTGTGGTCGGCGGCCGCTGCCGCGCTGCAACCGCTGTCGGCGCTGCTGGCGTGGCTGGCGGCTTGGCCGTGGGCACAGCTGAGCCTGCCGGCCGCACCCCTGGCGCTGGGCGCGTTGGCCGTGGCGGGCGGCGCGCTGGCGGCCATGCGCTGGCCCTGGCCGCTGCGCCTGGCCGGCCTGCCGCTGGTCTTGCCCTTCGTGCTGTGGCAGCCGGCGCGCCCAGCGCCCGGCACGTTCGAGCTGCTGGCCGCCGACGTGGGGCAGGGCAGCGCCGTGCTGGTGCGCACCGCCGGCCACACGCTGCTGTACGACGCCGGCCCGCGCTACTCGGCCGACAGCGACGCCGGCCAGCGGGTGCTGGTGCCGCTGCTGCGCGCCCTGGGCGAGCACGTGGACCGGCTGGTGCTGAGCCACCGCGACACCGACCACACCGGCGGCGCCGCGGCCGTGCTGGCGCAGTACCCGCGCGCGGCGCTGACCACGTCGATCGAGGCCGGCCGCACGCTGGAGGGGCTGCCCGCCGGCGAGCCGTGCCTGGCCGGCAGCGGCTGGCAATGGGACGGCGTGCGCTTCGACGTGCTCTACCCCGACGCCGAGCAGGCTGCCGCGGCCCGGCGCAGCAACGCCATGAGCTGCGTGATCCGGGTCGGCACGGCGCAGGCCTCGGTGCTGCTCACGGGCGACATCGAGGCGCCGCAGGAGCAGGCCCTGGTGGCCGGCGGCGCGCCGCTGCGCAGCGACGTGCTGCTGGTGCCCCACCACGGCAGCCGCACGTCCTCATCCGCTGCCTGGCTGGACGCCGTGCAGCCGCGCCTGGCGCTGGTGCAGGCCGGCTACCGCAATGCCTTTGGCCACCCGGCGGCGCCGGTGCTGGCGCGCTATGCCGAGCGCGGCGTGCGCGTCATCGCGTCGCCGGCCTGCGGCGCCATGCACTGGCGCAGCGCGGCGCCCGAGGCGCTGCAATGCGAGCGTGACATCGCCGCGCGCTATTGGCATCATCAATTGCCATGAAAACGCTGCTCATCGTCTATCACAGCCTGACCGGCGGCACGCGGCAGATGGCCGAGGCCGCCGCGCGCGCGGCGCAGGGCGAAGAGGGCGTGACCGTGCGCCTGCTGCGCGCCGTGGATGCCGGCCCCGCCGACGTGCTGGCCGCCGACGGCTACCTGTTTGCCGCGCCCGAGAACCTGGCGTCGCTGGCAGGCCTGATGAAGGACTTCTTCGACCGCTGCTACTACCCGGTGCTGGGCCAGGCCAACGGCCGGCCCTATGCCGTCATGATCTGCGCCGGCAGCGACGGCAGCAATGCGCTGCGCCAGCTCGAGCGCATCGCTACCGGCTGGCGCCTGAAGGCCATCGCGCCCGGCCTGATCGTTTGCACCCACGCGCAGACACCCGAGCGCATCCTGGCGCCCAAGGTGATCGAGGCCGATGACCTGGCGCGCTGCGCGGAATTGGGGGCCGGGTTGGCGGCGGGCCTGGCGGCGGGGGTGTTTTGAGCGCCTTCAATACCGGACGCAGAGGACGCAAAGGGTTCGCAAAGGACGCAAAAAAGACATCCAAAATTGGTTCTTGGGTCGTTGAGTTTTCGTGGGCGATATGCGCTGCCAACGTAGGGCGACCCATCACGGATTCTTTTGCGTTCTTTGCGTAATTTTTGCGTCCTCTGCGTCCGGCTGTTCGGGCTGCTACCGCCCCATCGCCATCGCCACCGCCTGCCCCAGCTCGATCACCGCCATGGCGTAGTAGCTGCTCCAGTTGTAGCGGGTGATGACGTAGAAGTTCTGCGTGCCGGCGACATAGCTGGGCTCGGCGCCGCCGTTTTGCAGCTCGATCAGGGCCAGGGGACCGGTCTGCGCCTGGGCGTCGGCGTTCAGCACGGCGCCCAGCTCCATGAAGCGCCGGGGCGTGAAGCTGGGCAGGATGTCGGGCGCCAGCAGGGTGCTCATGTCGGCCTCGGGCGCCAGGCGCACGGCGTAGTGGGTGGGCATGCCCGGCTGCCAGCCGTAGCCCTTGAAGTAGTTGGCCACCGAGCCGATGGCGTCGGCCTCGCTTTGCCACAGGTCGATCTGGCCGTCGCCGTCGAAATCGACCGCGTACTTGACCCAGCTGGAGGGCATGAACTGCGGCATACCCATGGCGCCGGCGTAGCTGCCCAGGGGCTGCGTGGGGGCCATGTCGGTGCGCGCGCACAGGCTCAGGAACTGCTCGAGCTCGCCGTTGAAGTAGGCTTGGCGCTCGGCGGCGCGCGGGTGCTCGGGCGGAAAGTCGAAGGTGAGCGTGGCCAGCGCGTCGATGACGCGAAAGCTCCCCATGTTCTGGCCGTAGATGGTTTCCACGCCGATGATGCCGACGATGATTTCGGGCGGCACGCCGTACTCGGCCTGTGCCCGCGCCAGCGTGTCGCGGTTGCGCTGCCAGAAGCGCACGCCGGCGCCGATGCGCGTGGCGTCGATGAAGCGGCTGCGGTAGATGCGCCAGTTCTTGGCCGTGCCGCGCGCGGGCGGCAGCATCAGGCGCGGCACCTGGCGCAGGAACACGGCCTGGCCGACGGCCTGGCGTGTCCATTGCACGTCCAGCCCGCGGCGCTCGGCCACCTCGTCGGCCCAGCGCATGGCGTCGTCGCGCAGCAGGTAGGGGCTGGGTTCGGCAGCGTCGGCGGATTTGGAGCGTTTTTTGGCCTCGGCGCTTGTCCATGAAGCGCCGGCAGCTATCAATAACGTAGTGACCGAACGGCGAGACAGGGTGCGGGCGGGCCCAGGGAATGGCATGGCGGACTTCAGGACGGGCGGGGCCAGCGCAGCTGGCGAAAGGCTCGCCGCAGTGTAGCAAGCGAGGGCGCCGCAGACGAGCCGCGTGCACCGGGCGCGGCGTAGCGCTGGCGCTCCAGCGCCAGCAGCCAGCGCGACAGCGGCGCGCGCAGCTCGGCGGCCCAGGGGGCGTGCTCGACCAAATGCGCCAGCTCGCGCGGCGGCGTGCTGTCGGCCGCCTCGATGCCGGCCGCGCGCAGGCGCCGGCGTGCCGCATCCAGCAGGCGCAGCCAGGGGTCGTGCTGCGTGCGCTCCCAGCGCGCCCAGGCTGCGCCGACCAGGGCCGCGGCCGTCAGCAGGCCGGCCAGCACCTTGCCCAGGTCTTCCCAGCTGGGCTGCTCAAAGCCCAGGCCGCGCAGCAGGTCGAGCTGGCGGCCCTGCGTGTAGTTCAGCACCCATTGGTTCCAGCGGTTGTTGACGGCGTCCCAGCCGGCGCGCAACTGCCGCAGCAGGTCGGGGTTGAGCGTGCCGATGGCGCCGGCCACCAGGCCCGGCGGCGGGCGCAGGCGCTGCGTCTGGCCGACGCGGCCGGGCATGACGGCGCCGGTGGGGTCCACCCGCACCCAGCCGCGCCCGGCCAGCCAGACCTCGGTCCAGGCGTGGGCGTCGGCGTTGCGCACCACCCAGTAGCCGTCCAGCCCATTGATCTCGCCGCCCTGAAAGCCGGTGACGATGCGCGCGGGCACGCCGGCGGCGCGCAGCAGCACCACGAAGGCCGAGGCGATGTGCTCGCAAAAGCCGGCCTTGGCGTCGAACCAGAAGTCGTCGGCGCTGTCGCGCGCGGCAATGCCGGGCTCCAGCGTGTAGCTGTAGCCGCCGCTGCGCAGGCGCTGCAGGGCGGCCTGCACGATGGCCTGCGGGCTGTTGCCGGGCGCGGCGGCGCGCAGCTCGCGCGCCAGCGCCACGGTGCGGGGATTAAAGCCGGCGGGCAGTTGCAGCTCGGCGCCCAGCTGGCGCGGCAGGCGCCCGTCCCAGCCGGTCTGGCCGTAGCTGAACTGGGGCCAGCTCTGGGCGCGATAGCGCAGCAGGGCGGTGACGGGGCGGTTGGCCATCCATTGCAGGTCGGGTGTCTGGCGCGCGCGCCAGCCGGGGGGCAGCTCGGGCGCTTGCGGCGCGGCGTCCAGCGTCAGCAGCCAGGGGCTGGCGCTGGGCTCCAGCGTCAGCTCGTAGCCGATGGGCGCGCCGCTGACCTGCAAGTCCCGGGGCGGCGGGCCCAGCGCCGCCTCAAAGCCGTCGCCGCCGCCGCGCGCCGTCCATTGCTGGCCGTCGAAGTGGCTGAGCACCGGGCCGCGAAAGTACAGCTCGCGCTGCGGCGGCGGCGCGCCGTCCCAGCGCACGCGCAGCGCAATGCCGTCGTCCAGCGCCAGCTTGGCCACGTTGCCCACCGTCATGGTGGATGACAGGCCGCTGCGCCCGCGCAGCTCGCCCGTGGGCATGCCCCACAGCGGCGCAAAGCGCGGAAAGAACACGAACAGGGCAATCATCACGGGCGCACCGGCCAGCGCCATGCGCAGCGCCAGCGCGGCCGACTCGCGCAGGGGGGGCTGGCCGACCGGGCGGTGCGCGTTGATCAGCGCCGTCAGCAGACCCCACACGCCCACCAGCATGACGGCCGCGCTGGCCAGCGACTGCGAGTGGAAAAAACCCGTCAGCAGGGTGAAGAAGCCCAGAAAGAAGATCACCAGCGCATCGCGCCGCGCGCGCAGCTCCAGCGTCTTGAGTGCCAGCAGCGACACCACCAGGGTGACGCCCGCGTCCTGCCCCAGCAGCGCGCCGTGGGTGACGCGGGTGGCGGCGGTGGCGGCGACGAGCAGCACGATCAGCCAGGCGCGATGCGGCAGCGGCCGGCCGGTGAGCGCCAGTGTGCCGCGCCACAGCAGCACCACCGCCACCAGGGCCGAGCACCACGCGGGCAGGTGGGGCACCTGCGGCAGCACGATCCAGCCCACCAGCGCCAGCAGGAACAGCGTGTCGCGCGTCTCGCGCGGCAACTGCTGCAGGCGCGACAGCCAGCGGGTGTGCGACGCGGTGGTTTGTGGCGTGGCGTTCAGCATGTGGCCAGCGCCTCCAGGCAGCGCAGGCGGTGCGCGGGGCCGCCGTCCACGGCAATCTCGATGCCGGGCAGGCGCAGGCCCCAGTCCAGGCCCTGCGCGTCGGCGGCCAGCACCCAGGCCGTCAGGCGCGACAGGCGCGCCTCGGGCGCCAGCGGGCCGGCGCGGGCGTAGTCCAGCCACAGCGCCTGGCGCTGCACCTGCTGGGTGTCGCGGCTGACCAGTTCGCCCGAGCGGGCGTACTTCTTCCAGACCACCAGCTTCAGCGGGTCGCCGCGCTGGTAGCCGCGCACGCCGTCGAACTCGCCGCTGGCGCGCGCGCCGCCGGCGTGGCCGCTGCCGGGGGCGGGCTCGCCGGCGGGCAGGGCGGGCGGCTGGGGCTCGGGCGCGGGGTAGACCAGTACGCGCGCCGCCGGCTGCCAGGGCGCCCACACGCGAAACGAGCCCAGCGGAAAGCGCGTCTCGGCCACCAGCGTGGGCACCGCGTGCTGGCCGCGGCGGGGCGGCGCAAAGGCCACTTCGACCGTCGTCTGGCCACCCGCCGCCACATCGGCCCAGGCCCATTGGCGCGTGCCCTGCAGCGCCACGCCAATGGCCCAGCGCGGCGTGCGCCGGTTGTTGATCAGCGTGACCCCAAGGCGCGCCAGCTGCCCGGCAAACACTGGCTCCGGCGGCGCCATCTGCAACGCCAGTCCGCGCAGCGTGCCGTGCCCCACCACCATGCCGGCCGCGGCGCAGCCCGCCAGCAGAAAGGTGAGGGCGTAGCCCAGGTTGAGCTGGTAGTTGATCGATCCGATCAGCAGCACCGCCAGCGTCACGCCCAGCATCCAGCCCGCGCGAGTGGGCAGGATGTAGACGTTGCGCTGGGTCAGCAGCAGCGTGTCGGTGCGCGGCAGCCGCCCCTGCCACCAGAGCGCCCAGCGCTGGCGCAGGCGCGCGCGCCAGGCCCACCAGGGCAGGGCAGGGGGGTGATGGTCAAAAGCAGCGTTGGCGCGCACGGGGAAAGCGGGAGTAGCTATTGTTTTGATATCAAATTCGAATACCGAACGCAGAGGGCGCCAAGGATTCGCAAAAGGCGCAAAAAATTCATGTTGGTTCAGCTCCCATCGAACTGCCTTGGTGCACATCGAGCTTCCGCATCTGACGAAACCCCTTTGGTGTTTTTCTGCGTTCTCTGCGTATCCTTTGCGTCCTCTGCGTTCGGCTGTTTGGATCTCAAGCCAAGGGCACCGCCTCGATCATCGCCCGCACCTGCTCGACCGCCCCGCGTCCGGCGTTGCCCACGGGCACCAGGCGGTGCGCGGTGCAGGCGGGCAGCACGGCCTGCACGTCGTCGGGGGCCACGTAGTCGCGCCCGGCGATCAGTGCCTGGGCGCGCGCCACGCGCAGCAGCGCGATGCCGGCGCGCGGCGACAGGCCCTGCACGAACCAGCGGCCCGAGCGCGTGGCGGCGATCAGGTCCTGCACGTAGTCCAGCAGCGGATCGGCCACGTGCACGCGCCCCACGGCCTGCTGCAGCGCGGCCAGCTCCAGGGCGGACAGCACGGCCGGCAAGGCGTCGGCGTACTCGCGCCGGCCCTCGCTGGCCAGCAGCTCGCGCTCGGCGCGGCGCTCGGGGTAGCCCAGCGAGATGCGCATCAGAAAGCGGTCCAGCTGCGACTCGGGCAGCGCGTAGGTGCCCAGCTGGTCGTGCGGGTTTTGCGTGGCAATGACAAAGAAGGGTTGGGGCAGGGCGCGCGTGGCGCCTTCCACCGTCACCTGCTTTTCCTCCATCGCCTCCAGCAGCGCGCTTTGCGTCTTGGGGCTGGCGCGGTTGATCTCGTCGGCCAGCAGCACCTGGGCAAATACCGGGCCGGGGTGAAACACGAAGGATTCGCTGCCACGCTCGTACACCGACACGCCCAGCAGGTCGCTGGGCATCAGGTCGGCCGTGAACTGCACACGCGAGAACGCCAGCCCGAAGGTGCGCGCCAGCGCGTGCGCCAGCGTGGTCTTGCCCACGCCCGGCACGTCCTCGATCAGCAGGTGGCCGCCCGCCAGCAGGCAGGCCACGCTGGCCTCCACCTGGGCGCTTTTGCCCACCATCACCGTGTTAAGCTGATCCAGAACAGCTTTGATCTTTTTTGTTGCATCCATGGGTGGACGTTAACGGAAAATCGGGCTGATTTCGGGCATCGAGGAGACAAGAATTGGGACGCACCGGCTATTTCGTTCATCCGGACTGCCGATTGCATGACATGGGCGCCGGCCACCCCGAGTGCCCGGCGCGCATCGACGCCATCGAAGACCGCCTGCTGATCACCGGCGTGGCCGACGCGCTGGAGCGGCGCGAGCCCTCGCCCGCCACCATGGGCGAGCTGCTGCTGGCCCATGGCCGCCGCCACGTGGCCGCGCTGCGCGGCCTGAGCGAAATCCTGGCCGAGGAGGTGGCCGCTGGCGGGCCGGACGCGTTTTCGATCGATCCGGACACCTCGATGAACACCCACACCTGGCGCGCCGCGCTGCTGTCGGCCGGCGCCGCCATTGACGCGGTGGACGCGGTGCTGGGCGGCGAGCTGGAAAACGCCTTTTGCGCCACCCGCCCGCCCGGCCACCACGCCACGCGCGACCAGGCCATGGGTTTTTGCTTTTTCAGCAACGTGGCCATTGCCGCCAAATACGCCTGCGAGCGCTATGGCCTCAAGCGCGTGGCCATCGTCGACTTCGACGTGCACCACGGCAACGGCACCGAAGACATCGTGCATGGCGACGAGCGCATCCTGATGGTGAGCTTCTACCAGGACCCGTTCTACCCGCCCGGCGGCGCGCGCTTTCACGACGCCAACCTGGTCAACTGCCCCGTGCCCGCCTACACCCGCGGCATGGACATCCGCGAGCTGGTCGAGATGATGTGGGTGTCGCGCCTGGAGCAGCACAAGCCCGAGCTGATCCTGATCAGCGCCGGCTTCGACGCCCACCGCGACGACGACATGGGCCAGCTGGGCCTGACCGAGAGCGACTACACCTGGATCACCGACCGCATCAAGGGCATCGCCAAGCGCTTTGCCAAGGGCCGCATCGTCAGTTGCCTGGAGGGCGGCTACAACCTGCACGCGCTGGCGCGCAGCGTGGAGGCGCATGTGCGGGTGCTGGCGGATGTGTGATGGGGTGCCAATCAAGCCATATCGATCGGACCTCGAGGTTTTCGTTTTCTGAACATCCCCCCCACGGGCTGTTCCGCGCGGCCTGGATGGCAACCGGCTGCAGACCTCCATGCTGCTGTCGATGGCGCAAGATCGCGTTGACCGGCTGCCGGCAATCGGCACAAGAATTTCAACCCGATGGATGCGCGGCGCAATGATCCCTGATGCCGCAACCTGCCGGCCATGCGACCGCCGGCCTCGGTTTCGCTGGCCCGGTGTTCGGCCCGCACGACGCACGCCATGAACCCGGACACCCGCCGACCGTCCCTGCACGTGACCGCGCTCAGCCTTGGCGCGGGTGCTGCCGCGCGCTTGAGCGGCTGGAGCGCGATTTGTCCAGCCGGCCTGTCGCTCATCGTCGATGAAGAAGGCGATCTCAAGACCGGCCTGCTGCGCGTGCTGGCGGGCGAGACCGCAGCCGACGCCGGCACCGTCCGATGGAACGACGCGGACAACCGTGCCTGGCCCCCTGCGCAGTACAAGGATGCCCTGTTTTGGCGCGATCCGCGCGCGCCCTGGCCCGAGGTTTCGCCCGCCCACTGGGCGCAGGATCTGGCGGCGCGCCACCCCCGATGGAGTGCCGCCGACTGGCAGGCCCACGGGCAGGGCCTGGGCTTGACCGAGCACCTGCACAAGGAGATGTTTCGCCTGTCTGCCGGCAGCAGGCGCAAGGTGCTGCTGGCGGCGGCGTTGGCCAGCGGCGCGCCGCTCACGCTGATCGACGAGCCCGAGGCGGCGCTCGATTGGGCCTCGATCCGCTACCTGCGCGCGGCATTGGCGGATGAGGCGGCGCGCAGCGCCAAGGCGGGGCGCGTCATCGTCGTGGCGCACCACGAACCGATGCCGGGCGTGCCCTGGGCACAGGTGCTGCGGCTGCCGTGAGGCCCGCGCCTGAAGCGCGCTGCGGCCTCGGGCGCGCGTCGCTATACTGGTTTTCGGTTTTGGCGGCGGGTTCGAGGCGTCGATGGAACACGATTTCTGGCTGCAACGCTGGCGCGAAGGGCAAACCGGCTTTCATCAGGCGCGCGTGCTGCCGCTGTTGCAAAAGCACTGGCCGGCCCTTGGCGTGGCCCCGGGCGGGCGCGTGTTCGTGCCGCTGGCCGGCAAGTCGCTCGACATGCTCTGGCTGGCCGAGCAGGGCCATCGCGTGCTGGGGGTGGAGCTGTCGCCGCTGGCCGTCGAGCAGTTTTTTGCCGAGCATCACCTGACGCCGGCGGTGCATGCCTCGCGCTACGGCACGCATCACGTGGCGGGCCCGATCGAGCTGATCTGCGGCGATGCCTTTGGCCTGGACGAAGCGGTGTTGGCCGACTGCGTCGGCGTGTACGACCGCGCGGCCCTGATTGCCTTGCCGCCCGAGTTGCGCGCGCGCTATGCCGGCGAGCTGCAGGCCCGGCTGCCCGCGGGTTGCCGCGGACTGCTGCTCACGCTGGAGTACCCGCAGCAGCAGATGCCCGGGCCGCCTTTTTCGGTGGCCGAGTCGGAGGTGGTGCAACGCTACGCACCGGCGTGGCAGGTGCGGCGGCTGGAGCGCCGCGACATCCTCGCGCAGGAGCCCCACTTTGCGGCGCGCGGATTGACGGCGCTCTCGACCGTGGTGTTTCGGCTGGAGCGCGCGGCGCATTCAATCAGAAGCCATCAAGCATGAACCACGATACCTCCGCCGCCGCGCGCGCCGAACGCTTTCGCGCCCTGCATGACCGCCGCCGCGTCCTGCTTTTGCCCAACGCCTGGGACGCGGGCAGCGCGCGCCTGTTTGCCGAACTGGGCTTTGCCGCCGTGGCCACCACCAGCGGCGGCGTGGCGTGGTCGCTCGGCTATGCCGATGGCGAGGCGCTGCCCCTGGCCGAGGTGCTGGCGGTGGTGCGGCGTATGGTGCGCGTCACCCCGGTGCCGCTCAGCGTGGACTTCGAAGCCGGCTACGGCGCCACGCCGCAGGCGGTGCAAGGCAGCGTGCGCGCGGTGATCGACGCCGGGGCGGCGGGCATCAACATCGAGGACGGCATCAACCACCAGCGCCTGCGCACGCCAGGCGACGCCGCGCTGCGTATTGCCGCAGCGCGCGATGCCGCCCGGCAGGCGGGCGTGCCCATCGTCATCAACGCGCGCATCGACCTGTGGATGCTGCCTGGCGATGCCTCGGAGGCGCAGCGCATCGACGAGGCCGTGCGCCGTGCCCACGCCTATCTGGCGGCCGGGGCCGACTGCATCTACCCCATCGGCGTGACCGACCCGGCCAGCATTCGCGCCTTGGCCAGCGCCATCGACGCGCCCATCAACGTCGGCGCCCGCCCCGGGTTGCCGGATCTGGCGCAGCTTGCCCGCCTGGGCGTGGCGCGCGTCAGCACCGCCACGCGACTGGCCACGCTGGCCTATTCCAGCGTGCGCGACGCCGCACGGGCCGTGCAGGCCCACGGCCGCTGGGACGGGCTGAACGCGCCCTTCAACTACCCTGACATGCAACGCCTGTTTGCCGTCCACGCCTGATCCCCGGCTTGCGCGGGCGCGGTACGATCGCCCCACCGACCGCGAAAGCCCGCCCCATGTACCTGCCCCCCGCGCATGCCTGCCAGGACGCCCAATGGGCCGCGCGCATCGTGCGCGAGCAGCCTCTGGCCAGCCTGGTCACGACCGACGACACCGGATTGCCCGAGGTCAGCCACCTGCCCATGCACCTGCAAGTGAGCGAGCAGGGCGGCTGGACCCTGCTGGCGCACATGGCGCGCGCCAACCCGCAGTGGCGCCACCTGCAGGCGCGCCCGCAGGCGCTGGTCACGTTCCTCGGCCCCAACGCCTATTTGTCGCCTGCGGTGTACCCCGATCGCGAGCGCGTACCCAGCTGGAATTACGTGGCCGTGCACTGCCGCGTGCAAGCGCGCCTGATCGCAGCGAACGACGCGGCGGGCAAGGATCGCCTGCTCAAGGTCCTGATCGGCCAGCACGAGCCGGCCTATGCGGCGCAGTGGCGTGGCCTGGACGAGGGTTTTCAGCAGCGCATGCTGGCCGGCATCGTGGCGTTCGAGCTTGACGTGCAAAGCTGGCAATGCGCGGTCAAGCTCAACCGCCACCGCCCCGAATCGCACGCCGCCCTGCATGCGCGCTATGCGGGGGGCACGGCCGACGAACAGGCACTGGCGCGCTGGATGGTCGATCTGGGCCTGGCCGACGCCGACAGCCGGCCGGGCGAGGCCTGATCCCATGCGCTGGATCGGCCTGCTCGGTCTGCTGCTGGCGCTGGCCATCGCCATGGTTTCGGCGCGCCAGTCCCTGAGCGCCCGCGGCCCGGCGGCCGGTGCGTCCACCCCCGTGACGGAGCAGAGCCGGCAGATCCAGCAGCAATACAAGCAAGCGCTCGACGCTGCGCTGCAAGCCCCGCGCGACGTCCCGGACGACGCTCGATGACCGAGCCCGTGCAGCGCGTGGACAGCGACGAAGCGGCCATGCGCCTGGCCCTGGAGGAGGCACGCGCGGCCGCCGCAGCCGGCGAGGTGCCGGTGGGCGCCGTCGTGGTCAAGGACGGCCATGTCGTCGCGCGCGGGCGCAACGCGCCCATCGGCACGCACGACCCCACGGCCCACGCCGAGATCGTTGCGCTGCGCGCCGCCGCGCAGGCGCTGGGCAACTACCGGCTGGACGGTTGCACGCTGTACGTCACGCTTGAGCCCTGCGCCATGTGCGCCGGCGCCATGCTGCATGCGCGGCTGGCGCGGGTGGTGTTCGGCGCCGCAGACCCGCGCACCGGCGCCGCCGGCTCGGTGCTGAACGTGCTGGGCGACCCGCGCATCAACCACCAGACCCGTGTGGATGGCGGCGTGCTGGCCGAGGAGGGCGCGCACCTGCTGCGCGGGTTTTTCGAGCTGCGGCGCGGCAACGCCAGCCCCTTGCGCGAAGACGCCCTGCGCACGCCCGACGCCGCCTTTGCCGGCCTGCCAGGCTACCCTTGGGCACCGCACTACGTCAGCGACCTGCCGGCGCTCTCCGGACTGCGCCTGCACCATCTGGACGAGGGCCCGCCCGATGCGCCGCTGACCTGGCTGTGCCTGCACGGCAACCCGAGCTGGAGCTTTCTGTACCGCCACATGATTCCCGCCTTCACGGCGGCCGGCCATCGCGTCGTTGCGCCCGACCTGATTGGTTTTGGCAAAAGCGACAAACCCAAGAAGGAAGGCGCCCACAGCTTTGTGTGGCACCGCCAGGTTCTGCTGGAGCTGGTGCAGCGGCTGGACTTGCGGCGCATCGTGCTGGTGGTGCAGGAATGGGGCGGCCTGCTGGGCCTGACGCTGCCCATGGCCGATCCGGCGCGCTATCAGGGCTTGCTGGTGATGAACACGCTGCTGGCCACCGGCGATGCGCCGCTGCCGCCCGGCTTTGTGGCCTGGCGCGAGATGTGCGCCCAAAAGCCCGCGTATGACATCGCCCGCCTGCTGCGGCGCGGCAACCCGCAAATGAGCGCTGCCGAATGCGCAGCCTACGCTGCGCCGTTTCCGGACTCCGGCCATCGAGCCGCCACGCGCGCCTTCCCCGCCATGGTGCCCGAGCATGCCAGCGAGGAGGGCGCCGCGATCTCGCGCGCGGCGCGCGACTTCTGGCGCCATGAATGGCAGGGCCGCAGCCGCATGGTGATCGGCGCGGCCGACCCGGTGCTGGGCCAGGCCGTCATGCACCATCTGCAACAGGACATCCGCGGCTGCCCGCCGCCGGTGGTGTTGCCGCAGGCCGGCCACTTCGTGCCCGAGCACGGCAGCGCCATTGCCCAGGACGCGCTGGCGTATTTCACGCAGGCCGAACGGCGTGGCCGCCAACACGCAGAGTTATAATTTTGATAGCTGTCTGCGCTTTGCCTGCATGCGCTGGCGGCCGATTTCACTAAGAAGATTTGCCATCCATGGCCCACATCTACGTTTATTCGCCCGCGGGTGCCGTGCGCGACCGCGCCGCTTTCCGCCGCGGCATCAAGCAGCTCCAGGCCCTGGGGCACGAGGTAGAAACCGATCCCGATGCCTTGAGCAGCTGGCAACGCTTTGCCGGGGACGACGCCACGCGCCTGGCCGCCATCGGCCGCGCTGCGGCCAGCAGGGCCGACGTCACCCTGATTTCGCGCGGGGGCTACGGCCTGACGCGCCTGTTGCCCCACATGCCGTGGCGCGACCTGGCCCGGTCGGTTGAGCGCGGCACGCGCTGGGTCGGCTTCAGCGACTTCACGGTGCTGCAACTGGGTTTGTTGGCGCGCACCCCGGGGGCAGTCACCTGGGCCGGCCCCGCCTTGTGCGAAGGCTTTGGGGCCGCCGATGCGACGGACGCGTCGGAGGGCCATGGCGGCGTGGCGACAGGCGGCGGTCCCGACGAGATCATGCTGGCCTGCTTCGACGACCTGGTGAGCGGCGTCGGCGAAGGCACCGGCTGGCGCTTGCGCGCGCCTGACGTCGCCGCGCTCGGGCCCCGCCAAGGCAGCCTGGCGCGGCATGCGCCGCTGTGGGGCGGCAACCTGTGCATGGTCACGTCACTACTGGCCACGCCCTGGTGGCCCGACGTCAAGGGCGGCGTGCTGTTTCTGGAGGAGGTGGGCGAGCACCCCTATCGCGTCGAGCGCATGCTGCTGCAACTGCTGCACGCCGGCGTGCTGGCACGCCAGAAAGCCATCGTGCTGGGCGACTTCAGCGACTACCGCCTGGGTCCGCACGACCGCGGCTACACGCTGGCCAAGGTCATCGACCACCTGCGGGCGCAACTGAAGGTCCCCGTGCTGACCGGCCTGCCATTCGGCCACACGCCCACCAAAGTGCTGCTGCCGGTGGGCGCGCACGTGGACTTGCTGGTGGAAGGGCGCGAAGCGCTGCTGCTGTGGGGGCACCTGCACTGAACCTAAATCCGGCAGTTGACCGCTTGCAACCCTTAGAAAATTGTTGTGAATATTGGGTTTTTCGCCTTCGACGCAGCTCACCTGAAAGGTGACAGCGCTACACACCCGCCAGCACCATGCTCGGCGCACCATGCGGCGTTGTTCGTTCTTGCGCACAGGAGTGCGCTGCGTCCTCACGCCTTGCCTGGCACGCCGATCACGGCACTGACGGGTGTGTCCAACTGCCGGATTTAGGCTGAAGCGCGGCGCCCAGAGAGGGAAAAATGTTCAGCCGCGGATGGCGCTGGGCCGGGCCATCATGCTCTTGGGCAGCAGGCCCCTGAACATGGCTGACTGGTGCGTCAGCCGCCGGTGCGCCGTTTCTTCGTCATACAGGTCTGCCAGCGCGGCCATCAGCTCCGAGCGGGCGTACCACAAGGCCATTTCGTCCACGCAGAACTCGATGCGCCGCGCCAGTTGCGGGTAACGCGCGGCGCCTTCGTCGCCCAGCAGCGAAAGCATTGCACTGCGGATGTCCTCGAGCCGATGCGCCACTTCACCCGCATCGGGCTTGCGGCTGCGGCTGACCAGGCGCTCATACAGCGTCGCGAACGTTTGAGAAGAAATCCATCGCATGGCAGAAGCAATCTCGTCTGGACGATTGATTCGTTTGGTTACGTCAGATGATAGTTCGTTGCGTATGCTTGGCAATGGGTTGGGGTCAAACTTCGGCACTTGATCTCAGAACTATCGCAAACCGTGGTATTCATCACACATTTGATTATTAACATAATACACATCGTATGAAGTAATGTTCAACCCCCAACACGGGCCAGCAGGATTGCACCGGGTCGCAGCACCCAGTCCGATGGCCGTGCATCGCCCCGGGCGCCGGCACCCGCCGCGGGGGAATTTTTTCAGCGGTTCCTCAACGCAATGCCTTGAGCTTTTCAAAGGCCGAGGCCATCGCCGTGCTCTGTGGCGCGGCGCTGTCACGCACGGGTCGCTGGCCGCGCCCGGCGGCTTCAAAACGGTTGTCTCGCGGCTCGCGCCGGGCCGGCGCGGCGTCCAGCTTCATGCTCAGGCTGATGCGCCCGCGCGGCACGTCCAACTCCAGCACCTTCACCTTGACGATCTGGCCGGTCTTGACGACCTCGCGCGCGTCGTTCACGAATCGGTTGGCCAGTTGGCTGACGTGCACCAGGCCGTCCTGGTGCACGCCCAGATCGACGAAGGCGCCGAACTGGGCCACGTTGCTCACGGTGCCCTCCAGCAACATGCCTTCGCGCAGGTCGCCGATGCCGTCCACGCCCTCGTTGAAGCGCGCCACCTGAAAGTCGCCGCGCGGGTCGCGCCCGGGCTTTTCCAGCTCGGCCAGGATGTCCTTGACCGTTACGGCGCCAAAGCCCGGCGTGGCCAATTGCTCGGCACGCAGGCCGCGCAGCAGCTCGGCGCGGCCCATCAGCTGGTCCACCGGCTTGCCGGCGGCGACGATGATTTGCTCGACCACCGGATAGGTCTCGGGATGCACGCCGGTCATGTCCAGCGGGTTGTCGCCCCCGCGAATGCGCAAAAAGCCCGCGCATTGCTCGAAGGTCTTGGGTCCCAGGCCGCTGACTTGCAACAGCTGCTGGCGATTGGCAAAGGCGCCGTGGGTTTCGCGCCAGCGCACCACGGCCCTGGCGGCGGTGGCCGACAGGCCCGACACGCGCGTCAGCAAGGGCGCGCTGGCGGTGTTCAGGTCCACCCCCACGGCGTTGACGCAGTCTTCCACCACCGCGTCCAGCGTGCGCGCCAACTCGCCCTGGTTGACGTCGTGCTGGTACTGGCCCACACCGATGCTCTTGGGATCGATCTTGACCAGCTCGGCCAGCGGATCTTGCAGGCGCCGCGCAATGCTGGCGGCGCCGCGCAGGCTCACGTCCACGTCGGGCAGCTCGGCGCTGGCGTACTCGCTGGCCGAGTAGACGGAGGCGCCGGCTTCGCTGACAACTATCTTTTGCATAGCTGCCTGCGCTTGTCCACCGGACGCCAGAGCCTGTTTTTGCACTGATTTGATGAGATCGCCCGCCAGCTTGTCGGTCTCGCGGCTGGCGGTGCCGTTGCCGATGGCGATGAGCTGCACGCCGTGCTTGAGCACCAGCTTCATCAGCGTGTGCAAGCTGCCTTCCCAGTCCTTGCGTGGCTCGTGCGGATAGACGGTGGCGGTGTCCACCAGCTTGCCGGTGGCGTCTACCACCGCCACCTTCACGCCGGTGCGAATGCCGGGGTCCAGCCCCATCACCACCCGGGGGCCGGCGGGTGCGGCCAGCAGCAGGTCGCGCAGGTTGTCGGCAAACACCTTGATGGCCACCGCCTCCGCCTGCTCGCGCAGGCGGGCAAACAAGTCGCGCTCGGTGGACAGGCTCAGCTTGACGCGCCAGGTCCAGCTGACGCACTTGCGCAGCAAGTCATCCGCCGGGCGGCGCTGGTGCGACCAGCCCAGGTGCAGGGCGATGCGGCCTTCGGCCAGACCAATGCCCCCACGCTCCCCCGCTTCGCGTGGTCCGCCGCCCCCCAAGGGGGCCGCGCCTTGCTCGGGAGCGGCCCTTCGCTGCG
>Ga0116191_1000887_pt1 | contig 25258 bp, 18 predicted proteins | sample AD_UKC111_MetaG_FD_89897 | JGI IMG/M metagenome (GOLD analysis project Ga0116191, IMG submission 89897) | Active sludge microbial communities of municipal wastewater-treating anaerobic digesters from Hong Kong - AD_UKC111_MetaG | ecosystem: Engineered > Bioreactor > Anaerobic > Digestate... | reverse complement strand
CTCCCGGTCCTCCTTGTACGTAACGCCGAACCACCTGTCATGGGACGGCAGTATTTTAACTTTGGCCAGGTTTTCCCTCAGCAGTTCATCCACCGTCAAAGGAAGCAAGAATTCGCCCTTCAACGGATTTTCCTTCAGCGCCTTGTCAAGGAATGCAGGAAAGCGGTCTTCTATCTCCTTCATCATGCTCGGTGTGAAACCCCAGAAGTTCATGGAGACCGTCGTTCCCTCCGGCACCGTCACCCAGTCCTCGTCGTTTTCTGTGTATTGGATTTCCCCATTACGCCGCATAATCTTTGTACGCTCTGAAATCCTTTTCAGATATCCGTCTTCGGTTGTCTCGCAGACGCCTCTGGCCACATGCCCGTTTTCCGTAAGCGTGTTTTCCAGGAGATAGCCGATCATGCTGTAGCAGTACTGTTCGCCGTCCTCCGCATGAGTAAGGAATTCATACATGGACTGAAATGCCCCCGCTCCGTAATAATCGTCCGCATTGATCACGGCAAAAGGTTCGTTCACCTTATCCTTGCAGCTCAAGACGGCATGGCTGGTTCCCCAGGGCTTGACACGGCCTTCGGGTACCGAATACCCGGCCGGCAGATCATTCAGGTCCTGAAACGCATAATCTACTTCAATGAATCTTCCCGCCCTGCCGTCGATCAAAGGCCGGAAATCCGTCTCCATTTCTTTTTTTATAATAAAGATCACCTTCTTGAATCCGGCCATGACAGCGTCGTACAGGGAAAAATCGATGATCAGCTCGCCTGCCGACCCTACCGGATCCATCTGTTTCAGCCCGCCGTATCTGCTGCCCATTCCGGCTGCCATTACAATCAATATTGGGTTTTTCATCATGATTCACCTCATTGTTTTTCTTTATTGTAAGACTTATCAAGCAAAAAGTCCTTATCGTTTATCCTTTCATAACATTTCAATTTTATACCAAGGGCCTCCGGTTTACAACCAATTTTAAAGGGACTCGGGGAGGTTTTCGACAGAATTTGTGTTGTACTCTTTGATCTGCTCCATATATAATGGTAATCAATGAAGAAGACAGGAACTTCAGGGTGAAAAACAAACGACGGGAGCAAATAAAATGAGGGAAATGCCGAATCGTATATTTCTAATAGGCTTTATGGGATCGGGAAAAACGACGGTCTCGAAGATCCTGAGCAGGAAGACCGGGACGCCGTATATCGACATGGATCAGGAAATCGAAAAGGCCGAAGGTATGACGATCCGCAAAATGTTCATAAAATACGGCGAGCATGAGTTCCGCAATAAGGAGTCGGAGCTGCTGGACAAGCTCTGTCATGTGACCGGCGCCGTCGATCTCATGGCCGGAGAGGTTACCGGCGAGCGGAAGGCGCTGGACAAAGCCAGCAAATACGAGAGTTTTGCAAACAGGAACGAAAATCTCATCGTGTCCTGCGGCGGCGGCATCATTCTGGACGATTTGAACCGACGGATCTTAAATCGTCAATATACGATATTTCTTGAGGCAGACCCCGAAAAACTGTTCGAACGGGTCGACGGCGACATCGGCAGGCCCTTCGCCTTTATGGATATCGATGATCGGAACGAGCGGAAACGAAAATTTCTGGAGCTTTATAAAAAAAGAGAGCCGCTCTATCAAGAGGCGGCTTCTGTGATCATTCAAACCGATGGAAAGAGCCCGGAACAAACGGCCGAGGAAATCCTGGACCTGTTGAAAAAATAGGCACTTTCATCTCCTATTTTTTCTCGTTTTCCTGGAATTCCTGCAGCTTTGTTAAAATGATCGTTTCGACTTTTTCGGAGAGGCCGTTGGCTTCCGCTTTTGACAGTCCTTTTGTTCCGATTGCGGGATGGATGTGGAAATCCACCGATGTGCCGGGCGCTGGGTATCCCTTTTCCTCATAGACGCGATACGTTCCGTTCAACGTGACCGGTACGATGGGAACGCCCGCCTTGACGGCCGGCCTCAGGCTTCCTTTTTTGAATTCTCCCGGCTTCGGCCCCCGGCTTCTCGTTCCTTCCGGAAAGATCACCAGCGAGAATCCCTTACTTAATAAATCGGCCCCTTCTTCCATGGTCTTCAGGGAAGAGCGTGCGTCGTCCCGTTCAATGAAGACGCTGCGGATATCCCGGATCCATTCGCCGAATACGGGAATTTTTCCGAGAGAGGTCTTCGCGACAAATCCGATCTGCTTCATCGATATCACCGCACAGAAAACCGGAATGTCGGCGTAGCCCTGATGGTTGGATACGAACAGCACCGGTCCCTCGGGAATATTTTCAAGCCCGGTGATACGGAGCGTAACCTTGTATTTTTTCATGATCCCCGCGCCCCAGGTGGAAGTGGAGTATAAGATTTGTTCTCTTTCTTTTTCATAATCATCGACGTCCCGGTATTTTTTGATCATAAAATGGTGATGCCTCAGATGTCTCAGGTTAAAATACATCCAGAATGCAAAGCATATCAGCTTGAGGATTCTGTTCATCGTTATCTCCTTTTGTATATAGATCTAAAATCGGATTGCTGTAACAATTATCATATCATATGAGAGATGGCTTTTTCCACAGAAATCTGTTCCTAAAGGCAGAAAGGAGTTTTCAGCATGCAGCATTTCATGATCAGGAAAAGAGTGATACCTGCCGCAGTCGGTCTCACATTTTTTCTTATCATCTCATATTTTATCATGACGAGGGATACGCTGAGCTTTGACACTGTAGTCCGCGAAGCGGTTTATCGTCTCCGGAGCGACGAGCTGACTGCATTTTTCAGAACGATCACCATCATCGGCAACAAACAGACCATCACCCTGTTTTGTGTTCTGCTTCTCCTGATTCCCGCCACCCGGTTTTCCTATGGGCTTCCGGCGTCCGCCGCCGCCCTTCTGGCTTCCGGGATTCAGGTTGTGCTGAAAGTATCCTTTCACCGTTCGCGGCCCGACCTGACGCTTCATCTGATCGATCAGGGCGGCTACAGCTTTCCCAGCGGCCACTCCTTTTCCGTATTGATTTTTTACGGCATGCTCCTCTATCTCTGCCGCCTGCATATGAAAAACAGAACCGCCGCCGGTCTGGTTGCGGTTCTGTTGCCCTGTCTCATTGTTATGATCGGTTTCAGCCGGATCTATCTCGGCGTTCATTACCCCACCGACGTGCTTGGCGGCTGGTCTTCCGGTATTGTTGTGCTGATGTTGTGCATTTCAGCGTTCGATTATTCACAAGGCAAACGGACTTAGAACGTGCTGAACCCCGTCTTTTCCTGGATCCGGTAAACGATCTTCTTCCACAGGCTGTCGTCCTCATATTCGGAGAAGTCGCCGGTATAGATGCCGTCCCGGTTCTCCCAGATCCGGTCGAAATACGCTTTAAAGCCCCCCGCCAGCGGATCGCTTGCCCCGACCGTCACCATCAGATCGGCTTCCAGGTTGTAATTGTCGATGTTTCTTCGGGTAAGGTTTGCGGAACCTCCGATCAATACCGTCGTATCTTTTTTATAAAAGGCGATCACCTTCGTATGGAACTGTTCTCCGTGGGTAAGATACCAACGCACCCGGATCTTGTTGTCCGACTCCTCAATCAGCTCGGCCGCCGCCTGTCTGTTGGGAATCCCGTTTTTCTCAAAACCGAAAGCGTCCTTGTTCGGATCGAGAACCACTCTGATATCAACGCCCCGGCCGGCCGCCTGAATCAGCTGACCGATCATTTCCCGGTGAGCCAGATAAAACATTGCCAGATCAATCCGGTCGCCCTTTTTCGTACTCCTGATGTTTTCCAATATCTTGTCTTTGATCTTATCCTCCGTCAGGACCAGCACTTCCGTATTCTTCCGGGCTGCCGCCGAACTGCTGCGATACTCCACATCCTTGATCTCCGTACCCGAGAAGGCTGCAACCGCCTTTTCCGCTTCCAACAGATGCTTCACCGCATCTCCGCTGAACCGGAACGCGATGTTGGAATGGTAGGAGCTGCCGTCGTGAGGATTGGACGAGCTGACGATGGCGCCCTGATCGGTGATCAGCACCTTTCGGTGGTTTGCCTTGAAATTGAGAAGCTTCAGGTAGTTCCTTACATTGACCTCCGGTCCGTTGTCGCCGAAGGGATTTTTCATCCAGCCCCCTTCTCCGAGGCCGAAATGCAGGATCATAGTCCGGTAGTATCCGGCGTAGAACGGATTGGAATCCCTAATCTTGCCGGAGTCGGTCACGATGACCCGGATCCCGTTTTCTTCGAGCTGCCGGAACTGTTCATTCAGAGCGGAGCCGTAGCTGTTGTTGATCTCATCCGTAATGAGATAGGCTTTCAGGCCGGGATATTTCTGTTTCTGTGCAATCAAGGTGTCGGTGAATCTCTGCGTGGAACGGGGAAACTGATATTTTTTCGTATCGTAGTAATCGTTATATAAAAAGATATCCGCCACGATAAAATCCTCGGCCTCCCGGATCATTTGAATTTGTTCGTCCAGAATGGTCAGGTCATGGACCCGTTTCCCCTCCTTCATATAGGTGAGGTCGTAAAGGATCCGGATATCGGTAACCGTGGAAGGCGGGCTGATATAGGAAGTTCCTTCGGGAGCCGGCGTCGTCCACCCGAAAACCGGCGGAACAGCGAGAAAAGCGATAAAGACAACTCCCGCAACTTTTTTTCCATTGAAGTTCCTCATAGGAAATTTCTCCCTTCTGCTGCTGACATAATAAGGGTAGCACATCGCTCACAGGATATCCATACCCTAAATGCGGAAATCCTGTTATAATGGATTCAGTATCAATACCGTACTATAATATAATGCATCAGGAGGGTTTTATGATTACGATTGATTATGACAAGTGTATCGGATGCCTGAGCTGTATACCCGTCTGCCCGTTCAGGGTTTTGGCGGAAGCCGGCGGGAAACCGGAAACCGTTCAGGAAGCTTACTGTATCAAATGTCTCCACTGTGCCGCCGCATGCCAGCAGGACGCAATTATGCTCGGCGGTCTTGAAGGTGTTCTGCCGGGAGAAATGCCGGCTTTTTCGGAGGAATTTCCTGAGCTTTTGAAGGATTTTCTCATGACAAGAAGGTCTTACCGGAACTTTCAGCCGACGCCCGTCCCGAAGGATCTGATCGACGCCTCCCTGCATGCGGCAGCCTGGGCTCCCAGTGCAAAGAATCAGCATCCGACCGAATGGATCGTCATCAGCGATGAAAATCCCATCGCGGCGATCATGAATCTTATTTTGGATTTTGTGCGCGAAACGGGCGTATCGCCGGAAATCGCGAAATTATATGAGCAAGGCCACAACGTTGTGATGGGAAACGCAAAAACGCTGCTGATCGCCTATTCCCGGACCAACGCTATCAATCCCCCCGTGGATACGGCCCTTGCCCTGTGCTATGCGGAACTGTACCTTCAGTCCCGGGGAGTCGGCACCTGCTGGGCCGGGTACCTTACCAGGATGTGCAACCAGGTATCAGGGATCCGGGAGATGCTCCGGATTCCCGAGGGCTGTCAGGTTTACGGCGCGCTGATGCTCGGATTCCCGGCGGATAACGAAAAATACATCCGCATTCCGAACCGTGAAAAACAGCCGCAGGTACGATGGCTGTAAAAAAGTGGCTACGCCACTTCCGCTAGGGAACCCTTTGGTTCCCTTCGGCGGCTGCAAGCAGCCTGAGCACCCTCCTTTAACGGCGAGGGGTGCCCCCTCTGCACTCCCCTTTTTACGCTTTAGGCGCTGGAACAATTTCTGCTGTTGTATGCCTCAAGACCCTTACCGAGGATCCCGATGGCGCGTTTCAGCTTCTCCGGTTCCAGGACGTAGGCGATGCGGATCTCATCCTTTCCCAATCCTTCCGTGGTATAAAAGCCGTCCGCCGGCGCGGCCATAACGGTCTCTCCCTCATAGTCGAACTCCTTCAGCATCCAGACAAGAAAATCGTTGGTGTCCTCCACGGGGAGCTTGCAGATCAGATAGAACGCTCCTTCCGGTTTCCGGCAAAAGACGCCGGGAATCTTTTTCAGGCTTTCGTAAACAACGTCTCTGCGCTTCTCAAATTCGTCCCGGATCTCATGGATCACCCGGAAACCCGTAGAATAAAGACCGACGGCTGCATGCTGCTCGATGGTGGAGACGGCAAGCCGGCCCTGACAGAGCTTCGAGATCAGTTCCAGAATCTCGTCATTCTTTGATATGAGCACGCCGATCCTCGCACCGCACGCACTGTAGCGCTTTGAAACGCTGTCGATGAGGATCAGCCTGTCGTGAATGTCCTCCAGATATCCGAAGCTGGTCGGTTTTCTGCCGTCGAAGACCATTTCGCGGTAGACTTCATCGCAGATGATGTATAGATCGTGTTCCTTTGCTACATCGGCGATCATGCGGATCTCTTCTTCCGTTAATACGGTACCCGTCGGGTTGCCCGGGTTTGTTACAAAAATGGCCTTCGTCCTGTCGGTGATCTTTGCTTCGATGGCGCTTCTTTCCACGTGGAACCCATTTTCCGCGTAGGTGGTCACCGCTACCGGACGTGATCCGGTCATGGTAAAAAAAGTATTGTAATTGGAATAATACGGCTCAAAGATCAAGATCTCATCCTCCGGGTTGGTCAGGGCGAGCAGGGTAAACATGATCGCTTCCGTTCCTCCCGTGGTGATGTAGATATGATTTCTGTCCATGTCCATTCCGATATTTCTGTAGTAGGTTTCCACCGCTTCGAGAAGCTCGGGGATCCCCTGGGACGGCATGTACTCCACCGTCGGCTCTTCGAAAGAGCGGATCCGCTCGTAATATTCCTGCGGAACCTTCAGATCCGGCTGTCCGATGTTGAGGCGGTAAACTGCTTTTCCTCTTGCCTCGGCCTCTTCCGCATGCGTGGTCAGTCTCCTGACAGACGACGCTTTCATTTTCATCATTTTGTGTGACAACTGTTTCATCGATTGACCTTCCTATCCTTGCCAGTTTGCGCAATGTTATCTGCTGCACCGTGAAAAGCTAATTTCGTTCTATTGTATTATAGGAAAGCCCCAGACACAAGGTATTTCAAGATTTCAGTGAAATTAAGCACAGATTTGCCGGGTGTCCGAAATATTCTCTGCCCAATCGCATTAAAACCAAAATAATTATGGCTATTATTTGTTATTGTTGATTTGCGCCGTAATTTTTTGCGCGTATTATGGTATTTGGATTTGAAATTTCGTTTGCTGGCGTTTCGCTTATCGGATCTTGATATGGACCTCTCTCAGCTGTTTTTCATCCACTTCGCCGGGACAGTTGAGCATGGGGTTCTGGGCATTGCTGTTCAGCGGGAATGGAATGACTTCACGGATGCTTTCCTCTTCAGCAAGCATCATGACGATCCGGTCCACGCCGGGGGCCATGCCGGCATGCGGCGGCGCGCCGTACCGGAAGGCCTGATAGAGTGCTCCGAACTTATTTTTCACATCGTCTTCCGTGTAACCTGCGATTTCAAAAGCTTTAACCATGACGTCCGGCCGGTGGTTCCGAACTGCGCCGGAAGACAACTCGACGCCGTTGCAAACGATATCATACTGATATGCCTTGATTTCCAGCGGATCCATGGTGAGAAGCGCCTCCATTTCCCCCTGTGGCATGGAAAACGGATTATGGGTGAAATCGATCCTGCCCGTTTCTTCGTTGATCTCGTACATCGGGAAGTCTGTTATGAAACAGAATTCAAAGCGGTCTTTTTCGATCAGATCGAGTTTTCTGCCAAGTTCCGTACGGATCTGTCCCGCATATTTTTCGACAAGCCCCTTTTCATCGCAGATGAAGTACAGCACCTCCCCCTCCTTCAGGGAGGCGAGCCTCGCGATTTCCGTTCTCTGTCCGTCGCTGAAGAATTTATCGATCGGGCCTTTATAGCTCATATTCTCTCCCACGGAAATGTAACCGAGGCCTTTCATGCCGATGGACAGCGCAAATTTTTCCATGGCGGCAAAGAAGGATTTCGGCATTTTCGCACAGCCTTCGACACGGATCCCTCTGACGATCCTGCCCCGGAACGGTTTGAAATCGACTTCCCCGAAGAATTCCGAGAGGTCGATGATCTCCAGCGGATTTCTCAAATCCGGCTTATCGGTCCCGTATTTCAGCATGGCCTCCGCATAGGGGATCCTGGCAAAGGGCGCCGGCGAGACCTTTTTGTTCGAAAAGCGGCGGAAGGTTTCCGAAAGCACCTGCTCCGCCACGGCGAAGACGTCCTCCTGAGTGGCAAAGGACATTTCGAAATCCAGCTGGTAAAACTCTCCCGGCGAGCGGTCTGCTCTGGCGTCCTCATCGCGGAAGCAGGGGGCGATCTGAAAGTATTTATCAAAACCCGACACCATTAGCAGCTGCTTGAACTGCTGGGGCGCCTGAGGGAGCGCATAGAATTTCCCTTTGTGCTTCCTGCTCGGCACCAGATAATCCCTGGCTCCTTCCGGAGAGGAATTTGCCAGGATCGGCGTCTGGATTTCCAGGAAACCCATCCGTTCCATCTGGTTTCTCAGGCATTTTATGATCTCGGACCGAAGTACGATGTTGCGGTGGACTTTCGGGTTTCTCAGGTCGAGGAACCGGTATTTCAGCCGGGCGTCCTCCCTCGTATCGGTGGAGTTGTCTATTTCAAACGGCAGATTGTTCGGCGCCTTGCTTAAAATTCTGATATCTTCCGCCTTCAGTTCAATTTCTCCCGTAGAGAGATCCGGGTTGTAGGTTTCTTCATCTCTGCGGACGACGGTTCCGGAAATACTGACCACCGTTTCCCGGTTCAGTCCCATAAGCTGCCGGTCCGTTACCACCACCTGGGTCATGCCGTAATGGTCCCGCAGATCGATAAAAGCAACACCGCCATGGTTCCGGATGGCATGGATCCAGCCTGCCAGACGAACCTCCCGCCCGACGTCGGCGAGGGTCAGCTCGCCGCAGTTTTTGGTGCGGTATGCCTGAGACAGGACGAGATTCCGCTGTCCGGTTGTTTCGGACTCCGTCTCATGCTCCGACATGTTCTCATACCCCGGCATTTTCTGGCCGCGTTCAATACGCTTAGCCGGAACGGAAGATTTCCGGCCCGCCATTTCCCTCATGTCCGCCATTTCCGCCACTACCGCCATTTCACCTATTTTTTCCATGAGCAGACTGCGGATCGCCTGAGGGCTTGCGCTGCCTTTCAATTGTTTCATGCACTGCCCAATCAGAAAATCTAATGCCTTATCTTTGCCGTTTCTGTAATCCTCCACGGATTTAACATGGGTTTTCAAGACTTCCGTCACTGCCGGTTCCAACTCCTTGCTGTTCCCGTCGATGAAAAGACCGTGCTTAACCGCGTATTCCTCCGGCTCGATATCGTTTTCAAACAGCGCCTGGACCAGTGTTTTGCCCACGGTCCTGTTGATCTTCCCCTGAGAAACCATCCGGATGATCTTCGCCAGTTTTACGGCGTCGACCTTCCTCTGCCCGGGAAGATCAGCCGACTCCTTCATCAGCCTCAGAACGTCTACGATGACGGTATTTGCAGTCTCTTTCGCATCTCCGGAGAGCGCGGCCGTTTCTTCAAACAGGTTCGCGATTTCCTTTGAGGCGGTCAGCGTTTTCGCCGCTTTTTCGGAAAGGCAAAACTGTTCTTGATATCTCCGTCTTTTTTCCTGCGGAAGCTCTGCCATGCCGCGTCTTATTTCCTCCAGCCATTCGGCCCCGATCCGGATCGGGAGCAGGTCCGGATCCGGGAAATACCGGTAATCCTGCGCGTTTTCCTTGGAACGCATAGCCAGGCTTTCCCCGCGTTCATCATCCCATCTCCGGGTTTCCTGTCTGATCGTCCCCCCTTCTTCCAGCACTCTGATCTGCCGGTCGCTTTCAAAGAGAACGGCGCGCCGGATCGCCTTCAGCGAGTTGAGATTTTTCATCTCTGTTCTGACGCCGTACTCCTGCTGTCCCGCAGGCCTGACCGAAAGATTCACATCGACGCGCAAGGAGCCCTCCTGCATTTTGCAGTCGGAGACGTCAAGATAGATCAGCATCTCCCGCAGCTGTTCCAGGAATGCCACGACTTCCTCGGCGCTTGAGAAGTCCGGATCGGTCACGATCTCGATCAGCGGAACGCCGCATCGGTTGTAATCGATGAGTGTCCCGGCATTGTCGTGGATCAGCTTGCCAGCATCTTCTTCCAGATGGACTTCCCGGATGGCGACGCGTTTTTTCCTATGGTCCCGCAATTCCACGTCCAGCCAGCCGTTCCTGCACATGGGGGCGTAAAACTGCGAGATCTGATAATCCTTGGGCAGGTCGGGATAAAAGTAATTTTTCCGGTCAAAACGGCTGATCCCCGCAATTTCACAATGGAATGCAAGCCCCGCCTGAATCGCCTTGTCCACAACCGCTTTATTTAAGACGGGCAGACTTCCCGGCATGCCGAGACAGACGGGACAGGTGTGGGAATTGGGCGGCCCGCCGAAGGCGGTGGTGCAGCCGCAAAAAATCTTCGTTTTCGTCGACAGCTCGACATGGACTTCCAGTCCCATTACGATCTCGTATTTCATTTTCCCCGGCCTCCTTTCCCGTTCGGAATCTCTGCTTCCGCACGGTCTGCGGGATGATGTCCCGCATCCTCCCGAAACCAGCTGGAAGAGTCCGAATGTTGCTGGTAAACGTCTGCGGCTCCGGCCAACAGCGCTTCCGAAAACGCTGTTCCGATCAGCTGCATCCCTACCGGCATTCCGGCGCGACCGAAACCGCAGGGCAGCGCCACGGCCGGCAGTCCGGAAAGATTGACGGAAACGGTATAGACGTCCGCCATGTACATGGTCAGCGGATCCTCGATCTGCGAGCCGACGGGATAAGCGGTGGTCGGGGTGACCGGGCTCAGGATCATATCGTATTTCTGAAGGGCCTTGTCATAGCCGGCCTTGATCAGACCCCTTACCTGCAGCGCTTTTTTGTAATATGCGTCGAAGTAGCCGGAGCTTAGAACGAAGGAACCAAGCATGATCCTTCGTTTGACCTCTTTTCCGAAGCCTTCGCTGCGGGACCGGAAGAAGATCTCCGTCAGATCCTTCGCCTGTTCCGAACGGTACCCGTATTTGACGCCGTCGTAGCGGGACAGGTTGGAGCTGGCTTCCGCGCAGGCGATGATATAGTAAGCCGGGACCGCGTATTCGGATGCGGGGAGTTCAAACTCCTCCACATCGGCGCCCAGCGCTTGAAAGGTCTTCGCCGCTTCCAGCACGGCGCTTTTTACATCGTTGGAAATTCCGCCGTCGAAATAATTCTGCGGCAGACCGATCTTCAGCCCGGTCAGCCGGCGGCCGGAAACGGCGGCATCGCCGGGAAAACTTCCTGAAAAATCGAAAGGCGTTTGCATCACAGAGGTGCTGTCCTTGTCGTCATATCCGGAAATAACGGACAATGCCGCCGCGCAGTCCCTGACGTTTTTCCCGATGGTTCCGATCTGGTCCAGGGAGGAAGCGTACGCCATGAGACCATACCTGGATACGCTGCCGTAGGTGGGCTTGATTCCCGTCAGATTGCAGAAGGCGCAGGGCTGCCGGATCGATCCGCCGGTGTCCGACCCAAGGGCAAAAGCTGCCAGTCCGGCTGCCACCGCAGCGGCGGAACCGCCGGAGGACCCGCCCGGAACCCTTTCGGTGTCCCACGGATTTCTCGTGATTCCATAGTAAGAGGTCTCCGTGGATCCGCCCATGGCAAATTCATCCAGATTGGCTTTTCCTATGATGACCGTTCCGGCCTGCCGAAGCTTCTCGACCACCGTCGCATCATACGGCGGGACGAAGTCCGCAAGCATTTTGGAACCGGCGGTGGTTCTGGCGTCCTTCGTGCAGATGTTGTCCTTGACGGCAACCGGTACGCCGGCCAGCGGCGAGAGGCTTTCCCCCCGGTCGATCCGCTTTTGAATTTCTTCCGCCTGCCGGTACGCCTCTTCTTCCATGACGGTGATATAAGCATGGAAGGCGCGATCCTCCGTTTTGATCGCTTCCAGATAATCTTTCACCGCTTCCGCGCAGCCGATTTCCCGCCTCTTGATCTTTTCTCCCAGCTCCAGGGCTGTCAATCGTCTGATTTCCGAAGATATTTTTTTCAATTCCATAACCGCCGCCTCCTACTCCACCGTCTTGAACACTTTGAAATAATCGCCTTTCGATGCCGGCGCGTTCCTGAGCATCGCTTCCCGCCGATCTCCGTTCACGCAGCCTTCGTTCCGGAAGCGGTTTGTATCTTCAAAAGGATGGATCAGCTCAAAAGCCCCGTCCGTATCCAGTTCATTCAGCTTATCCATGTAATTCAATATGTCCGTAAGATCCTTTTTGGCGCCTTCCCTTTCCCCGGCGGAAAGCTCCAGCCGGGACAGCTCGCTGATATAATCGATCAATTCATCCGTTATTTTCATGTTTTCACCTCCAAAATGCGGTTTTGCATCTTTTTCCCTTTGTCCGGCCTATCCGGAAAAATGAAAAGTCCCTAGAATAGAAATATCCTAGGGACGAATAAAATCCGCGGTACCACCCAAATTGACGCAGCAACTTAATGCCTTAATCCTCTTGATGCATTGTAACGCATGCAACACGGGCAGATTTACTGGGATCGGTTCATCCGGCATTATTTCCGGATCTCCCGCATCTGTTGAACCTGCCGGCTCCGAAGTGTTCTTTCGTCCGGAGTGTCACAAATGGCAATTTCAGTCGCGTTGCCACTCCCTGCTTTGCGTTTCTCCCGATTACTTTTCTTCATCATCGCCGATTTCTGTATGTACTTTCCTGTACACTTTCCGGCCGCCGTTGACAAAACTTTAGCGGCTCCGAATAAAATCTTGTCGTAAACATTATCATAAATAAAAAGAGATTGCAAGGTTTTTATTTTTTTATTGACAGAGCGATCAGCTCTGGTTATACTTTATCATTATAGCAAAGGCGCTGTAGGGAATAACCTCTGCGCCCTTTTTTATTGCCGGAAGTATATTTGCACAGAGATGATCCGTTTATTATTACGAAATTATTAAGACTTTATACAAGATGATCAAAGGAGGATCTCAAATGGATAAGATTTCTTCGGTTTTCGGAAGCATGGTATTCAACGACGTCGTTATGAAAGAGCGCTTGCCGAAAGATACCTACAAGGCCTTGAAGAAAAATATGGAAGAGGGGACGAATCTGACCCTCGAAGTAGCGAATATCGTGGCTAACGCCATGAAAAACTGGGCTCTCGAAAAAGGAGCGACTCATTTTACCCACTGGTTTCAGCCGATGACCGGGATCACGGCCGAAAAGCATGACAGCTTCATCACACCGTCCGGCGACGGCGGCGTGATCATGGAGTTTTCCGGAAAAGAGCTGATCAAAGGGGAGCCGGATGCATCCAGCTTTCCTTCCGGCGGAATCAGGGCCACCTTCGAGGCAAGGGGCTATACCAACTGGGATCCGAGTTCCTATGCCTTCATCAAGGAAAACACCCTCTGCATCCCGACCGCCTTCTGCTCCTACCGCGGAGAAGCCCTTGACAAAAAGACGCCGCTGCTCCGTTCTATGGACGCTTTGAACGTCCAGGCGCTCAGAGTCCTAAAGCTGTTCGGGCAATACGACGTAAAGCGCGTCGTTTCCACCGTCGGCGCCGAGCAGGAATATTTTCTGATCGACAAGGAGCTGTTTGACAAGAGAAAGGATCTCATTTACTGCGGCAGGACTCTGTTCGGCGCCAAGCCTCCGAAAAATCAGGAGCTTGACGATCATTACTTCGGCGCCATCAAGCCGAGAGTCAACGCATACATGGAAGAGCTGGACGAAGAGCTCTGGAAGCTGGGCGTCTACGTAAAAATCGAACACAACGAAGTGGCGCCGTCCCAGCATGAGCTGGCGCCGGTCTTCACGACCTCCAATATCGCCACCGACCAGAACCAGCTGACAATGGAAATCATGAAAAAGGTGGCTTCCAACCATGGACTTGTCTGTCTGCTCCATGAAAAGCCCTTTGCCGGCGTTAACGGAAGCGGCAAGCATGTGAACTGGTCCCTTTCCACCGACAAAGGCGAGAACCTGCTTTCCCCGGGAAAAAATCCAGCGGCGAATTTAAGATTCCTTTTGTTCCTCTGCGCTGTCATCAAAGCGGTTGACGAATACCAGGATCTTCTGCGGGTCTCCGTTGCAAGCGCCGGAAACGATCACAGGCTAGGCGGGAACGAAGCGCCTCCTGCCATCATTTCCATGTTTATCGGAGAGGATCTGGAGAATATCCTGAACGCCATCGAAAACGGCGAGGATTACTCTGAGATCCAGGATCGCACGATGAAGATCGGCGCTTCTGTCCTTCCGGAGTTCAAAAGAGACACAACAGACAGGAACAGAACGTCTCCTTTCGCTTTCACCGGAAATAAATTCGAATTCCGCATGCCCGGATCGGGAGCTTCCATCTCCTGTCCGTGCTACATGCTCAACGTAACCGTGGCCGAATCCCTGCGGCAGTTTGCGGACGCTCTCGAATCGTCAAAGGATATGGAAGCCGACGTAAAAGCGCTGATCAGGGAAACCGTAGCGAGGCATAAAAGGATCATCTTCAACGGTAACAATTATTCGGAGGAATGGGTCGCCGAGGCCGAAAGCAGAGGCCTGCTGAACCTGAAATCCGCGGTGGACGCGCTGGCCCACTATGTCAGGGAAAAGAATCTGGAGCTCTTCCGGCGGCACGGGATCTTCAAGGAGGTCGAAGTACGCGCAAGGCAGGAGATCCTTCTGCGCGAATATTGCAATTTGTTGAATATCGAAGCTTTGACCATGGCCGATATGGTGAACAAGGATATTCTTCCCGCTGTTTCCGCCTATATCAAAACGCTCTGCGATACGGTGGCGGCGAAAAAGGCTGTCGGCCCCGAAATCACCTGCGAACTGGAAACGGAGTTGATTACCAACCTTTCCTCCATCTCGCTGAGCCTTCATAAATCGGTACAGGAGCTGGACAACGCGCTGATCGAAGTCAATGCCATCGAAGATCTCTTTGTAACCGCCGAATATTACAATAAAAAAGTTCTCCCGATCATGAAGGAGATCCGCATCGCCGCGGACACGCTGGAAACCATGACGGCGACAAGCTATTGGCCTTTCCCGGCTTATGGCGAACTGCTCTTCAGCGTATAACCGGTTTCTCCGTTCAACCACAAAAAAAGTGGCTTCGCCACTTCCGCATTTCCTGTTGAATAAAAAACACCATAGGCGCACTTGAAAATCGCTATGGTGTTTTGTTTCCTCTGTTTTGTGTTTTGTTTTCGACTGTTTTGATCCGGTCTACTGGTTGATCCCTTCCTGCTCATAAGCTTTCAGGATCTGCTTCGACACGCTGTATTTCGACGTCCGCGTATCCATGGCACGTTTCTCTATATATTTATGAGCCTGGGCTTCCGACATGGACAGGTACTGGATCAGAACGCATTTGGCCCTGTTGATGATCTTCATTTCCTCCAGCTTCAGCTGCAGATGGATATTTTCTTCCTTCAGCGACAACACTCTATGTCGCGTCACATCGGCAAACTTTACCGCCTGGTTGAAAAAGGCCTTCACGATGGGTTTTCCGACAACGAGCACGCCATACGGTTCGACCTTCAGCGAAATCGTATCGGCATAATTGTTTCGGACCGCCAAAAGTATGCCGGCAGTATGCTTTTCTGCGGCGTAAATCGCCAATTCCACCCCGGATTTTCCCTCCAGCGGCGAGTTGATGATGACAAGATCGTACTCGGTTTTTTCCATCATGCCGATGGCGTCCTCTTCGGTATCGGCGTCGTCGATTCGGGAAGTCGGATCCGATTCCAGCAGATGGACCAGCATATCCTTGCTTTTGCCTTTTCGTGAAACCAGAAGTATTTTCTTCATAATCCCTGTCAGGCAGCCATGTTCTGTCAGAGCCCGAGTCCGAATTTTTCTTTCACCCGGCTCAAGGTTCTTTCCGAGATGGCATTTGCCTTTTCCGCTCCATTCTTCAGAATGTCGATGAGCTCCTGCGACCTGCGTATTTCGTGATACCGCTGCTGGATCGGCATGATGGCTTCCGTGACTACGTCCACCAGATCCTTTTTGAAATCCCCGTAGCCGCATCCGGCGTACTTCTTTTCGATGTCCGCCACGCTCATGCCGGAAAATGCGCTGTAGATATTTAAGAGATTGCTGATTCCCGGCTTATTTTCCATATCGAAGCGGATGCTGCCTTCCGAATCCGTCGTGGCTCTCATGATGGATTTCTTGATCTTGCCCGCATCGTCCAGCAGGGATATCCTGCTGTGAATATTTTCTGCACTCTTGCTCATCTTTGAGGTCGGATCGTCCAGAGACATGATCCTTGCTCCCTCTTTCAAGAATCTTCCGTCTGGCACGACAAAGGTTTTTCCGTATTTATTGTTGACCCTTTCCGCCAGGTCCCTGGTGATCTCGATGTGCTGCTTCTGATCGTTTCCTACCGGCACCACATCTGTGTCGTACAGCAGGATATCGGCAGCCATGAGGATCGGATAGGTGAACAGTCCTGTCGGAGCCGACTCGCTGTCCTTGGCCTTCTGCTTGAACTGGGTCATTCTTGAAAGCTCTCCGGTATAGGAATTGCACATGAGGATCCAGGCCAGCTCTGTGTGACCCGGAACCATGGACTGGACAAAGATGATCGACTTTTTGGGATCCAGGCCTACCGCCAGATAGAGCGCGGCCACGTCCAGGATGTTTTCCCTGAGCACTTTCGGATCCTGCGGCAATGTGATGGAATGAAGGTCTACGATGCAGTAAACGCAATCGTGATCCTCCTGCAGTTCGACGAACTGCTTCAGCGCTCCCAGATAATTACCGATATGGATGTTTCCCGTCGGCTGTACGCCCGAAAAAACTCGCTTCATTGAAATTCTCCTTTGTTATTTACGCTTTGACGGCTGCTTTAAACTTTTCCCGAATTTTCTTCTCCAATCTGGATATGGTCATCTGGGATACTCCCATTTCTTCCGCAATATCCTGCTGGGTTTCATTTTTAAAGAATCTGCGTAAAAAAATATCCTTTTCCTTATCCGACAGATCCTTCATGACGGATTTGATCAGTTCGGCATTTTCAAAACTGTGATATCCCTGTTCTTCCCGTCCGGTATATTTTTCGAGCACGCAGCCCTCGCCTTCGTCTCCGCCTTCGTCGAAGGTCTGGTTCAAAGAATATGTACTGTAGGCTTGTCCGCCTTCCATGGCTTCCAGGATCTCTTCCTCCGAATAGCCCAGGTATTCCGCCAGCTCCGTGACCGTGGGGATCCGGTTGAGCTTACCGAAAAGATATTCCTTTGCCGGCGAGATCTGCGCGGAAATTTCCTTCAGCCGTCTCGGCACTTTGACAGCCCAGCCCTTGTCGCGGAAATACCGCTTGATTTCACCGATGATAGTCGGCGTTGCAAAGCTGGTGAATTCGTAGCCCTTTGAGCCGTCGTACCTTTCGACAGCAAAAACTAAGGCCATGGAACCTACTTGGTACAAGTCCTCATAATCCACGCCCTTATTTAAATACTTTTTTATTAATATATCAACGATATAAAGATACTTTTCGACAATTTGGTTGCGCAATTCTATGCTTTTCGTTTCGCGGTACCTGTCGAAAAGCTCTTTGTTGCTGATTTCTCCTGAGGTCATATGTCCCCCCACTAATAGCGGTTCAAATATTTCACCATTTTGATGCTGGTGCCCATCCCTAATTCGGAAAAAATGTCGACTTCGTCCATCAGCGCTTTGATGATAAAGATTCCAAGGCCGCCTTCCTTCGGGCAATCGCAATCGAACACCGGTTTTTGATATTTTGTCGTATCGTAGCCTCCGGCTCGATCGACAACAGAGATAATGATTTTACCGTCTCCTATTTCGCAGGCTACTTCATAGCTTTCCTCGCGGGCTTTTCCGTGGCAAACCACATTGGTGCAGGCTTCTGAAACAGCTACTTTTATATCTTCTACCGCCTCAATATCAAAGCCCGCGCAGTTGGCCATGGAGGATATTGCCAATCTTACCGTCCCAACGTATTCAGGTTTGCCGGGGACTGAAAATTTCAATACGTCAGTCATGATCTTCTCCTCTTTCCAGTGGATGTTAGTTATCAGAGCAAAGTATTCTGTCGAGACTGGTAATGCTGAGCAGTTTTTTGATGTTGTCCTTCGGATTGACAAGGGTGATTCTGTTCTCCGTCTCCTGCATTCTTCCGAAGGCGCCGATAATCACGCCAAGACCGGTGCTGTCCATATAAGTCAGCTCATCCAAATGCAGCAGAATATCCGCTTTTTTTTCCTGATAAGCACCATCCAGGTATTCTCTCAGCTTCGGCGCAGTGGAAATATCCACCTCGCCCTTAGCAGTCAGCTCCCACTGGCCTGACTCCATATTAAAACTACTTTGCACCTGTAACGACATATTCACTTCCTCCTCATGTATACCCTCAGCAAGAGGCCTTAAACTTTATTCCGTATCAAGTGTCAACTGTGTTGCTTCTTCTTTTTCAATGCCCGTCTCTTCTGTTTCTGCCTCATCCTCTGCGCTTTCGCCGTCATCGTCTTCCTTGATCACCTTTGCCATGGTGATGATATTGGCGTCCTCGTCGACTCTCATGATCTTGACGCCCTGCGTCGCTCTTCCGAGTCTTGATACCTCGCTGGCTTTGATCCTGATGATAATCCCGTCGGAATTGATCAGAAGGATCTCGTCATTGTCATTGACGACCATGGCTCCGATGAGTTCACCGGTCTTTTTGAACTTCGCCTTGTCATAGGTCAGCAATCCTTTTCCGCCGCGCGTCTGGACTTTGTATTCGCTTACGGAAGTTCTTTTGCCGAAACCGTTCTTTGTTACGACCAGAAGTTCTTCATTTTCCTCCGCCAGTTCCATGGCCACGACTTCGTCGTCCTTCTCAAGCTTGATCGCCCTTACGCCTCCGGCGATCCTTCCCATCGGCCTTACGTCATCCTCGGAGAAACAGATACATTTTCCGAATTTTGTTACGATGATGACATTGCTGGTGCCGGTGGTCTGTTTGATGCCGATGAGTTCATCTCCGTCCTTCAGATTGATGGCGATGAGCCCGGTCTTTCTGTTTGTATCAAACTGGGAAAGCGGCGTCTTTTTGATAGTTCCTTTCTTTGTGACCGCGATCAGGAACTTGTCTTCGCTGAAATCCTGGATCGGGATGACCGCGGTGATCCTCTCTCTCTGCATCAGATTCAGGAAATTGATGGCCGGCGTACCTTTTGCGGTCCTCTGGGCCTCCGGAATTTCGTACGCTTTTATTTTATGCGCTTTTCCCGTGTTTGTAAAGAACATTAAATAGTCATGGGTCGAGGTCATGATCAGGTTCCTTACAAAGTCGTTTTCCCGGGTGGTGAGGCCGGTAATTCCCCTGCCTCCGCGCCTCTGCGTCCGATAGGTATCGATGGGCATCCGCTTAATATATCCGAGATGGGTCAGGGTCACCGCGACCTTTCCTTCCTGGATCAGGTCCTCCTCCTCAATGTCCTCTGCGTCGCCCTGAATGTCGGTTCTTCTCCTGTCTCCGAATTTCTTTTTTATATCCAGAAGCTCTTCCTTGATGATGCCCATGAGCAGGGCTTCGTCAGCCAGCACTTTTTTGAACCAGGCGATTTGCTCCGTCAGTTCATGGTATTCCGTTTCTATCTTTTCGCGTTCCAGACCCTGCAATCTTGCAAGTCTCATGTCCAAAATGGCCTGAGACTGAATCTCGCTGAGTCCGAAGCGCTCCATCAGGCGCTGTTTTGCGTCGTTATAGCTTTCCCGGATCGTTTTGATGACCTCGTCGATATGATCGAGAGCGATGCGGAGTCCTTCCAGTATGTGGGCCCTTTCTTCTGCTTTCCTGAGGTCGAAGACGGTTCTTCTGGTGACGACGTCCTTCTGATGGTTCAGGTATTCCACCAGGATATCCCGGAGGTTCAAGAGCTTCGGCTGACCGTTCACGAGAGCGATCATGATGATGCTGTAGGAATCCTGCAGCTGGGTGTGTTTATATAACCGGTTCAGCGTGATCTGCGGATTTGCATCCTTTTTTAGTTCGATGACGATACGCATGCCCGTCCTGTCCGATTCGTCCCGGATATCGGCAACCTGGTCCAGCTTTTTTTCTCTTACCAAATCGGCGATCTTTTCGATGACTCTGGCCTTATTGACTTGATAGGGGATTTCGGTAAAGACGATCTGCGTCTTTCCCTTGCCTGTTTCTTCAATTTCGGCTTTGGACCGAACGGTCACCTTTCCCTGTCCGGTGCGGTATGCCGCTTTCGCGTCGTTTTTGCCCATGATGATGGCGCCCGTCGGAAAATCGGGGGCTTTCACGATCTTGATCAGGTCCTCCACGCTCGCGCAGGGATTGTCGATGAGCTTCACCGTGGCATCGATGACGTCGCTGAGATTATGAGGAGGGATGGACGTCGCCATACCGACCGCGATCCCGTTGGCTCCGTTGACCAGCAGATTCGGAAAGCGGGAAGGAAGAACGGTGGGTTCCTTTTCCTCTTCGTCAAAATTGGGCATGAAATCCACGGTCTCTTTATCAATGTCCCGAAGCATCTGAAGCGCAAAGGGCGTCATTCTCGCTTCCGTATAACGCATCGCCGCCGCTCCGTCTCCGTCGACGGAACCGAAATTTCCGTGCCCATCGACCAGTGGATAGCGGATGGAGAAATCCTGCGCCATCCTTACCATGGCGTCGTAGATGGAAGAGTCGCCGTGGGGATGGTATTTACCCATTACTTCACCGACGATACGCGCGGATTTCTTATGAGGCTTGTCCGGCGTAACGCCGAGCTCGCTCATTCCGTAAAGAATCCTTCTGTGTACCGGCTTCAGGCCGTCTCTTACATCGGGAAGCGCCCTGCTTACGATGACGCTCATGGCATAGTCGATGTATGAATTCTTCATTTCGTCGTGGATCTCATGCTGAATCAGCTTGACATCATCCATAAAACTTGTCGTCATTCAATCCACCTCCTATATATCCAGATTCTTTACGTATTTGGCATTATCTTCGATGAACTTTCTTCTCGGCGGAACCTTGTCGCCCATGAGGGTGGTAAAGATCTCGTCGGCCGCCGTCATATCCTCTACGGTAACCTGAATCAAAGTTCTTTTGTTGTAGTCCATGGTGGTCTCCCAGAGCTGCTGGTGATCCATTTCTCCCAGACCTTTGTATCGCTGAATCACAGCCTTGCCCGGCTTGTCCGCCAGTTCGGCCATGAGTTTTTCCTGCTCTCGTTCCGAATAGGTGTAATAGACCTCTTTTCCCTTTTTCGTCTGAAAAAGGGGCGGCTGTGCGATATAGATGTAGCCTCCTTCAATGAGCGGCGTCATATAGCGGTAGAAAAAGGTGAGCAGCAGCGTTCGGATGTGGGCGCCGTCGACGTCGGCATCCGTCATGATGATGATCTTGTGGTACCTGAGCTTCTCCACGTTGAAATCTTCTCCGATGTTGCAGCCGAAGGCCGTGATCATATTTTTGATTTCCTCCGAATTGAGGATCTTGTCCAGTCTGGCCTTTTCCACGTTGAGGATCTTTCCTCTCAGCGGCAGGATGGCTTGTCTTTTTCTGTCACGGCCCGCTTTTGCGGAACCGCCGGCGGAATCTCCTTCTACCAGAAAGATCTCTGAAAGCGCCGGATCCCTTTCCGAGCAGTCGGCAAGCTTGCCGGGCAGCGTCAAGCCGTCCAGCACGCCCTTTCTCCTCGTCAGCTCGCGCGCCTTTCTTGCGGCTTCTCTCGCTCTGGCAGCCCGGAGGCATTTATCGAGAATGACTCTTGCCTGGCTTGGATTTTCCTCCAGAAACGCGGTCAGATATTCGTTGGTCGTAGTTTCCACAAAGCCCCTGATCTCACTGTTTCCAAGCTTCGTCTTGGTCTGGCCTTCAAACTGGGGGGACGCCAGCTTAACCGATATGATGGCGGTCAGACCTTCTCTCACGTCTTCTCCGGCGAGACCTTCGTCGTTGTCTTTGATGAATTTATTTTTTCTCGCGTAATCGTTGAATACCCTGGTCAGGGCTGATTTGAACCCGATCATGTGGGTACCGCCTTCGCTGGTATTGATATTGTTTGCATAGGAAAGAATGAGCTCGTTATACCGGTCGGTATATTGCATCGCGATTTCGACCTCGTGCTCTTCACCCTTTTTTACTTCAAAATAGATGATGTCGGGATGGATGATTTCCTTGTTTTTATTCTGATGCCTGACGAATTCCCTGATTCCCCCTTCGTAGTGGAAAACTTCCGTCCTTTTTCTCCCTTCCCTTTCGTCCTTGAGCGTGATCTTGACTCCTTTGTTCAGGAAAGCCATTTCCCGCAGACGGTGTTCCAGAGTTTCGTAATTGAATTCCAAATCTTCGAAGATCTGGCTGTCCGGCTTGAACATGGTCTTCGAACCTGTTTTTCTGGATTCGCCGATCTCCAGAAGCGGCGTCTGGGTCTTTCCCCTGGAATAGGTCTGTTTGTAAATCTTTCCGTTTCTCCTGATCTCAACCTCCATGATCTCGGAAAGGGCGTTTACAACTGATGCGCCCACCCCATGGAGTCCTCCGGAAACCTTATATCCACCGCCGCCGAATTTTCCGCCTGCATGCAGAACCGTATGGATGACTTCCACTGCGGGAAGCTTAAGTTTCGGATGAAGGTCAACGGGCATTCCGCGGCCGTCATCTTCAACTACGATGGAATTATCGCTCTGTATGGTAACATTGATATTCTTGCAGAAGCCGGCTAAGGCTTCGTCAACGCTGTTATCAACGACTTCATATACTAAATGGTGCAGCCCTCTCGGTCCCGTGCTTCCGATATACATTCCCGGTCTTTTTCTGACCGGCTCCAGTCCTTCCAGCACCTGAATCTGTTCGGCATTATACTGCTGCTGCATTACGTCTGCGCTCATTCGTTTTCATCACCTCGTACTTCTCGTCATTATTGTGTTTCATTCTGTCTGATCCACTAGCAAACCACCATATATTGTATACTAAAATCTTCGTTTTTACAAGGTTTTTTACAAAAAGGATTTGCAGATATAAAAACACCGTTTTAGCAGATAATAAACGGTGTTTTTGTTTTTAAAAAGGCTTATTAATTAGTGATATATGTCTTTATATTTAGAATTTTTTTCCATCCTTCCCCTTCCGGCGGATCGCTTTTCATTTTATATCCTCTGAACCCTTCCTTTTTCGACAAAAAAAGTATAGCCTTCCGGCAGTTGCTTTCTGACCTCTTCTCCCAGTTCCGTCGTTGTGATAAAGAGCTGTACCTCGTCCAGAGAGTTGATCAGGAAGTTCTGACGTTCCGAATCCAGTTCGGACAGCACATCGTCCAGAAGCAGGATCGGAGACTCGCCGGTCTCTTCCCTGATCAGCCGGATCTCGGCCAGCTTCAGGGATAATGCCGCGGTGCGCTGCTGCCCCTGGGATCCGAAATGCCGGATATCGATCCCTTCCAGGCAGATCTTCAGATCGTCTTTATGAGGACCGGCGGAGGTGCTGCGTCGTAACATGTCGTTTTTTAAATTTTTACATAGTATTTTTTTTAAATATTCTTTTTGTGCTTCATATCCTTCTTTATATTCTGCGCCGGCTTCATAGGAAAGCTCCAGCATCTCTTTTCCGTTGGTGATGCTGCTGCTGATTTCTCTGCTTATCTGGTTTAGTTTTTCAATGAAGCACTTTCTTTCCTGAATGATCCTCGCTCCGTATTCCGCCAGGCTTTCATCCCAGACGGCAATCATATCTTCCCTGGTTTCCTGCTGTTTCAGCAGACAGTTGCGCTGTTGCAGGATTTTTTTATACCTTCCCAGATTCCTGTAATAGACCGGTTTCAGCTGGCACAATTCCCTGTCGATAAATCTTCTGCGCTTATCCGGTTCGTCTTTGACAATCTTCAGATCCTCGGGAGAAAAAACCACCATATAGACGTTTTCCAGCAAGTCGATATTTTTTGAAATCTTCTGCCCGTTGATCCTTGTCGTCTTGCCTTCTTTTCCAATGGTGATTTCAATTTCCAGTTCTCTTTCTTCCTTCACGGAAATGCTTTTCGCCCTGCAGAATTCCTTCTCAAAGCTTATCATCTCGGAATCCCTGCTCGTCCGGAAGGATTTTCCCAGGGACATGATATACATGCCCTCCAGCAGATTCGTCTTCCCCTGGGCATTTTTCCCGGTAATGATATTGACTTTCTTGTGAAAGTCCACAGCTTCCTCTTCATAATTCCGGAAGTTTTTCAATTCTATTCTTTTTAAATACATGTACCCTCCTTTAACAAGGTACAACACGCCTGAAACCTTAGTTAGCGGAAATCCTTACCGGCAGCACGAGATATTCGTATTCCCTTCCCTCCAAAGGCTTGATCAGGCACGGACTCACGCTGGTATTGAATTCCATGCAGATTCTTTCGTCGTCGACAACCTTCAGAACGTCCAATAAATATTTGGAATTGAATCCGATATCCAGGTCCGCGCCTTCCTTTTCCACGAACACTTCTTCCTTCACATTTCCTTCTTCCGAACGGGAAGTGATGATGAACTTATCCCTGAATATCGACAGCTTGATCAGATTGTTCTTTCCTTCCTTTGCCAGGAGGGAAGCTCTTTCTATGCTGTTCAGCAGTTCATTTCTGTTGACGACTACTTTGCATTGATATTCTTTCGGAAGGATATCGTTGTATTTGATAAAATCGCCTTCCATCAATCTGAGCACGATTTTGGTTTCATCCAGTAAGAATACGGCCTTTTTCTCATCCAGTATGATGAAAATCTCATTGCTGTCTTCGTTCTCGGAAATGATCTTGTTAATTTCATTTAAAATCCTTGCTGCAATAATGATTTTTCTCTTTTCCTCATTCTTCATGGCCTCCCTGGTAATCGCCATTCTGAATCCGTCAAGTGCAACCATATTCAAAGATTCTTCTTCCATTTCCACCAGTACGCCGACGATGATCCCTTTTGATTCATCGATGCTGGCGGAAAAAGAAGTCTTTTTGATCATTTCTTTTAAAATATCTTTATCCAGAGAGATCTTGTTATCCAAATTGATTTCTCCGATATTCGGAAATTCGTCCGCGGGCTGTCCTACGATCGTAAATTCAGAAGCTAGGCATCTTATGACGACGGTGTTATTTTCCTGTTCTTCAATCTGTATTTCTTCATTTGGAAGCTTTCTGACGATATCGCTGAAAAGCCTGGCCGAAACTACGACGGATCCTTCTTCCTCCACTTCCACATCGATTCTTTTTTCTATGCTTAAATCCAGGTCTGAAGCG
>Ga0116191_1000885_pt1 | contig 25273 bp, 26 predicted proteins | sample AD_UKC111_MetaG_FD_89897 | JGI IMG/M metagenome (GOLD analysis project Ga0116191, IMG submission 89897) | Active sludge microbial communities of municipal wastewater-treating anaerobic digesters from Hong Kong - AD_UKC111_MetaG | ecosystem: Engineered > Bioreactor > Anaerobic > Digestate... | reverse complement strand
TACCGATGTGGGGTGCAGATTATATTCATTTGAAAGCTCTGCTCGTGTTTGCCCTGCTTCATATAATTCCACTATATGTCTCTTAAAATTTTCGTCATAACTTTTTCTTGTTTTATCTGCCATCATTTTCTCCTCCATTATGATTTTATTATATCACATTTTCAGAGTTTAGTTCATATTTTTTGTTGGATTTTATGGGAGGTAACTCAATCATCAGGGTCAACAATAGCGTTAAGCCAATAAATACGTTTTATTCCGTCACATGTCTGAGACCATGTGGTTTCTGTATTAATAAATTCTCCAGCTGAATTAACATATAAGAATGTCCATGCAGAATTTTCATCTTCTTTATAGTTAATTTTAAGCTTATACTCATATACATACTGATTTTCAGGAGCATTAATATCAATACCCATTCCAATAATCTGAGTTAAATTTAATCTTTCAACCTCAATTTTTCCGGTAATCAATTCGGATTTTTCAATAACTGCAGTAACTGTCTGCGAATTGTCACCAATAGTGACTTTTTTGCTTACAGGTAGATAGCCCTCTTTATAAATGTAAAATTCATAATCGCCCTGTTTGCATATAATTTCTGCTATTCCTGAAGAATTTGTTTTAACTGTAAATTCACTTCCGTCGTCTGATTTAAAATATACCATTGCGTTATTTACAAACATATTATTATTATCTACAACTTTTATATTGGTAATAGCATGTTCTTTATTGTAAATCTTTACTTTAACAGTATCAGAAGCGCTGTTTCCTGATTTATCCTTTACCGTTAAGGTTACTGTGTATTCTCCTTCTTTTCCATATGTATGACTTGGCTTTGAGCTGTTTGATGTAGTTCCGTCACCAAAGTCCCTGTTGTAACTGTTGATTATATTATTATCAAATGAACCAGTTCCATCAAAATTAACATCCATTCCCTCAATCGCAAACATATCAATTCCTGCATATGCTTCCGGAGGATATTCATCCTCATTTGTCGGAGTTACTTCAACAGTATCACTCTTAACTTTACTACCATATTTATCTACAGCCTCGATAATAAACGAATATGTCAGGTCAGGATCAAGCTTTTCGACGGTGTATGTTTGGTTTGTAATACCTGCAATGTGATGATAATTATTTTCCGAAGAAGATTTTTGATATACATTATATCCTGCAAGGTCTTCCGTATTTGTCATTGTCCACTTTAATTCGACTTTCCATCCACCGGGAGCCGCTGTTAATTGAGGCTTTGACAAGCTGCATGCTTTGTAGTTGTAAGTATAAGTATATACGTTAGTATTCCCCACACTGTCTGATAATGTGACTTTTAACATATACCTGCAATCTGAATCAAATTTTTTCGTAAAGTTAACCTTTATAATTTTACTGTGATCTGAAGTATTATTTGAATCCAAAGTATCCCATTCATCTGAATTTTCTTCTTTTCCTTCTACCGTAACATTTTTGAGTCTGAAATTATCACTACATAAAATACTTATAACCTGATTGGTTCTTAATGTATCGTTTGATTTTGGATTTATGCTTAATACTTCCGGTTTAAATGTGTCACTTTCAATTTTACCGGATACTATTTCAGAATAATCGCTTTCATTTCCCGCATCATCAACAGCTATTACTTTATAAAAATATTCTTTGCCAATTTCAAAGCTGGTGTCTATATAGTTAATATATGGGCAACGACTATTAACCAAAATAAAGCTTGCAGAATTATTGACAGAACGATAAATTTTAAAGTACGCTACATCAGATTCTTTTGGCGCGCTCCATCTGACATCCATTTTACCTTCTGAATATTCTACCTTTAAATTCTGAGGAGAATTTGGTTTTGTATTATCTACATAATATCTAACTACGGGGCAGGAAGATGTACTGCTCGCATTATTGCTGCTGTCATATGCAATTGCTCTCACATAAATATATCCTTCGGTAATTTCAGATAAATCCATATTATAATTAATAATTTCATTGGTACTGATAAGTTTTGATTCAGAACTGCCGGCATCCTTCCAAGTACTATTATCATATGAATATTGAATAAGAACTGATTTTACTGAAATATTATCGCTTACTGTAATATTAAGAGGTATTTTTTTAGAGAAAACATTGCTTATAGGGGTAATTAATTTAACAACAGGCAAAATATTATCAATTTCAGTAGAAACTTTAATCTTATTGCTGATCTGTGATAAATTTCCGTCGTTATCATATGCTTCAACATAATATGTATATTCAGTATTCGGAGTTAATCCGATGTCAGCATATTTAGTGTCAGTAACGTCCGATATTTTGTTACCGTTTCGGTAAACATTATATCCAACAATTCTAGTTGAATCTGTACAGCTCCAGCTTATTGATACTGAATTTAAATTTGCCAAATCTAATTTCAAAACAGGAACGCAAAGTGGGAGATTATTTACTGTTACAGAATTACTTTCTTTTGAAAGGTTTCCAACATCATCAAAAGCTCTGACATAGTAAACATACTTGCCCTGTTCCAATAACGTATCCGTACAGCTTGTTCCGTCAGATGTTCCAATTAATTGTTCATTTCGGTATATTTTATATCCCGCTACTTTCACATTATCCGTGGATGCTGCCCATGATAATTTTATCAGAGAATTATTTTTGGCAACAACAAGATCTGTTGGTGCCGTTGGAATATTAGGGTCAGTTTTTGTTGTTACCTGAAGTTCACCGCTTTTTTCAGACTGATTATTAACAATATCATGAGCGATAATATAATATGTATATGTCGTATCCGGAATTAATCCAGTGTCAATATATTCAGTTTCTGAAGTTGTTCCGACTTTTACTCCATTTCTGTAAATATCATAGCCGGTTACTCTTCTGTTATCTGTTGATTTATTCCATTCAAGCGTAATTGCAGACATTCTTATTAATGTGCAAGTCAAATTTTGAGGTGCCGTCGGTGCCTCCTGATCAATAGCAGCTTCTATAAGCTCTGACCAAACAGGTTTTCTGTTAAATGTATAACCCAAATCTATCGGTTTTGTAATTTCCAGTATATTAAATTTAGATTTGGTACTTTCAAAGCTTACCGTCTGTAATCCTGTTCCGCTTAATATTACCTTATGCGTTCCGGTTGCATAAAAGCTTTGGCTACCGTTTCCCTGAGTAAAGTTACCCTGTACCTCAAGGGTTCCTGCGGTTAATGAACCATTATGGCTATTAGAGCTTTGATCATTAAAATTGCCCTCTACTAACATATAGTCAGTATCATTTGTCATTGATAAACGGGTATATGCACCCCATATACTAAAATCACCAGAAATAATAAATTTCCCTTTATTTATTTGTATTGTACCTTGATCAACTGTGACATTTCCATTTACAGTAAGTGTATGATTATTTAAATCTACACCATATGGATAAGCGCGAATATATAAATTGCCGTCAATAACAGTATCATTAAGAAGCTTATATCCATCATATATTGATAAATCATATCCCCAATGATTATCTGCAATTATTGTTGTAGATGTAACATATATGTTTTTTCCGCTAATTACAGGGGTACTCTCATTTTTAAGTGTACCTTTTACATATACATTTTTTGCAAAATCTATGCCTTCTGCCGAAGTATTTTTTATTTCTAAATTATTTAACAATGAATAACTAGAACCATAGCTACTGTCAAATGTTACTGTCTGCTTTTTATCTCCGCTTAAAAGTACTTTATGTGTTCCTTTTGAAAGAAAGCAATAAATTGAATTGTTTGATACACTGCTCTGTGTGAAATCTCCCTTTACCTCGAGCGTTCCTGCTGTAAGCATATTATTGTGACCGGTTATTGACTGCGTAACAAAGCTGCCGGCTACCTTTACATAATCGGCTTCATTTGTCATTTTCAATACTCCGCTACCTTCTTTATATGTAACAGCTCCGTTTGCTGCTTTTACCGCTGTCTGTATTCTGTAATCTCCGGTAACTTCAAGCTGTCCTCCGTTTACGGATACTGTTCCGCCTGACTGAATTACGCTTCCGTTTACTGTGAGCTTGTGTCCGCTAATCCCACGCTTTACAAGGTCAGCCTTGATTGCTTCATAAACAGAAAAATGCTCCGAATCCTCATTGATTGCAATATCGCAAAATACAATCTGCACACCCTTTTGCTCTGCGGTATCATAATAATTCTGCTCAAGATTATCAAGCAGCTTTGAAACCTTGCTGTCAGGAGTAATCTCAACAGATGGGAAAATACATCTGCTGTCAAGTCCTAGAAGTCTTGCTTCGTGCGTGATTTTCAGCATGTTGTCCTGTGATGGGTCAATATTTCCGTTGTGAATCGCTTCGGAACGTACCGCAAGCTCCTTCATGTAAGCTTTTTGTCTGTCATCAGGCTTTGCAGATACAATAATCGGTTTACCTGTTTTCAATTCTGGAACGTCTAGCTTTAACATATCAGCTGTCTGAATATCCGCAAACTCTTTGTACATCTGCATAAGTTCTGGTATATTTACAAACTTGCTGAAACGGTTCTTCATTCGATAACCGTCTCCCGCAGGCTTCATTTCAAGTTGTGATACCACCTCGCCAAATGTACTTGCCCAATCGTCAAAATTCTCAACCCCCGCTTTTCTCAAAAGATCCGGACGCAGATAACGCTGCATTACATACAGCTCAACCATCGAATTTGAAACAGGCGTTCCGATATCCACACTCTAACAAGTCAAATAAATGCCGATTTTGCGTTGTTTAATAATAAAAGCATATGAGGAAACATAAATAATACGTTTCCTCATATGCTCAACAGATAAATTCACATCTTAATGCATCTTAAAAATATTATCAAGATACATTATTCCTGAAGTTGTTTTAAAAATTTTATTTCTGAAGCTTCTAACAGCGTTCGCTGACATATCATCCTCATATGCATTTACGAGAAAATCAGCTTCAATAAGTATCTGATAATCTATTCCGATAATATCCGTATATGTATGATGATGTGCAATAAGCCAGCAAACCCGTTCTATTATTTCCGTTTGAACGCCTAAACTCTCAAGAAGCTTTTTTGCTTCGGGTGGTCCCTCTGTCTGTTGATAACTACCTGCTGAACTTTTCCATTTTGCTTCACTATTCTTTATCCCTATATCATGAGTTAATGCTGTAATTTCAAGAATATGCTGTGTTTCCTTTCCGATATTTTCATTTTCTCCTATTGCTTTGGCAAATCCGTAAACTTTAAGGAAATGACTTATCCTTTTTGGATCTCCCGAATAGTACATTATCATCGCATTAAGAACATTAGCAATACTGTTCATTTTAAACCCCCATTTATGCAATACATTTACATCTAACAAATCAAGTCCGCCTGTTACAGTATATAATAACAGACGGACTAAACTTATTATTAAGCCATAAACATTTCAATATCCGAATCAACGTCGCCTATTCCTGCAATGCCGAATTTTTCAACCAACACCTTAGCAACGTTAGGCGATAAAAATCCCGGAAGAGTAGGGCCGAGGTGAATATTTTTAACTCCGAGAGAAAGAAGCGCAAGAAGAACAATTACAGCTTTTTGTTCATACCATGCAATATTATACGCAATAGGGAGCTTGTTGATGTCATCAAGTCCGAATACCTCTTTTAACTTCATAGCAATTACTGCTAATGAATATGAGTCATTGCACTGTCCGGCGTCAAGAACTCTGGGAATACCGCCGATATCGCCAAGATTTAGCTTGTTATAACGATATTTTGCACAGCCAGCGGTTAAAATAATTGTATCCTTCGGAAGCTTTTCGGCAAATTCTGTATAGTAGCTTCTTGACTTCATACGTCCGTCACAGCCAGCCATAACAAAAAATTTCTTTACTGCTCCTGATTTTACAGCTTCAACAACCTTGTCTGCAAGAGCAAATACCTGATTATGTGCAAATCCGCCGACAATACTTCCCGTTTCAATTTCCTGTGGTGACGGTAATTTTTTAGCAAGCTCGATTACTTCGGAAAAGTCCTTTTTGCCGTTTTCATCTGCTTCAATATGCTTGCTTCCTGGGTATCCGCACGAGCCTGTTGTAAAAATTCTGTTTCTTATCTCTTCGCTTTTTGGAGGAACAATACAGTTTGTAGTAAAGAGAATAGCTCCCTTAAATGTTTCAAATTCCTCAAGCTGTTTCCACCATGCATTGCCGTAGTTTCCTACAAAGTTGTCATACTTCTTAAATGCAGGATAATAATGTGCAGGGAGCATTTCACTGTGCGTATAAACGTCAACGCCTGTTCCCTTAGTCTGCTCAAGAAGCTGTTCAAGGTCGGTAAGGTCATGTCCTGAAATAAGAATTGCAGGATTATTTCTTACTCCGATATTAACAGAAGTTATTTCAGGATTTCCGTATTTCGATGTGTTAGCCTCATCAAGAAGTGCCATAGCCTTAACGCCGTATTCGCCTGTTTTGAGTGTCAGTGCAACAAGGTCATCAGCTGAAAGTGTATCATCAAGAGTTGCTGCAAGTGCTTCATAGATAAACGCATTGATTTCATTATTTTCTTTTCCGATATTTGTTGCGTGTTCAGTATAAGCCGCCATACCCTTTAAGCCGTAGGTAATCATCTCACGAAGAGAGCGAACGTCTTCATTTTCAGTTGAAAGAACACCAATATTAACTGCCTTTTCAAGCATAGCTTCTTTTGTATCAGCTGTAAATATAACGGCATCATGAGGATTTTCAAGAGTAACTGATTTTTTCAGGTCATCTCTGATTGAGAGCATTTTCTTAATCTGATTTACAATATAATCAGCATTAAAGTTGGCGTTTGTAATAGTCATGAAAAGACTGTTCAGAACCTGATAATTTGCATTATCGAGGTTTTTTACATCAAGCTTTCCCTTAACAACAATCTGTGAAATGCCTTTGAGAGTGTAAATAAGAAGATCCTGAAGCTTTGCAACCTCCTCGTTTTTACCGCATACACCTCTTACTGTACAGCCCTTTCCTCCAGCTGTTTCCTGACATTGATAACAAAACATACCCATTTTTACTCCTCCTAAATTTTAATTTTTTGGTGCCGGTGCTTTTACAACAATAAGCTCCAATGTTTCGTGATGTAAATTATTTACATTCATCTTTGTTTGAAACGGTATTTTTAATAAAGTACCTGCCTCATACTCATTGATTTCTTGATCGTTAAGCCCTATTGAAAGCATTCCTCTAATAACCGTCATATAAACATTTGAATTAGAAAAATGTTCAGGTAGCCCTTCATCTTTATTAAAAACCATGTGAAGATAATGTATATTTTCATCAAATACAACTTTCTCAACAGCTTTTTCATTGCCTTTAGCCAGTTCAAATTTCTGTTCAATCATATTTAATACCTCCAATTCTATTATTGTTTCAATATATTTTGCAATTAATACTACAATATATTTATTATACTGTTAAGCTTTATAAAAGTATGTTGTAAATGCAACAAAAATTATAATTTTTTTGGTATAATGAATAATTTCACATGCGCTTTATAATTGTTATTTTTCGGTTATCGATGCCAATAACGCCGTCAATCTGCATTTTTTTCAGTTCTCTGAAAAGGGACTGTCGCTGTACTCCAAGATAATCAGCAAATTCTTTTTTGCTGAAAGGCAAATGCACTGTCTGCGAATGTTGAGTAATTGACTGCTGTATTAAATACTCAATAATATTCTGGCGAAGTGTTTTTCGTGAAAACATTGCAATTTTGTGATTAAGTCCAAGAGAATTTTGAGATAGCGACTTAATATATGACATTACAAAATCGTAATCGTGAAGCATTATTTCTACGGCTGATTTTTCTAAATGGACAAGTTCACATTTAGATGAACAATATATATTGAGAGGATATATATTTTCAGGAGCAAACAACAGGTTAGCACCAATAATACTATTCTTTTTAAACTCAAACATTATTGTTGAAGAACCATTTTCGGTAAGAGAATAAGCTGTAAGGCTGCCTGTAACAACAATATCAAGAGACTTGCAGGAGCTGCCTTGATTATATAATGTTTCTCCTTTTGCATACTTTTGAATTATTATTTTACCTTGAGAAACCAGCGACTCAATACCATTAACGGATTTCATAATTGAAACAGATTTTATAACTTCAAGTTCATTCATAATACCACCCCTATTTTTTATTATATCAAAAAGAAACATCGGTGTCTATTATATTATTTATATATCAGTTATAATCTGATTAACAAATAACAAAGGGGGCTTTTAAATGGATATATTCACTATAGCAATCTGGATAGGAACAATTATTTTTCTTGTTTTTTCTTTGACAAAAAATAAAGAAAAAACAAAAACGGCACTTAAAATGGCTTTTGGTATGGGTAAAAATATGCTTATCAGTATATTGTCAATTATTTTACTTATAGGACTTGTCTTGGCTTTGCTTCCGCCGGAACAAATTGCTGGATTTGTTGAAAAGCAAAATGTTTTAGTTGCTACTATCGCATCCGCACTGTTTGGAACAATCACTCTAATTCCAGCTTTCATAGCATTTCCTCTTGTAGGCACACTTGTTGATGCAGGTGTTGGAATTGTCCCTTCTGTCGCTTTTTTAACAACGCTAACAATGGTAGGAGTTGTTACATTTCCACTTGAAAAGAAAGAATTCGGAATAAAATTTACAGTAGTCAGAAATGGACTTAGCTTTATATTTGCTATTGCAATAGCACTTGTTATGGGGGTTATAATATGACAAAGGTTACAAAAATACTTAAAGAAAATTTATTTACAGCAATAATTATTATTGCTTATGCAGTAATATTTATTTTAAAACCTGAAACTAGTATAACTGCAGTAGGCAACAGTGGGTACTATTTAAAAGAAATGCTTATGATTATGCCCGTCATTTTTGTTCTGACAGCCTTACTTGACGTATGGGTGCCAAAAGAAACTATAATGAAGTATCTTGGCAAGAAATCAAAATCAAAAGGCGTTGTTTTATCTTTCCTTCTTGGTGGAATATCTGCAGGACCTATTTATGCTGCTTTTCCTTTCTGTATTATGCTTCATAAAAAAGGTGCGTCGATAAAAAATATCGTCATAATACTCAGCTCTTGGGCAGTTATTAAAATTCCAATGCTTCTTAATGAAGTTAAATTTTTAGGAATTAAATTCATGGCTATTCGTTGGATTCTCACTGTTATTGCTATTGTTATTTTCTCATGGATAACATCCAAAATAGTTAAAGATGAAGATTTACCAAGCGAGTCCACATCTGAACCAGAAGGTGTAATAATAAACCGAAATTCTTGCATGGGTTGTTCGTTGTGTGTAAAGAATTATCCTGAGCTTTTTGAAATAAGCAGCAAAAAGGCGGAAGTTAAAAAATACGATTTCATTCTTGATGATGAAAAACTTAATAAAGCAATTGATAATTGTCCTGTTAAAGCCATTCATTTTAACAAAAGATAAATTTATTTAAATACGTTCCTACAATCTAAAATTGGTGAAAAAGCTATGACGTTGGAGTCGTAGCTTTTTTTATTGTTGTGATATATTTAATGCGTAAAGTCAATATAATTTATATCTGATGGCAAATCATTCTGTATAACTTCTTTCATTTTCTTTGCAAATGGGCAAGGATATCCAATAGGATTGCCTTTTTGTATGCATGAGGCAAAAACTATAGTATCTGCACCACGCTTTACAAGTTCTCTCGCTCACAGAACCGCCTTTTTCCCAGGACAACCACCACAGTTTATAAATCCAACAATCTCAATATCTTCCTTAATATTTTCAAAACCGCCCTTTTTCTCACGTATCATTTTAAAATCAGTTGTGCCTGGGCAGTAATCTTCAGTTTGCATGCACCTAATAATACCAACTTTCATTAAATCACTCATATTTATATAAATTTTAAAAACTCGCATTTTTATTATATCATGAATTCTGTTAAAAATCAACAAGCTGTAAAGCTGCATCTATTACTTTTTATACAACCTCCCCTAATCTGTAATATATTTTCCCTGTTAGCGTATTTCACCTAATACAAACATTGTTTGCTTCAGCTCAATCATATAAAAGCCCTAACCTGAGGCATACAATATATGCTTCAGGTATTTTATATAATCGCAAAACGGATAGATACCCCGTAAACAATCCTTACGGGGTATCTAAGCCGAATTTTTTATGTCTTGATATATAAGCCTGTTTCTCAATCACGAGAAACAGGCTGTTTTTTGCCCCTCCTAACGATAGAAGATGAAATTTCGTCAATTATATCATAAAAATCTTTCCTATCTTTATGCATCTGTACAAACTTTGAAAAAGCAGTCCGACAAAAATGCTTTTCAGTGTCCTATATTACCGAGATGGCAAATTGCATAACGTAGCTTATCTAAAAAGACTATTTTGCTGTGTAAAATTCCAAACTTTAAGATTCACTACTAAAAAACAGGCTCTGACTGTCCTTAAGTTATGAAAGTGCAAAACATACAAGCAGTTATCATAATCTATGTTCATTTTTATGCAATTAAGAGAACCTGCAAAAAAGTTTTTTGAAAAGACCATAAAAAACAGCATATTTTGTCCTAACGAGTGAAGAGGCTTGTAAAATGCTCTCTCAAAATCAAATTACAGGAGGTCAAAACAAATGACAATCAAACAAAAACAAGAACTTATCGCAGAGGTCGTTACAATTTTACAGGCAAAGCTTGAAGCAGATACTGTTCAGCCTGCACCAATTCAAAATATCCCGCAGAAAGTTGAAATGCTCACCATTAAGGAATGCACTGAGGAAATTAGAGGCTTGTCCGAACATACCATTCGTCAGCTGATAGCACAGGAAAAGCTCCCTTTCATTCGTACTGGTCAGGGCAAAAAGGGCAAGATACTCGTTTCAAAGAGTGCATTACTTTCTTACTTCGGAGGTGCTGCATGACAATATTTGAACAGGTTAAATCAGAGATGAATATGCTTGATGTTGCGAAATTTTATGGTGCTTGCGTGTCACATGGAATGTGTCTTTGCCCATTTCATAACGATAAAACGCCGTCTATGAAGCTTTATGAAAAGAATTTCCATTGCTTCGGATGCGGCGAACATGGCGATATGATTGACTTTACGGCTAAAGTATTTGGGATTTCATCTGTTGATGCGGCGAAAAGGCTGAACTATGATTTTGGCTTACATATTGATGTGGACAAGCCATTGTCTGCTGAACAGATTACAGAATATCAGCAACGGCAGTCAGAACGGCTTGCTTATAACCAGTGGGAAAAGTCAGCGTGGAAATCAATTATTGATTATTCCAGACTTCTTCTTGAATGGCGGAAGAAATACTCTCCCAAAACTATGGCAGAAAATCACCATCCTCTTTTTGTTGAAAGCCTTATGAACACCGACAGAACTGATTATCTTTTTGAAGAATTTCTTAATGAGGATAAATCAGGAAGATTAAAACTAAAACAGGAGGTTGAACTGATTGAACAACGATTACAGCAATACAAATCCCCTCCAGTCAAACGAACCCATGCCGCAAGGTAACAAAGATTGTTTGTATCCTTTGTGGCTCGGTGAGAAAAATAGTATAAATGAAGTTATCTTCTGTGAGGATTTCGTTTCAAAAAGACCGCTTAAATGTAGACCATAGGAGGTGTTTAATAATAATAGCCTTGATTTAATAAAAATCAAGGCCATATTCCAGTTATTGAGCATGATATAACGGTCATTAGAAATGCCATTCCAATTATTGAAATAATATTTATAGTAACTAAAGACATACATCTTAAAATCACTGAACGATTTAAAATACCTTTATCCATATTTTGATTGCTTTTTATTTTGTTTAGAAAATAATTAAATCCAATTGAAAGTAAAATTATCAGTATAAATAACCAATGTATACCCTGCCAAAAAAATATCATAAAAGCATATGCAAGTGGAATATCAAACAATACATTGTATAAAATGAGAAATCCATAATTATTAGCGTTGAAAAACTTTGTCATTTTCAGTTTCACCTAACCTTAAGTATTTGTGCGTTAAATTATAACATTCAAGTTTAAAAAAGTCAAGGAGATAAAAGAGTTAACATCATTGAGTTCTTACAAGACAATGCATACATTTCTTTTGGTACTGATTTTGAAGAAAGCACTGCCACTCTATACACTGCATATATTGACTGGTGCAACAAGAATTTGCTTATAGCACTAAAAAAGGATACTTTCAGTTCATGGCTAAAAGCGAATTCATATAAATATAGTATCACTTTTACTAACCATATTAAGGCTGATTCATGGCGTGAGGTTAGAGGATATAAGGGTATCAAAACTCATTATGTATCATTTCTTCAATAGACGTGAGGTTTTGGCGTCCGAGGCGTCCGGGACGTCAGAATATTGCCATTGGACAGGCTTGGGACAGGCATTCAGGACATCATAAACCACGTATTTAAGCCATTCGGACGGCGGACGGCACTTTTGCCCGCCGACCTTAATATTTTTATCAAGCCGTCCGAAACCATGTCCGCAGGGGTGTCCTGACTTTGCATTATAAATATTCTTGAGAATTCGCATATCGTCAACGTACAACGACAAGCTCTGCAAAAAACTTTGGTCGAACTTATCAAGCAGATTTCCCTCTTTTAGATGTTTGAGGAACTGCTCATACGAGTTGGAGCTATCCACGATAGGTACTATTGGGATAATGTAATCAAAGAATTTTGTCCTGTCTTTTGAAATAAAAATATCGTCACGTAATAAGTAAAAGAACCGCAGCGGTATATAATTGTCGCCCTGCTCTTTTTTGCGCTGAATGTTAACAAGAGTGTTCACTTCGCGTAGCCGTTCGAAAATACGGCTGGCGTTAAATCTATCCATATCTTCAAAAACAATCACATCCGCTTCTACGTTTTCGAATAAGTACAAAACTTCGTTAAGGTATTTGTCAAAATAAGAATCATTCTGCTCTTCAAAAATTTCTATCTCGTTGCCTTGCAGACTGATTTTACGAAATATATTCTTGTTTTTCTGTGCCTTTATCAGCAAAAAATATTAAAGCCACGGAGCAAGCCGCACAAATCAAGATAGCAGGGATAGTTGCATATGGGCTGAACAATACCGATAATATGGTTTTAATCCAATTTTCTGACAATGCCGCAACAAATGAGGCTACTTTCGACGATGAGAGCAGAGATACAATACTCCCAATGAAAAAACTTGAAAATACAGTTAACAAGGCGACATACTTTGCACTAACACCTTTTTTGACTCTAAAGTTTGTTTGGGGAATTCTTTCTGCCGGTATCTGGTGTATTAGCTGATTCAGTATTTTCCCCTCAAGAACGGACTCTTTAACGGTCTCCTCTGATTCGCTATTTTCCTGTTCTGGAGTGCGAAAATGAGCGAGAGAAAGATGTACAAAACGATGATCCTTGTGCTTTGCTTTGTATGATTCGAGTATACTGCTTTTGCCCGCACTATATGCACCTGAAATAGCAACATTTTTAACATCTGGATTATCAAAGGCAAAGTCAATTGCCTCTTCGTACACACATATGTCAGCATCACTCACAGGCGTAAGTTTTTGAAAATAATACTTTTTGGCTGCCATAAGAGTCCTCCTTTTCTTACTGTTATAGCACTTTTGAGAATTTTTCATCTATAACTAAATCTTATATCAATTGCTCGTTATTTGAAATTATCCAACCCTGCACTCCTGAGTTTGTAAAACTTGCGAGCTTTATTTTCGCAGGTTCAGATAATTTGCTATTCATAATGGGAAATTTAGAGTGCTATGCTTTTTCCCATATAATTGAATCAATAAAGTTTTTTTGTTGCGGTGTGTAATTGGAAGTAACATATTTATAATTATAACCCACATTGCGTAGCAATGGTAATATTTCATTGATATTTATACCAATACAGCGGTAAATTTTAGTTGGAAAGGAATCAATGTTAATGTCAGATGCTATGCGGCACGACTTTAATTCTGCCAAACTCCATTCAAGGCGGTTAGCATACTGATGTTCATTTTTGGGGGATTGCAGTTCAATTTCATCTTCGTCAGCTTCTAAAAAACGACGTGGAATATTAATTTTAAATATGTAGATGTTAGAATTGTTTTCAGATAGATTGTGACAGTTTGCAAAATATAATGAGAACGTAATTTCGTTTGTAAAATATACAAATCCTTGAGTCGTCGGTCCATTCGAACCACTTTCTTCAGAATAATAGCGTTTTACATCTTTTCTGAAAAGCCGTTCTCTTAGAATATATTCTCCTTTAATTTGTGTAGTTGCATGGTACAGTATAATAAACATCACCTCTAAATCTAGTATTTTATGTGATCCACATCAAAACTCAAATAACCTTAAAAAGACTATTCAAACAGATCTGTCTTCAAATACTTAATTATAATCTACTGGAACTAACTTGCTACTCTTATACTCAAAACGCCATATCTTACGAACATCAGATCCTGGTATGTCATAATTTCTTTTTAGCATTATAATTGGATTGTACATTTTAAAATAGGATTTTCTTTTACTTTCTTCATACGCTAAAGCATTTATAGTATATTTCAAAAGGATTTCAGTCTTTTTGCCATTATCTAGCCAAGCAGAAAATCCTTCAATATCTACCTTTTCTATAGGCACATCAAATGACACATAATAATTGATACATTTCTCAGCATAGTTATCAGCAATACGATTTTCCCCATAAGAATTAGCCAAACTCTTTAGAATTTCTGGTGAACCCAGCCACCCTCTCACTGCAACTAATTCAAATTCATCAATAAATAAATATCCATTAACATTAAAATCATTGAAAGTTTTTTCTCCACCCAAACGCATTTTCAGATTTGAAAAGCCCAGTTTCTCTATCTCAACTTTTTCTCCATTTCTTTTCATTGTAATCTTATTATCATAAAAACAAAACTCAAAGCCTAATTTACGAAGGTAGTCGGACAATACATTTTCTTTAGTCAGTACATGGTACCCGCCCCATAACCCAGTGCATTGAAAGACCCCGAACACCATGATATACTGAACCAGGTACCCAAGAAAATCTATGGAGTTGATTGGAATGGATAGAGTTGGTCAGGTAAAGCGTGAGGTAATGCTGAACGAGTGGGCGGAAATGGTTCGTAAATGTCAAACCAGCGGGCAGACGGTTGAACGTTGGTGTTCTGAAAACGGAGTAAATATCAAAACCTATTACTACCGTCTGAAGCGCGTCCGCAACAGAATTTGCGAAAAGATATCGGAAAAGCAGGATATTGTTCCTCTTGCAATCTGCATGGAAAACAGAAAGTCTGCCTCTGAAAATGTACCGATAACCATCAGAATAAACGGTGCAGAAATTGCGGTACAAAGCGGAACCGACACTGAAACGCTCCGCAGCATATTAAGCGTGATGAAAAGCATATGATAGGCGATGTTAATGCTGCAAAACATATTTACATCGTCTGCGGCTACACGGATATGCGTAAAAGTATTGACGGCCTTGCTGGTATCGTTGCACAGAATTATGGCCTTGACATTTACTCAAAAAGCCTGTTTCTTTTCTGTGGGAAAAGCTGCAGCAGGATGAAAGCTCTGCTGTGGGAGGACGATGGATTTGTTCTGCTGTACAAGAAACTATCTGGTGGGAAATACAGATGGCCAAGAAGCTCTGCCGAAGTAAAGGAGCTTTCATGGCAGGAATTTCGCTGGTTGTTGGAGGGACTTTCTGTAGAGCAAAAAACAGCAATAAAGCCCTCTGTAAAAGGAAAAATATTTTAAAAAAATTTGCCCGAAAAGCCCGATTTTACTGGACTTTTCGGGCTTTTTGTGGTATAATAAATATAAAGAAAATGAACGGAGATGAGCAGTGTGAGCAAAGATAAAATCATTAAAAATTTAACTGAAGAAAATGCACTGCTCAAAGAAGCTATCAAGAAACTTGAAAATAAAATTCAAGCTCTTGAGCGTAATGAAAAAATATATCTTGAAGCACTTTCTCTGGCAAAGAAAAAACAATTCGGCAGCTCAAGTGAAAAAACACCGCAGTCAGAGTATGAAGAGCTTGGACTTTTTAACGAGTCGGAACAGGAATACACAGATAACCCTGTTGAGCCTGTTGTAAAAACTCCTCAGGGCATAAAGAAAAAAGAACCGAAATCAGGCCGTGAAAGGCTTATCGATAAAAATCTTATTGAAACAAAAATCGTGAACTGCACGCTTCCAGCCAATAAAAGAACATGTCCTGTGTGCGGTGAAGAAATGCGTAAAATTGGCATGGAGTTTGTCCGTGAGGATGTTCAGCTTATTCCCGCAAAGCTTGTTGTAAGGCGGTATTTCAGAGAAAGCTATGAGTGCAGAAAATGCAAAGCCAAAAACAAGCCCGTTATCATAAAAGCTAAAGTTCCACAGCCTGTGCTTGCACATTCACTCGCTTCGGCTTCAACTGTTGCTCATGTTATGTATCAAAAATATGTGCAGGCAGTTCCTCTCTACAGGCAGGAAAAGGACTGGTTAAGGCTTGGTTTTGACCTTTCTCGTTCCACAATGGCAAACTGGGTTATACGCAGCTGTGAGGACTGGCTTGAGCCTTTAGTTGACAGAATGAAGCTTCATCATCTGCTGAAAGAAAGCGTTCTTCACTGTGATGAAACGCCTGTGCAGGTGCTTAAGGAGGAGGGCAAAAAGGCTGAAAGTAAGTCGTATATGTGGGTTTACCGCACCGGTAAATATGCTGAAAAGCAAATTGTCATATATGACTACAACAAATCCCGAAGCGGAGAAGTTCCGAAAAAGTTTCTCGGGGATTTTGACGAATATCTTCACACTGACGGCTATGCAGGCTACAATAACCTGAATGTTACTAGGTGTAGTTGTTGGGCTCACATGAGAAGATATTGGTGTGAAGCAATAATCGTTGAAACTCCGGGAACAGAAAAGTCCGCAGCCGAGACCGGACGGGATTTCTGCGACAAGCTGTTTCACATAGAAAGTCAGCTTGAGAATATGACCTCAGCAGAACGAAAAGAAGAGCGCATCAGGCAGGAAAAACCTCTGCTTGAGGCTTATTGGTGCTGGGTTGAAAATCTTAATGCGTTAAAGGGAACAAGACTTGAAAAGGCTGTTACCTATGCAAAAAACCAGAAGAAATATCTTGAAAATTACCTGCTTGACGGCAGGTGTGTTGTCTCAAACAACCTTGCAGAAAATGCAATTCGTCCATTTACAATTGGCCGCAAGAACTGGCTTTTCTGCGATACCGTCAGAGGAGCAAATGCAAGTGCTACAGTTTACAGCCTTATTGAAACGGCTAAGGCAAATAATTTGGATGTTTTTGATTATCTTGAATACCTGCTGACTATGCTGCCATCAATTGATTTCCGCAATCATCCAGAATATCTTGATGATTATCTTCCGTGGGGAAAATGTGTTACTGACTACTTTGAGCGATTTAAAGCCTGATGAAAATTTATGTTTTCGTCAGGCTTTTTGTCAATGCACTGGGTTATGGGGCGGGTACGAACCACCAATTAAAAAAGTTAATTCTTTAAGATAAATTGTATTAATTTCATTCAGTAGCTTTCCCAAATCAATGGTTCTAGTCATTAAGTCTTGTAATACACTTCCTCCACAAAGAGAAATTGTATTGTTTAATTTCAAAATATTAGAAATTCCTATTTGATTTAAATAATTAAAAATCTCATTAAAATATTTTGTGCTTGCAATCAAAACTAAAGTATCTTTATATTCTGATAATATTTCAGGGGAAAGAATTTTTATATCAAATAAAAGAGTGTTCTGTTTCTGACAATTACTATCTACAAAAAAAAGAACGTTATAAGAATTTTTCAATTTATAGTATGCACTTTTTCCAATATCACCAGTGCCAAAAATAATCAAATTTTCTTTTGTCATAATAAATTTCCCCCATAGTACATTTTTTTATAATATTCAGCATATTTACCATTTGTAATACGGCTCATCCACTCTTTATTATCCAAATACCACTTTACAGTTTCTCTGATACCATTTTCAAACGTATATAATGGTTTCCAGCTAAGCTGAGATGTAATTTTTGTATTGTCAATTGCATAGCGTTTGTCATGTCCTAGCCTATCCTGAACATAATTTATTAATGTTTCGGATTTGCCAAGAATTGAAATTATTAACTTTACTATTTCAATATTAGCTTTCTCATTGTTGCTGCCAATATTATAAATTTCGCCAATTTTACCATTATGTAGCACCGCTAATATTGCAGAGCAGTGATCACGAACATGAAGCCAGTCACGTATTTGCATACCATCACCATAAACAGGCAAAGGCTTATTATTTTGGCAATTGTTTATCATTAAAGGAATAAGCTTTTCTGGAAATTGATAAGGTCCGTAATTATTTGAGCATCTTGTTATATTTATAGGCAAACCAAACGTTTCATAATATGCACGTACAAACATATCTGCACTTGCTTTTGACGCTGAATATGGACTATTCGGGGATAGCGGTGTTGTTTCAGTAAACATACCCGTCTTTCCAAGCGCACCATATACCTCATCAGTTGATATCTGTAAAAACTTGACACCAATTTTATACTCTTTGCTGTACTTATCTAAATAATTTACTTTCCAATAATTCTTGGCACACTCAAGTAAATTTTGAGTACCAAGTATATTTGTAATAAGAAAAATCTGAGGATTATCAATACTTCTGTCAACATGGGATTCCGCAGCAAAGTTAACAACAGTATCAATATCATATTTTTTAAAGATATCTGACACAATAATCTTATCACAGATATCTCCCTTGATAAACAAATACCGTTCATTATTTTCAATATCCTTAAGATTATCAAGATTTCCTGCATATGTCAATGCATCTAAATTAATTACAAAATATTCTGTATTTTCAAGCAAATAATGTATAAAATTAGAACCAATAAATCCAGCTCCGCCTGTTACTAAAACATTTTTCATTTTAATAACCATTCCTTTCTGCTATTTGTTCTGGATTTGTGAAGTAAAATTTCTGTTACAATTTTTGCAGGAAACAAATAGCTGTGTAAAAAATTTATTTTCACACTAACTTTCTAAAAGTGACAAAATATATTTCCCATAATCAGTCATTCTTAATTCAAAGCCAATTTTGTAAAGCTGTTCATCAGTTATAAATCCTCTTCGCCAAGCTATTTCTTCAATGCATGATATGTAAAAGCCTTGCCTTGACTGGACAGCTTCAACATATTCAGCAGCTTTAAGCATACCTTCAGGAGTTCCTGTATCAAGCCATGCCATGCCTCTTCCTATGATTATAACATTCAGTTTTCCTTGTGTCAAATAATGCTGATTTATAGCTGTAATTTCAAGCTCACCTCTTTGGGAAGGCTTTATGCCTTTTGCAATTTCAACAACATTATTATCATAAAAATAAAGTCCGGGAATAGCATAATTTGATTTCGGATTTATAGGCTTTTCTTCAATTGAAACAGCCCGGTTTTCTGAATCAAACTCAACAACTCCAAATTCAGTTGGATTTTTAACTGGATATCCAAATATAACTGCACCTTCAGAAATTGCTTTTGTCTTGTTTAACAAATTAGTTAAATCCTGCCCATAAAATATATTGTCACCAAGAACTAAATTTACATTGTTATTACCAATAAATTTTTCACCGATAATAAATGCTTCTGCAAGACCTTTAGGCTCAATCTGTACAGCATACTCTATTGAAATACCAAGATTGCTGCCATCACCTAAAAGCTGCTTGTACATATCTATATCATGCAGTGTGGAGATAATAAGTATTTCACGTATTCCTGCAAGCATGGGAATTGATAACGGATAATATATCATTGGCTTGTCGTATATTGGCAAAAGTTGCTTTGATATAACTTTTGTCATAGGGTAAAGACGTGTTCCTTTTCCACCCGCAAGAATTATTGATTTCATGATTTATCAACCTTTTTATATTCAGCATAGCCTGATTGCCAATCCATACAATTTGCACATTTATCAGGTAAGCTATTCCATTCACAATTTCTATGTTTTGTTCTGAAATCCAATAACGTGGAATTCCAAATTTCTTTTATAGAATGAGTAACAACGTCACCCATATCAACATCACAATTTAAATCAACAGAACACATTGCAACTCTTCCTGTATCAGTTATATTAATTGTATTCATTGCCCAATAACATGGTAATCTATCCATATCTGTACAAAGATTTGGAGCATCAACTTCGCCTGCCCAGCTAACCATAGGACGGACTTTTACATCAATATTATGACTATTCCAAAATTTCACAAAATCATCAATTTCCGCCCTATTATTATCCATTTCTACAAATTGAACAATTAGTTTTTGATCAGGTTTACCAAATTCATCAAGCATTTTTTTGTATTCAATTACACCGTTCGTTACAGTTTCCAAATTTCCTTTAACACGATTTTTAGCATATGTTTCAGGTTTAAACGCATCAATTCCAATGTATAATCCATTCAGACCTGCTTCGATCAATCTTCTTGAATAATCAGTTTTAAAAAGGTTACCATTTGAATTTAAAAGTATGTTGGTTAAACCTTTATCCCTTGCATATTTTATTTTTTCAGGAAGATCTTTTAAAATCATACCCTCACCGAAAAAAGTAATCCAAATCTGTGCATCAGGTTTGTTTTCAGCAATTTCATCTATTAGTTTGCGATACAAGTCCCATTCCATGATACCAGGTTTTCTCTTCATATGTACATGAGGACACATACTGCATTTTAAATTACAAAAAGATATTGTATCTAAAAGAATAGTACTAGGAAAATCAGATTCTTCTGGAATACGCTGAAGTAGTTTATTATTGTTCATTTGTAATCACCTTTATTTTATTTTTTTAAAGCATATCATAGCTTTTTTTATTTGTTAATGTTATTGATCTTTGTGGTACAATAACATCAGCTTCAAAAGTATCATGAGAGATATAGACTCCTGCACCGGCAAGTGTTTTGTCAGCAAGTTTAACACCATTTTTCACAGTACAATTACTTCCTATAAAACATTGACTACCAATAGTAACATTTCCACAACAGGAGCACATCGGTGCAAAATAATTGAAGTCGCCTATAACTGTATGATGAGATATATTGACATTGCTCCAAAAAATATTACATACTCCCATTTTTACAAACGGCTGAATCACAGTATTCTCTAATACTATTGTTCCTTCCTCAATGAATTCTTGCTGTACACTGGCAGTAGGATGAACAAAAGATGCTATATTATACCCCTTTTGTTTTATTATATCATATTTTTCCATTCTTAACTCATTCATATTACTATAACCTAATGCTAATAAAATTGAATACTCTTTAACTGGAAAAATTTTTTCAATATTATCAAAACATATTATTGGGATATTATCAATTTTATTAGGATAATTATCTAAGTATTCTTTATCTAAAATAAACCCAGAAATTATTCCGTTGGTATATTTTTCAATATAATACTTTAGTAATTCTGCAAGACTGTTAATGCCAAAAATAAGCAGTCTTTGAGAATAATTATTATTCATATCTCCATCCCCAAATATTACGATTTGCGTTTTCACCAGTATTAAATAAAAGATCAAGAATAGAAACATTATGACGAAAAGGCTCATACAATTGTTTGTACTCAGGGTATCCGAAATATTCTTTCCATATAATTTCTATTCCTGCTTGTTTATAATCATTTGTTATAATATAATCCTTTGCAGCTGGTCCTGAAATATAAGTATCTGCACCAGTTGCTTTTACAAGGCTTAAAAGTTTTTCATGACCACTTCCGAACGTGGGATAATCTCTGCTGTCAGCAAATTGTACTTTAATACCTAAAAACTCTGTTGAAATGGTTTTTATTATAAACCTATTGATTTCATATAAATATTCCCATTCTTTATCCAAATACACATAATTTAAGAAATCTTCGTATTTTTTATAGAAAGGAGCTTTGCTGTAACAATGTTTAATCAAATTATAGTGTTGTTTTTGCCAGTCAAATTCATTTTTAATTTTAACTTCACAAATTTTACGGGTAATATCATATCCACATGGTATAGTAAGCCATTTTAGACCTGTGTCAGTTAGTATTTGATTTCTATTGCGCCAATCATTTTTTGTGTACTGAACTTCATCATAAAATAAAAATAAATCCACATCATGTATTATGTCAAAATACCCTTTCCAAGGTATATAATTTGATTGAAGCACTGCTAATTTCATTATTTTACCCCAACTTTATAAATATAATCTGCACCAGTTCTGAAACATAATAAGATTCCATATTAGACTTGATTTATTAACATTTTTATATGGATCAGAATAGTATTCATGCAATAAATTGTTAATCCAACAAGGCTCTAAAATATTATATTTTTTTATGCTATCTTCACTTAGAATATCCGTTGTATACGCTTTAAACTCTACCTTTAACCAATCATAAACAGGCAATACAAAACCTTCCTTAGGTCTGTATATAACTTCATTTGGCAAAAACTTTTCTGCAACACATTTTAAAATATGCTTAGTATTTCCATTGTTTATTTTGTAATTCCCAGGTAAAGATGCAACATATTCAACCAATCTATAATCCAAAAATGGTGATCGTATTTCAAGACTATTGGCCATTGACAAAAAGTCAACAAATGCTAAAACTTGGTTTGGAAGTAGCACATTCCAGTCATACTCTAATGTAGCATTAAGAGGGTCATCTGATACTTTTGTTTTGCACAATAAATTTATGACCTCCTTAGTATTAAGACCATTTGAAATATTCTTTTTAAACGAATTAGATAGCATATTTCTTTTTTCATCATCTTTAATTTGCAGTAATTCATAAAATAATGCGGGTAATTCTGCATTGGTTTTATTATATAATTCATTAAGATAATCAATGTTATTTTCAAATGGGGCTAATCTTGATGTATCAAGTGATAATAAGCTACTGTTTTTTTTCATCATGCTGCTGTAATAAGAAAGTGGCGAAGCAAGTCTGTGAGATAAATAGCTTCCAAACAGCTCATCTGCTCCATCGCCGGATACAGCAACTTTTACATATTTACTTATTATTTTTGATAAAAAATACGTTGATGTTACACCTGAAAAAGGCTGATCAAAAGATTTTATAACATCATCCATTGAATCCAAAACTTCTTGAGGCTTTAAAATGTACTCAGTATGATCCGTATTAAATAAATCTGACATCAGCCTTGCACATTTAATATCCAAATCTTTTTTGTATACAGCTTTTTCAGAAATTTCATAACCCATTGAGAATGTCTTTAATTTTGAATTAGCATGTTTTGCTATAATAGAAGTAACAAGGCTTGAATCAAGTCCACCACTAAGAAACGAACCTATTTCAACATCACTTACCAGTCTTTTAAGAGTAGCATCTATAATAAGAGCTGATATTTTTTCTTTAGCTTCTTCAAAGGTATCAGAAGATTGATTTAAAAAATTTATATTCCAATATTTATATGTATTGAAATCCTTATTATTAAATACTCCAATCTGTCCTGGCAAAAGTTCAAATATGCCTTTAAAAGCAGTTTCTGGAGGAGTGATATTTTTAAAAGAAAAGTAATGATATATCGCATCATAGTTTAATTCTTTTTTAATAAGAGGATGAAGAAGTATTGATTTAATTTCAGAAGAAAAAATAATAATACCATCAACAATTGCATAGAATAATGGTTTTACTCCCATTCGATCTCGAATAATAATAAGACTTTCAGTTCTCTTATCCCATATGGCTATTGCAAACATTCCGTTTAATTTATTTACAAAATCAATACCGTATTCTTCATACATATGAAGCATCACTTCAGTGTCAGAATGATCAGAATAAAACGTATGTCCTTTCTCTTCAAGTGTTTTTCGCAGTTCTTGATGGTTGTATATCTCACCATTCCAAACAGCCCACATTGTTTTACTGTTGTTATATGTAGGCTGAATACCCGTATCTAAATCTATAATACTAAGTCTGCGTGAACACATATTCATTTTTCCATCTGAATATAAGCCCTCTTGGTCAGGGCCTCTGTGGTAAATGCTATTTCCCATTTTAACCAGTAAGCTTTTGTTAGCATCACCACTAAAGCCACATATTCCGCACACAATTAATCCTCCAAAAAGTTTTTTCGATTGTTTTCTGCATTTTCTACAAGCTTAAAATAATTATATGTCCATGTTCTATATCTGCCATCTTTACAAGTTTTACAAATTTCCACTTCATTTTTTCGTCCTGATAAATGTAACTTTCTAATGTTTTCAAATGTTTCATTATGCCATACAGAATAAATACTCTGTTCACTTACGTTACCTAGATTGTTATTAAATGGTATGTCGTATCCGCATAATGTAACCTGACCACGAGTATCAATATTTAATCTTTCAAATAGCCATGGGCAAGGAATATTTTTTTCAGGTTCAAGATAAGCAACATCATCACCGGATTTTGTTTCATCACCAAATCCCCAGGTTAAAAACTTACGTAATTGAACATAATCTACACGTTCTTTCCAATATGTCTCCACATCATTTAAATTAATGCCATCTTGATTAATTGCACTTGCTATAATTCTTGTTGTACTATTTATTTCATTTCTTATTTTCATAACCATAGATACATTCTTGACAAGTGTATCAAAATTCAAACCGGCTCGTACTCTTGAATAGTTTTCAGAATCACACGCATCTACACTAAACTCAATCATGTCTATCTGTGCAGATAGTATACGCCTTGCTTTTTCTTCATTAAACAATGAGCCGTTAGTAATTAGCCCAACTTTTGCTCCTTGTTTTTTAGCATATTCAATTAATTCTACTGCATGAGGGTGCATCATTGGTTCTCCACCACCAGATAAGCGTATATATGAACCATATTTTCCGCATTCATCAGCTATCTTTTTAAATAGTGAATCTGGCATAAATAACGCATCATGATATTTATTACGTATATCACTTATCGTATATGGACATCCCGGACATTTTGCATTACAAACATATACAAAACTTAATACACACATTTTAGGGAAATTAATTGTTTCAATAAAATTAGAATATTCTTCTAGCGAGTGTTGAATTTCATCTGCTTTCATTTTATTTACTATTTTTGCCATAATAATTCTCCTTTAATTTTAAAATATTTTTTATTGCTGCTTGTGACTTGGCAACCATATCATTGGCTCGATTTTGTATGCTTTTTCTTTTAAAAGAAAAAAACAACTTATCAGTTTTTAGCTTTATAACATAGTTAATTAGATCATTATAATCT
>Ga0116191_1000878_pt1 | contig 25506 bp, 15 predicted proteins | sample AD_UKC111_MetaG_FD_89897 | JGI IMG/M metagenome (GOLD analysis project Ga0116191, IMG submission 89897) | Active sludge microbial communities of municipal wastewater-treating anaerobic digesters from Hong Kong - AD_UKC111_MetaG | ecosystem: Engineered > Bioreactor > Anaerobic > Digestate... | reverse complement strand
TATGCCATATCTGTCGGCTCTTTGAACCAGCTTGTTGAGGTTCCCGATCCTCTCTGCATAATCTTCATCTCCGGGAAGGATACCGGAAGGGGGAACCAACGTTCGCAGTACCGTATGAACCCATACGGCATTGATTCCCTTTTCGGAGAGTCGTTTCAACAGGAAATCGGGATAGGAGGAGATCTCCGGATCTTTCAGCGGATCGCCGAATTCAGCAAAATAGGAGAAGACCATCCGTATTGCGAGGTTACTCTTTTCTCTCATTTCCCATCCACTCTCCTCCGACGACATATCCCTGGTAAATGCAAAACGTGCCGTTTCGGGGACGATGACCTTGTCAAGCTCCCTTAGCCAATTCGAGATGCTGGCTGCCTGCTGTTGCATCTGCAGCGAGGGTTCACGGTAATACAACGGGGTGCAGTAAGGTTTCAATTGACCCAGCTTTACAAAAAGAAAGTCATCCTCAATCAGTCTCCAGGCAAGTTCCTGTCGGCTCATCCCCAGCAAGACCAGCAACTGTTCATAGGGCAACAGGTGCCAGTTGTGCCTCAATACAGTAATGTAGCCTTTGGGACCGCTCCATATCGGGTCAATTCCCTTCTGTCTCTCCAGTCCCATGGACAGGGCTATCTTCTCTACATTCTCCACAGTCGTATTCAACACCTCTGCCAGCCGCAGAGCAGGAACCGTTGTCCAGTTACGCCAGATAAATGCATGCATCCTGCTGGGGAAATGTGTAAACTCAATGGCCGGAATCGGGGAGTGATCCCCCGGGAGCTCAGGCTGTTCAACGGGTTGGGAATAGGTTCCCAGACAAAGTGCCGAAAAGAGCAAGCAGAGTACAATTTCTCTCTTCATGACATCAGTATATCTCGCTGTTTTATTCTCCAAGGTCATTTTTTGCCATTAAAAGTAGCACAATTTTCTCAAAGTTCATACGAATGCAGCAATGAAAGCAGCTGGGTTGACAAAGCCTCTCTGCTCAGCTCTTCTCTTCCCGAGTGAAAAACGGCTCTCATCGCTCTCTTTTGCATTTTTTTTTCGCAATAATGGTTGGAATATGTATTATTGAAAAAGAAAAATGTCACTAATAACGTGAAGTTTCATCTTTATGATTAATTTTGCGCGATAATTGAGATGGGTGAAGCAAAAGAAAGTATCAATAAGACATTATGAAATTTACAAAGATGCATGGAACCGGTAATGACTATATCTATGTCAACGGTTTCGTGGAAAAGATAGAGAATCCATCGGAGCTCTCGAGGAAGTTGAGCGACAGGCACAAGGGGGTAGGTTCCGATGGTTTGGTCATGATATTGCCTTCTGAAAAATGTGACTTCAGGATGCGCATGTTCAACTCCGACGGGTCTGAATCGGAGATGTGCGGCAATGCATCGCGGTGTGTCGGGAAGTATGTTTACGAGAAGGGGTTGACCGACAAGACCGAGATTACGCTGGAAACCCTGGCCGGCACCAAGGTGTTGAGACTTTGGTTGAATGAGAGGAAGAAGGTGGAAAAAGTAACTGTGGATATGGGCGTTCCCGTTTTTGATGCACCCTCCATCCCCGCTACGTTTGAACAGTGGCCTGTAATAAGATATCCGTTGCCGGTTGGTGAAGATGGTATCTATGAGGTTACCTCTCTTTCAATGGGGAACCCGCACGCTGTGCTCTTTCTTGAGAAGATTGATGAGCTCAATCTTCCCGTAATCGGGCCGATCATTGAACACTCCCCATTTTTCCCCAACCGGACCAATACCGAATTTGTGGAGGTGGTGCCGGGCGGTTTGAAGATGCGCGTTTGGGAGCGCGGGGCCGGCGAGACGATGGCTTGTGGTACCGGAGCCTGTGCTGCGGTGGTTGCGGCCGTTCTTAACGGAGTGGCCGACCGGAAAACAACTGTGCAATTGAGGGGTGGCAGCTTGGAGATTGAGTGGAACGAAGAGAGTAATAGGGTCTACCTGACTGGAGATGCAGTGACTGTATTTGAAGGAGAGACTGAATTGGAAAACTGATTTTATGCCTACTATAAACGAGAACTTTATTAAAATTCCCGCTACCTACCTTTTTTCAGAGATTGCCCGGCGGGTATCGGCATACCGGTCTGAACACCCAGATGTCGATATTATCCGCATGGGAATCGGAGACGTGACACTGCCCCTGCCGGATGTCTGCGTGGATGCGATGATAAAAGCTGCCGAAGAGCAGAGGAGTGTGGCCACGTTCAGGGGATACGGTCCCGAGCAGGGTTATGATTTCCTTCGTAAGGCAATTGTGGAGAACGATTTTCAAGCGTTTGGAATTGAGGAGGACGAGGTCTTTGTTAGCGATGGAGCCAAGAGCGATACTGGTAACATTGGCGATATCTTTAGCCGGGACAATAAGGTGGCCATTACCGATCCGAGTTATCCGGTATATGTGGATACTAACGCCATGGGTGGACGTGCCGGCCAGTTTCTGAACGGGCAGTGGAGCGGCCTGGTATATTTGCCCTGTAACGAGTCTAACCGTTTTGTTCCGGAGTTACCTGCCGGGAAAGTGGATATCATCTATCTCTGTTATCCCAATAATCCGACCGGTACTGTGCTTACAAGGGAGCAGCTGGCTGTCTGGGTCAATTATGCACGTGACAAGGGAGCAGTTATCCTTTTCGATGCCGCCTATGAGGCCTTTATCTCGGAGAAGGATGTACCACACACCATTTATGAGATTGATGGGGCCAAAGAGGTTGCGATCGAATTCAGGAGCTTTTCCAAGACTGCAGGATTTACCGGAACCAGATGCGGTTATACGGTTGTCCCCAAATCTGTCAAGGCGCTTTCTGAAAACGGGGAGCGTGTAGCCCTGAATAAACTCTGGCTCCGGAGGCAGACCACCAAGTTCAATGGAGTATCCTACGCCGTGCAGCGTGCTGCAGAAGCAACCTATACCCCGGAAGGGAAGAGACAGGTCAGATCGCTTATTGATTATTATATGGACAATGCCCGTATTATCCGCCAAGCGCTTCAGTCGATAGGGATGAGTGTCTATGGCGGAGTGAATGCTCCGTATATCTGGGTGAAAACACCCGACAGGATGGGGAGTTGGGATTATTTCGATTATCTGCTGAAGGAAAAGGGGATTGTCTGCACGCCCGGGGCCGGATTTGGCGCCTCAGGCGAAGGCTTTGTGAGATTCTCCGCATTTGGGGAGAAGGAGCGGATTGTGGAGGCGACCCGAAGGTTGCTGCGCTGATTTCATATCTGCGTTTTGCAAAAGGGGGCGTGTCACTTTTTACCGGCACGCCCCTTTTTGATATGGTGTGGTTGTAAACGACCGGCAGCGGCTCCTCTCCATAAAATAAATCGATGGCTGACACTAACAAAACGATATATTTTAGTTAAAATAAAAGAAAAGTGTCGCAAATCTTGTGTAAAAAAATCAAAGTGTTTATCTTTGTGTGTTTAATTTGGCAAAACGATATAAAATATTGGCCTGATAAAAAATATTGAAGCTAACTCATTAAAATAGAATCATTATGTCAACTTTGAGATTCAGTGCAATTGTGGAGGCATCGAAGCGCCTTCCGGTGATGGGAGAGACTCCCAAGGGACAACCGTCGGATTATTATGGCAAGTATGTCTTTAATCGCAGGCAGATGGCCAAATACCTGTCCAAGGATACGATTAAAGTTATTGTGGATGCCATTGATGAAGGAGTAACGCTACCCCGCGAAATTGCTGAACATGTTGCGGCGGGGATGAAAATGTGGGCAATGGAGATGGGTGCAACCCATTATACGCACTGGTTCCAACCGCTGACAGACGGTACGGCGGAAAAGCATGACAGCTTTATTGATTATGCCGGAGCCCCCGGCGGAGATATCATCGAGAAGTTTTCAGGTAAATTGCTTGCACAGCAGGAACCGGATGCGTCGAGTTTCCCCAGCGGAGGTATCCGGAATACCTTTGAGGCCAGGGGATACACCGCCTGGGATCCTTCGTCGCCCGCCTTCATTGTAGACGATACCCTTTGTATCCCGACGGTTTTCATCTCCTATACGGGTGAAGCTCTCGATTACAAGACCCCGTTGTTGAAAGCGCTGTCGGCTGTTGACAAGGCTGCAGTAGAGGTTTGCCGGCTCTTCGACCCGAAAGTGAAAAAGGTCTATTCCTACCTGGGTTGGGAACAGGAGTACTTCCTTGTCGACCAAGCCCTCTATGATGCCCGGCCCGATCTTCACCTCACCGGCAGGACATTGATGGGGCACGAGAGTGCCAAGAACCAGCAGCTGGAGGATCACTATTTTGGATCGATACCGCCCAGGGTAGCAGCATTCATGAGGGAGGTGGAGTTTGAAGCATATAAATATGGCATTCCGTTGAAGACCAGGCACAACGAGGTGGCACCCAATCAGTTTGAGCTGGCGCCTGTTTTCGGTGAGACCAACCTCTCCGTCGATCAGAACCTGCTGGTTATGTCGTTGATGGACAGGATAGCGGCCAAGCATCATTTCAGGTTGCTCCTTCACGAAAAACCGTTTGCCGGAATCAACGGATCGGGCAAGCACAACAACTGGTCGCTGGGAACCGATACCGGTGTCGGTCTCTTTACTCCCGGCAAGACCCCGCGTGAAAACCTGCAGTTTATCGTGTTTGTCGTCAATACGTTGATGGCCGTTTACAAGAATAACGGGCTGCTCAAGGCGTCAATCATGTCGGCTCAGAATGCACACCGTCTTGGTGCAAATGAAGCTCCGCCCGCCATTATCTCCGTTTTTCTCGGAACACAGATTTCTGCCGTTCTCGACAAGATTGAAGAGAGCTCAGAGGATGACGAGATATCGGTAGATGAGTTTCAGAAGATGAAACTGGGTGTTGCCCATATTCCCGAGGTGCTGATCGACAATACCGACCGTAACCGTACATCACCGTTCGCATTTACGGGCAACCGCTTTGAGTTCCGTGCCGTAGGTTCGTCGGCAAACTGCGCTTCGGCGATGACGGCATTGAATGCCGCGGTAGCGATGCAGCTGATCGAGTTCAAAAAAGAGATTGACGAGAAGATGAAATCGGGAATGAAAAAGGAGGAGGCGATCTACGATACGCTCCGTCATTATATCAAGGCTTGCAAGTATATCCGATTCGACGGAAACGGATATTCCGACGAGTGGAAAGCTGAGGCCAAAAGACGCGGTCTGGATTGCGAAACAAGTGTTCCGTTGATCTATGACAACTATCTCAGCAAGCAGTCGGTCGAACTTTTTGAGACCATTGGAGTATTGAGCGAACGGGAGCTCCATGCCCGGAACGAAGTGAAATGGGAAACTTACACCAAGAAGATCCAGATCGAAGCCCGCGTTCTTGGCGACCTCTCCATCAATCATATCATTCCGGTGGCTACAAAGTACCAGACAATGCTACTGGACAATGTATATAAGCTGCGCGGGGTATTTAGCGAAAAGGAGGCAGAGGAGCTCAACAAGGACGATATTGCCTTGATCGTGGATATCGCGAAACACATTTCAGGAATCAAAACCAACGTGGATGCGATGGTCGAGGCCAGGAAAGTGGCCAATAAGATTGAGAATGTGCGCGAAAAAGCGATTGCCTACCACGATACCGTGCTGCCCTATTTCGATGTTATCCGTTATCACATCGACAAGTTGGAGCTGATAGTGGATAACCAGATGTGGCCGCTTCCCAAGTACAGGGAGCTGCTCTTTATCAGCTAAAACCATTTTTTCTCATTTGACATCCGGCTTTAAAAAAGAAACAGACAGAATGATTAACGATAATCCTTTCCAGCATATTGCTGAATACGAGCAAAAGTCGCTTTATTCCTTTCAGAACGAACACGATGCCTGTGGCGTGGGACTGGTGGTTTCGTTGAACGGGGACAAATCACACGAAACGGTTGAGTGTGGCCTCCAGGTACTCGAGAATATGGTACATCGGGGGGCAGAAAGCGCCGACAACCAAACTGGAGATGGAGCGGGTATTCTTGTTCATATCCCACACGAATTTATCCTCTTGCAGGGAATTGCCGTCCCATCCAAAGGCAAATATGGGACAGGCCTTGTCTTTCTTCCCAAGGATAAGCAAAGAGCAGATGAATACCTCAAGCTGATTCGGGACTATACGGTAAAAGAGAACCTGAATCTGCTCGCGGTAAGAGATGTTCCCGTCAATTCAGCCTGTCTGGGTGAGATATCACGCTCCAGCGAGCCCGACATCAAGCAGATCTTTATTACGGGGGGGTACCCTCAGGATGAACTGGAGCGGAAACTCTACATCCTGCGCAAGAAGATCGAGAAAGCCGTTTTGGAGTCAGGTAAGGCGGGCGATCGCAGTTTCTACATCGTAACCCTCTCTACGCGGCAGATGGTCTACAAGGGGATGCTGACCTCATTACAGTTGCGGGACTATTTTCCCGACCTTTCAAACCCCAATTTTACCAGTAGGGTAGCACTGGTCCACTCCCGTTTCAGTACCAACACTTTCCCTACATGGGACCTGGCACAGCCTTTCCGGATGCTGGGACACAATGGCGAGATCAATACCATCCGGGGTAACCGCCAATGGATGGAGAGCCGCGAAAGCGTCCTGAAATCAGAACTCCTGGGCGATATGAGTGAGTTGTTTCCCATCGTGCAGCCAGGCATGAGCGACAGCGCATCACTGGATAACGTTTTGGAACTTCTCGTCATGTCGGGTAAAACGCTTCCCCATGCCCTGGCCATGCTCGTGCCGGAGAGTTTCAACGACAAGAACCCGATTTCGGGCGACCTGAAAGCGTTTTACGAGTACCACAGCATGTTGATGGAACCATGGGACGGACCGGCTGCATTGCTTTTCAGTGACGGACGGTTTGCCGGCGGTCTGCTGGACAGGAACGGACTCAGGCCGGCGCGATATACGGTGACACACGATGACCAGCTGATCATCGCTTCCGAAACCGGGGTGCTCGAGATTGCTCCCGAGAAGATCAAAGCGCGTGGACGTCTCCGTCCCGGAAAGATGTTGATGGTAGATACCAAGACCGGACGTATCTTCTCCGACGACGAGCTGAAGAAGACGCTTGCCGATGCTTTTCCGTACAGGGAGTGGCTAAACAAGAACTGCAGCAACCTCGAGCAGATCTCGTCGGGAAGGAGTGTGAACAATGAGATCCCTCACCTGGATACGTTGCTGACCGCCTTCGGCTATTCGGTGGAAGATGTAGATAATCTGATTGTTCCTATGGCTGCCGAGGGCAAGGAGCCTGTCTCCTCCATGGGTAATGATGTTTCGCTGGCTCTCTTCTCCCGGAAACAGCAGCGTCTCTTCAACTATTTCCGTCAACAGTTTGCACAGGTTACCAATCCCCCCATCGATCCGATCAGGGAGGAGTTGGTGATGTCGCTGACCGGATATGTGGGTGCTATCCACCAGAACCTGTTGGATCAGATTCCACGCCTGTCGAGGATTGTGAAGGTGAAGAGCCCGATCTTGACCAACACGCAGTTTGATATTCTGCTGAATCTGCGGTATAAAGGATTTTCTGCTGCTGTTCTGCCGATGCTTTTCAACCCTGAAGAGGGTACTGACGGCTTGAAAAAAGCTATTGACGAATTGTGCCTTCTGGTAGAAAAGGCAGTTGATGAAGGGAAGAATTATATTGTGCTGAGCGATCGCGGAGTGGACCGGAATCATGCTCCCATTCCTTGCCTCCTGGCCGTGTCGGCCGTACACCATTACCTGGTGGAGAAGAGGAAGAGGATCCAGATCGATATTGTTGTAGAGAGTGCCGAACCCCGGGAGGTGATGCATTTTGCACTGTTGTTCGGTTTCGGGGCAAATGCCGTAAATCCCTATCTCGCCTTTGCCCTGCTGGCAAGAAAGGTGAAAACTGGCGACATCCAGCTCGACTTCGATACGGCTAAGAAAAACTATATCAAGGCGATCAACAAGGGACTGCTCAAGGTCCTCTCAAAAATGGGAAATTCAACACTGAGAAGCTATCGCGGTGCGCATATTTTTGAAGCCATCGGTATCTCTTCATCTGTACTGAATGCCTATTTCAAGGGTATCTCGTCGAAGATTGAAGGGATCGATCTGGACGATATTGCCAGGGAAGTGCTGGATCCATTTCTTGAAGCATATCGCGAGACCGGCGATTCGTTACGGCTGAAAAACCTGGGTCAGTATGCCTACCGCAACGACGGGGAGTACCATGCCTGGAATCCCGAGACGATCTACAGGTTGCAGATTGCAACCAAGACCAATGATTACGGGCTGTTCAAGGAGTATAGCCGAATGGTGGACGACAAGCCCAATCCTGCCTTTATCAGAGACCTGCTCGACTACAAGCGTAACCCGATCGATATCTCGGAGGTGGAACCGGTCGAAAAGATCATGAAACGGTTCTGTACCGGAGCCATGTCGTTCGGCTCCATCAGCCGGGAGGCGCATGAAGCAATGGCAATTGCCATGAATATCATTGGTGGAAGAAGCAATACCGGCGAGGGTGGAGAGGATCCCGAAAGGTACAAAAAGCGAGAAGATGGCTTGAGTACCCGTTCAGCAATCAAACAGGTCGCTTCAGGACGTTTTGGTGTTACCGCCGAATACCTGGTGAATGCCGATGAGCTCCAGATCAAGATCGCCCAGGGCGCAAAGCCAGGTGAGGGAGGGCAGCTCCCCGGATTTAAGGTGGACAAGATCATTGCCAAAACCAGACACTCCATTCCAGGTATCTCATTGATTTCACCGCCGCCGCACCACGATATCTACTCCATCGAGGACCTGGCTCAACTGATTTTCGACTTGAAGAACATCAATCCGGAAGCGATAGTGAGTGTCAAGCTGGTCTCGGAGAGTGGAGTAGGGACCATCGCGGCCGGCGTGGCCAAGGCGAAGGCCGATCTGATCCTGATAAGCGGAAGCGAAGGGGGAACAGGCGCAAGCCCTGCAAGTTCCATCAAGCATGCCGGCTTGCCGTTGGAGATCGGTCTTGCAGAGACACAGCAGACCCTTGTGATGAATAACCTGCGCGGTGTGGTCAGGTTACAGGCCGATGGACAGCTCAAAACCGGACGGGATATCATTCTTGCCGCATTGCTGGGAGCCGAGGAGTTCGGATTCGCCACCAGTGCGCTGATCGTGCTGGGTTGCGTGATGATGCGCAAGTGTCACCTCAACACCTGCCCAGTGGGAGTTGCCACTCAAAACGAGGAGCTTCGCAGGCGGTTCGTTGGGAGGTACGAATACCTGGTCAATTTCTTCAGGTTTCTGGCCGAAGAGACCCGTGAGCATCTCGCACAACTGGGATTCAGGACATTGGAGGAGGCTGTCGGACGGTCCGACCTGTTGGAGAGGCGACACTTTCCAGATTTCCCGAAAACGGAAAAAGCCGATCTTTCGAAAATCACCTTCTTCCCAGGCAATCTCACCACAAATGCGTTGCGCAACGTAGCAAAACAGGAGCACAAGATATACGATATCCTCGACAGGGAACTGATTGGCAGATCAGCACCCGCACTGGATCTGCTTATACCTGTAGAGATGAGAATGAAGATCAGGAATACCGATCGGGCAACAGGCGCCATGCTTTCCGGAGAGATAGCCAGGCGCTACGGTCAGGCGGGATTGCCGGAAGATACCATCAAGGTGACATTCGAAGGTTCCGCAGGTCAGAGTTTTGGAGCATTTCTGGCCAAAGGGGTCACTTTCCGCATCGAGGGTGATGCCAACGATTATCTGGGCAAGGGACTCTCCGGCGGAAAAATCGTTGTTGTTCCCCCAGCCGGAAGCAGCTTCAAGCCCGAAGAGAATATCCTCTGCGGAAACACACTGCTTTACGGTGCCACATCGGGCGAGGTCTACATCAATGGAGTGGTCGGAGAACGTTTCTGCGTGCGGAACTCTGGTGCGATAGCCGTTGTAGAAGGGGCAGGCGACCATTGCTGCGAATATATGACCGGTGGCCGGACTGTGGTGCTGGGCCCAACCGGGCGAAATTTTGCTGCAGGTATGAGCGGAGGGATCGCTTATGTTTTCGATGAAAAGGGAAATTTCGACTATTTCTGCAACATGGAGATGTCAGAGCTTGCGCTTATTGAGGATAAGGAGGACGAGAAAGAGCTTTACAGGCTCATATCGACGCACTATAGCCATACCGGGAGTCCGTTGGCAAAACGTATTCTGGACAACTGGAGTGAAAATGTGGAGAGGTTCATCAAGGTGGTTCCGATTGAATACAAGAAGGTATTGCAGGAGGAGAAATTGATGGCGTTAGACAAGAAGAGACAAGTAACCTCTAAAGCAGAAGTTTGATGATTTCATTGCCGCCAGGCATGGAGCTGTAACAAATTGAGATAAGATGGGTAATCCGAAAGCATTTATAACTATTCCCCGCAAAGAGGCGGGATACAGACCGGTCGAGGAGAGAACCGGAGACTTCGAGGAAGTTGAACTGACTCTGAATCAGGAAGAACGGAAAGTGCAGGCATCCCGGTGCATGGATTGCGGAATTCCTTTTTGTCATTGGGCCTGCCCGCTGGGCAACCGAATGCCTGAATGGCAGGATATGATTTACAAGGGAAAATGGAAAGAGGGGGTGGAGATCCTGCATGAGACCAACAACTTCCCCGATTTTACGGGAAGGGTCTGCCCGGCTCCCTGCGAGAAATCGTGTGTGCTGGCTTTACACGAGGCGCCGGTTACCATACGCGAAAATGAAGCATCGGTTACGGAGGTCGCTTTTTTGGAAGGCATGATCAAGGCTATCCCTCCCCGTCACCGGACAGGAAAGAGAGTGGCAGTCGTGGGCTCCGGCCCGGCAGGACTGGCCATTGCCCAGCAGCTCAACAGGAAGGGACATACCGTGACGGTTTTCGAAAAGGATAGGAGTCCGGGTGGCCTGCTCCGGTATGGCATACCCAACTTCAAACTCGACAAGAAGGTGATCGACAGAAGGTTGAATCAGCTTGTGGAGGAGGGGGTCCTCTTCAGAACCAATACCGAGATTGGGAAGGATGTATCCGGAGAGGAGTTGATGAGGAACTACGATGCCGTCTGCCTGGCGGTAGGTGCAGGCAAGCCGAGGGATATCACACCGGTAGGACGCGACCTGAAAGGAATCTATTTTGCAATGGATTTTCTTTCGCAGCAGAATCAGCTTGTCATGGGTGAACCGATGAGTCATTCCGAGAGGATTTCGGCCAGAGGGAAGCATGTTCTGGTAATTGGAGGCGGCGATACCGGTTCAGATTGCGTAGGAACCTCCATACGGCAAGGTGCAGTAAAGGTGACCCAGATAGAGATCATGCCCAAGCCGCCCGTCGGGAAAAATCCAGCCACGCCGTGGCCCCACAGCTATCCAAATGTATTGAAGACATCCAGTTCGCATGAGGAGGGGTGTGAACGCCGCTGGTTGCTGAACACCCTTGAGTTCAGGGGCGAAAACGGTAATGTAAAGGAGGCGGTAGTGGAGGAGATCAGCTGGCAGAAAGCAGATAACGGACGATTAACCATGGTGGGTACGGGCAATATCGAGGTGATCAAGGCAGATATTGTCTTCCTCGCACTGGGATTTGTTCACCCTGTACACGAGGGATTGCTTGACGAACTTGGCTTGGAGTATGATGTCCGCGGAAACGTTGCAGTAGACAAGGAGAGTCGCAGTTCGGTGGCAAAAGTGTTTGCTACCGGCGACGCAGTGATGGGTGCCAGCCTGGTTGTAAAAGCGATCGCTTCGGGCCGGAAGGTGGCCGAAAGTGTTCACCGGATGTTGGTAGAAGCAACGGTTTAAGATACTCCTGACCTGAAAAAGCAAAATTATCCGAAACTCTTATTTAAAAACCATAATCTTAAAAGTTTAATCGAAATGTGTGGTATTGTAGGTACATTTAATATAAAGAAGTCCGCAGAGAGTCTGCGGCAACAGATCCTGAAGATGTCAAAGACGGTCCGGCACCGTGGTCCGGACTGGTCGGGCATCTACGTTTCGGATAAGGCCATCCTGGCACATGAACGATTGGCTATCGTAGACCCGAAGTCGGGTGGACAACCGCTCTACAGCAAAGACGGCAAACTGGTTCTGGCCGTTAACGGCGAGATCTATAATCACAGGGAGATCCGTAAGCGGTTTGAGAGCAGGTATGAGTTCACAACCCAGTCGGATTGTGAGGTGATACTGGCCCTATACCGGGAAAAGGGTGTAGACTTCCTGGAAGATTTGAATGGAATTTTCGCTTTTGCCCTCTACGATATTGAAAACGACCGTTTCATGATCGGGCGAGACCATATCGGAATCATTCCACTATATCAGGGGTGGGACAAGGATGGTGCCTACTACGTAGCCTCCGAACTGAAGGCGCTGGAGGGTTACTGCAGCAAGATTGAGGAGTTTCTGCCCGGACATTACTACTACAGTCTCGACGATGAGCCGCGCAGGTGGTATGAGCGCGACTGGATGGAGTATGAAAATGTAAAGGAGAATCGATCGGATATTGAAGAGTTGCGCCAGGCGCTGGAGGATGCGGTAGAGCGCCAGCTGATGTCGGATGTGCCGTACGGGGTCTTGCTTTCGGGCGGATTGGACAGTTCAATCATCTCGGCAATAGCTAGAAAATTTGCAGCCAAACGGATCGAGACCGGAAACCGGGAGGATGCATGGTGGCCCAGGCTCCACTCGTTTGCCATTGGGCTGGAGGGTTCACCTGACCTGGCTGCCGCGAAGCGGGTAGCCGACCATATCGGTTCCATTCACCACGAGATACATTTTACCGTGCGGGAGGGACTGGATGCCTTAAGGGATGTGATCTACCATATTGAAACCTATGACGTGACCACCGTACGTGCCAGTACTCCGATGTACCTGCTGGCCCGTTATATCCGTTCAATGGGAGTCAAGATGGTGCTTTCGGGTGAAGGAGCCGATGAAGTATTCGGAGGTTATCTCTATTTTCACAAGGCCCCCAATGCGGAAGAGTTTCACAAGGAGACCGTTCGGAAATTGGGCAAACTGCATCAGTATGACTGTTTGAGGGCAAATAAATCGCTGGCTGCCTGGGGTGTAGAGGGGCGTGTGCCCTTTCTCGACAAGGAGTTTCTGGATGTGGCCATGCGGCTCAACCCGAAGGATAAGATGGCAGGAAACGGAAAGGTGGAAAAGTATATCCTGCGCAAGGCATTTGAAGATTACCTGCCAAGAGAGGTGGCTTGGCGCCAGAAGGAGCAGTTCTCGGACGGGGTGGGGTACAACTGGATCGATACGCTGAAGATCATTGCAAGCGAGACGGTCACCGATGAACAGATGGCAAATGTGAAGTACCGTTTTCCGATAAATCCTCCACTTACAAAAGAAGAGTACGTCTACCGCAGCATCTATTCCGAACTGTTTCCCTCCGACTCGGCTGCCCAGTGTGTGCCGTCAGTACCTTCGGTTGCCTGCAGTACTCCTGTGGCGCTGGAATGGGATGAGGCTTTCAGAAAAAATGCAGATCCATCTGGACGTGCTGTAGGTTCGGTGCATGAAATGGGTTACACATTTTCAGCGGTGGATTGACCCGATATTTTTGACGAAATGCGTATCTTTGCCAGGAAAATGTATATAACCTGACAATACCGGAAAGCAGCGATTAAATAAAAGAGACTCAACAATGGAGAAAACGAAGTACGTATTCGTGACGGGCGGAGTAGTGTCGTCACTGGGCAAAGGTATTATTGCCGCGTCGCTGGGCAAACTGTTGCAGGCACGCGGTTTTAGGGTAACAATTCAGAAACTGGATCCCTACATCAATATCGATCCGGGAACTCTGAACCCATATGAGCATGGCGAGTGTTATGTAACGGTGGACGGGCAGGAGACCGACCTGGATCTGGGGCATTATGAACGCTTCCTGGGTGTGGAGACGCACCGGGAAAATAACGTTACTACGGGAAGGATTTATCAGAACGTCATCAACAAGGAGAGAAGGGGAGATTATCTTGGAAAGACGGTACAGATCATACCTCACATCACAGACGAGATCAAGGAGAATATCAAGTCGTTCAGCAGCAAGGGGTTCGATTTTGTGATCACGGAGATTGGCGGCACCGTGGGCGATATTGAGAGCTTGCCCTATATCGAAAGTGTGAGGCAGTTGAAGTGGGAAATGGGAAAGAACTGCCTGATCGTACACCTCACCTATGTGCCCTATATTGCTGCTGCCAGGGAGCTGAAGACCAAGCCTACACAACACTCCGTAAAGATGCTTCAGGAGCAGGGTGTGCAGCCCGATCTCCTGATCCTGCGTACTGAACACCACATCTCAAAGGAGTTGCGGAAAAAGATCGCGCTGTTTTGTAATGTGGAGCCAGATGCCGTCATGCAGTCGATCGATGCATCTACTATCTACCGTGTCCCGCTCAATATGCAGCAGGAGAGGCTGGATGAAGTGGTACTTACCAAGATGGGTATTGAGCCGGACAAGATTCCCTCGGCCAACATGGAAGAGTGGACACGCTTTGTGGAGAGGTTTGAGAATGCAACCGAGACGGTCAGAATCGGACTGGTGGGCAAATATGTTCAGTTGCCCGATGCCTACATGTCCATTATTGAGTCGCTAAAACATGCAAGTGCTTTTCACAACAGGAAACTCGACCTGAAACTGATCCTCTCTGATGATATTACGCCGGAGAACGTGGAGGGGAAATTGAAGGGGCTCGACGGAATGGTTGTTGCGCCAGGATTTGGCCAGCGTGGCATGGAAGGAAAGTTTACCGCACTGAAGTATGCCCGTGAAAACAATGTCCCATGTCTGGGCATCTGCATGGGGATGCAGACGATGTCGATCGAATTTGCCCGCAACGTGCTGGGTTACGCAGATGCCAATAGTACCGAAATTGATCCAGCCACCTCGCACAATGTGGTGGATATCATGGAAGAGCAAAAACATATCCTGAACCTTGGCGGCAGCATGCGTCTGGGTGCTTATGGCTGCAAGCTGAAGGAGGGGAGCAGGGTTCACGGCATTTATGGCAAAACCGAGATCAGTGAACGTCATCGCCATCGCTATGAGTTCAATAATGCATATAAGGCAGAGTTTGAAGCTGCCGGGATGATTTGTAGCGGACAGAACGATACGCTCGATCTGGTGGAAATCATTGAACTTACCACCCACAAGTGGTATATTGGGGTACAGTTCCACCCCGAATACAGCAGTACGGTAATCCACCCCCATCCCCTGTTTGTCAGCTTCGTTGGGGCGGCTACCGGTTTGTGAGAGGAGTGAATATTTGAACCGTCTCCATGCCACCCGTTACTTATATTCTCCCCAGTGCTTGATCTCGATATCTTCTGCTTTCATATTGCAGAATGCCTTGATAAAGGCACTGGCCAGCCGTGCGTTGGTGATGAGCGGAATATTGAAATCGATAGCTCCCCGACGGATTTTGTAGCCGTTTGTTAATTCCCTTTCGGTCAGGTTTTTGGGTATATTGATAACCAGATCTACCTCCTTTCCTGCAATCATCTCAGTTACTTTCGGTGCCCCCTCTTCGTCGGGCCATGCGACATAGCTGCACCTAACGCCGTTCTCTTCAAGAAACTTCTGTGTGCCGCTGGTGGCAAAGAGGTTGTAACCGTTGTCTGCCAGCAGCCGGCAGGCATCCAGCAGCGCCACTTTCGATTTGGTGCTTCCTGATGATACGACGATGTTCTTTTCCGGTATCCGGTATCCCACCGAAAGCATGGCGGTAAGCAGTGCGTCGTCGAAATGGGTTCCGATACAGCCCACCTCACCGGTAGAGGCCATGTCAACTCCCAATACAGGGTCGGCTTTCTGCAGACGGGTGAACGAGAATTGAGATGCTTTGATTCCCACATAGTCCAAGTCGAATGCCGATTTTTCGGGCCGTTGGACCTCTTCTTCCAGCATGACACGGGTAGCCAGTTCAATAAAATTGATCTTGAGTACTTTGGAGACAAACGGAAATGAGCGCGAAGCCCTGAGGTTGCACTCGATCACCTTGATATCGTTGTCCTTTGCCAGGAACTGGATATTGAAGGGTCCGGAGATGTGCAGTTCGCGTGCGATCTGACGTGCGATCTGCTTGATCCTGCGGACGGTCTGCGTGTAGATCTTCTGCGGCGGGAACTGGATGGTAGCATCGCCCGAATGGACGCCGGCAAATTCCACATGTTCCGAGATCGCATAGACCACCAGCTCCCCTTTTTGTGCCACGGCATCGATCTCAATCTCTTTTGCTCCCTCGATGAATTCAGAAACAACCACCGGGTACTCTTTGGAGACTTCCGTGGCCAATGTCAGGAAGCGCTCCAGTTCGCTTGTATTGGAGCAGACGTTCATTGCTGCCCCAGAGAGGACATAGGAGGGACGTACCAGCAGCGGGAAGCCCACCTCCTTTACAAATTGATGGATATCTTCGAGTGTCGTCAACTCTTTCCAGCGTGGTTGATCTATTCCCAGACGGTCGAGCATGGACGAGAACTTGTGGCGATCTTCGGCATTATCAATGTCTACTGCCTGAGTGCCCAGTATCTTTACTCCCGATTGATCCAGCCGTACTGCAAGGTTGTTGGGTATCTGACCACCCGTGGAGACGATCACGCCCTTCGGATTTTCGAGCTCAATGATATCTCTCACCCGTTCGTAGCTCAACTCGTCAAAGTAGAGCCGGTCGCACATATCGTAATCGGTTGAGACCGTCTCGGGATTATAGTTGATCATTACCGAGCGTAACCCCCTTTCCCGGATGGTGTTGAGGGCGTTAACTGAGCACCAGTCGAACTCGACCGACGAACCGATGCGGTATGCTCCCGAGCCCAGTACGATCACCGAGCGACGGTCGCCCAGATATTTGACATCATTGGCGATTCCGTTGTAGGTCAGATAGAGGTAGTTGGTCTGGGCCGGATATTCGGCCGCCAGGGTATCGATCTGTTTCACTACCGGCAGGATTCCCCGTTTGACACGTTCGTCGCGAATGGTATCCTTGGGCATCGGTTTCTTATATATCAGCTTTTCTATCTGGTAATCTGAAAAGCCGCTTTTCTTTGCCCGGATAAACAGTTCGGTTGGAAGCTCCTCCTTGTTTCCAAATTGCTCGATGGAGTGGGCAATGTCTACAATATTCTTCAATTTATAGAGGAACCAGCGGTCGATTTTTGTCAGCCCGTAGATCTTCTCCACCGTGTATCCCTGCTCAAATGCCTGTGAAAGGAAGAAGACCCGTTTGTCGGTGGGCACATTCAGGTTCTTGTCCAGTTCGTCGGTGACCAGTTGTTTGTTTCCGGTGAAACCGTGCATCCCCTGTTGAATCATCCGCAGTCCCTTCTGGAATGCCTCTTCGAAACTTCTGCCGATCGCCATGATTTCGCCGACCGATTTCATCGAGGAGCCGATTTCACGGCTTACGCCATGGAACTTTGCAAGGTCCCAGCGCGGAATTTTGCAGACGATATAATCGAGGGCAGGTTCAAAGAATGCGGTGGTCTCTTTGGTCACAGAGTTCTTCAGTTCGGGAAGTCCGTAACCTAGACCCAGCTTTGCGGCGACGAAGGCGAGCGGGTATCCGGTTGCCTTTGAAGCCAGTGCCGAAGAGCGGCTCAGGCGTGCATTCACTTCAATTACCCGGTAATCCTCCGAAACCGGATCCAGTGCATATTGGACATTGCATTCGCCCACAATACCGATGTGGCGAATGATGCGGATCGCAAGTTCGCGCAGTTTGTAATATTCGCTGTTGGACAGCGTCTGCGAGGGGGCTACTACGATACTCTCACCTGTATGTATGCCCAGCGGATCAAAGTTCTCCATGTTGCAGACCGTGATACAGTTGTCGTACCGGTCGCGCACCACCTCATATTCAATCTCTTTCCAGCCCTTCAGCGATTTTTCCACCAATACTTGCGGGGAGTAGTTGAAGGCTTTCGTAACGAGTGATCTGAGCTCCTCCTCATTGTCACAGAATCCGCTGCCCAAGCCTCCCAATGCATAAGCGGCACGTACGATCACCGGATATCCGAGGTTGTCGGCAGCCTTTATGGCATCATCCAGTGTGGTGACCGCTTCACTGCTGATATATTTCACCCCGATTTCAGAAAGCTTCCGGTTGAAGATTTCCCGGTCTTCCGTATCGATAATGGCCTGGACCGGCGTGCCAAGCACGCGGACGTTGTATTTTTCGAGTATCTTCTTTCTGTAGAGTGCCACACCGCAGTTGAGTGCCGTCTGTCCACCAAACGAGAGGAAAATGCTGTCGGGACGCTCTTTTGCAATCACTCGCTCTACAAATTCAGGTGTTACCGGCAGAAAGTAGACCTTGTCGGCAATACCTTCCGATGTCTGAACGGTCGCGATGTTCGGATTGACCAGCACGGTCTCGATACCCTCCTCCTTAAGTGCCTTCAGGGCCTGCGAGCCGGAGTAGTCAAATTCACCGGCCTCACCTATCTTGAGGGCTCCCGAACCCAGCAGAAGTACTTTTTTAACCTCCCCTTTTTCTACCCCCTGATAGATCTGCTTGGCGACCAATTTAGCATCGAGTTCATCTTCGATCAGTTTCGGGATCGAAACGTTTTCCTCCTCAAGTGTCCGGATGAAGACATCGAATAGAAACTCGGTATCGGTTGGCCCTGCCGATGCTTCGGGGTGAAACTGGCATGAAAACCAAGGCTTGCTCTTATGCCGGATACCTTCGTTCGTGCCGTCGTTCATGTTTACAAAGAGAGGCTCCCACTCCGAGCCCAACGACTCATTGTCTACTGCAAAGCCGTGGTTTTGTGAGGTGACGAAGGCCCGTTGTCTCCCTGCAAGCTGCACCGGCTGATTGCAGCTGCGGTGACCATATTTCAGTTTATATGTCTTTGCTCCTCCTGCCAGCGACAGCAACTGGTTCCCCATGCAGATACCGAATATCGGCTTGCCGTTCTGCATCGCCTTGCGGATGTTGTCTATGGTTGCTGTACAGTACGCAGGATCGCCGGGACCGTTGGAGATGAACAATCCGTCGAACTCCATGCTGTTGAAATCGTAATCCCAGGGTACGCGAATGACCGTAGTGTCGCGTTTGAGCAGACAGCGGATGATGTTGTTTTTCACGCCACAATCAACAAGGACCACCTTGTGTTTCCCGTTGCCGTATACAATCACCTCCTTGCAGCTGGCCTTTGCTACCTGGTTCTCGTCATCGGGATTGACAAACGGTATGTCGGGCTCATCCGGAAAGACCAGCTTGCCGAGCATTGTCCCCTTCTCCCTTACCAGTTTGGTAAGTTCACGGGTATCGATGCCGTATACTGCCGGTACTTTGTTCTCCTTCAGCCAGTCGCTAAGACTTTTTGCCGCGTTCCAATGGCTGTATTCAAAAGAAAAATCGGAAACAATAAGACCGCTTGCCTGTATTCTTTCCGATTCATAAAAAGTGGAAATACCTTGCGTTGTTTCCTCTTTCGGTACGCCGTAATTACCAATCAGCGGGTAAGTGAGCGTTAAAATCTGTCCGAGATAAGACGGGTCTGAAAGACTTTCGGTGTACCCGACCATTCCGGTGCTAAAAACAACTTCACCGGCAACCGGGGCCTCGTAACCAAATGATTTTCCTTTAAATACTGTTCCGTCTTCTAAAATGAGGTGGAGTGATTTGTTATACATATATTGTCTGATGTGGATCCGATACTTGAGCTGAACAACCCGCCGTATCAAAAAGTTTGGCAAATTTACAAATTCTCTTTCATTCTGATTCAAAAAATGCGGTATTTTTGCACCTCCAAAAATGTTGCAGGCGGCTAAACTCACGTTCCGCCGCCTGCTCATCGTTTAAATATAAAAAAGAAAAAAGTTATTTGTGTTTATCCGCTTGGATTAAACCGGATCAGTTTTCTCTATCGTTGTCCTTATTCAACAGCGGTTCTTCCGCCCTCTTCTCCTGCAATGAGTCGGAGAGTTTAGAGATCGAATTGAGATCTATATTGCCCGAAACGGTAATGATGGTCAGTTTGCTCTCATTATCCAAAGCAATAAGAATCAGGTCCTGCATCTTCTCATCGCTCTTCCTTAACAGGATATTTATTTGCGATCCCTTCTCGTTGATCGAAGCCAGCTCCTCGAAATCGCTGAATTCGGCGGCTGCCATCTCCTTTGCCTTGTCGTAATAGTGTCTTGAATCTGACCTGTTTTCCGTTGTAATAATGCGTATGCTCTTCAGTTCACGAAAGGTCGCTTTCAGCTCTTCATCGCTGGTGTTTGCCGCCATCTTGTCGAGCATTGCCTTTCCGATGTTGACATTGCTAACGGGGCGTTCCGGTTCGACGCACTCCTTAAGGAATCTCGTGATAAAATCGCCGGCAAAGGCGGAAGATGCCATAAACAGCGTTAACAGGAACAAAAAGATTCTTTTCATGCAATTATACTCTTTTCAATTCTTTTTAATGAAACTCGCTTTTTTGCAGGCCAGCCTTACAGTCGTCCGGGTTTGACATCCTTGTTGAAATCGGGATCTATTGGCACAATTTCGGTACTCAGGGAGTCAATTTCAGACCAGTCCAGCTCCAGGTTGTCCAGCTGTTCCAGCGATTTGAGTGATGCCTCTTCGGTGGCCTGAATGGCCCTCGATAGCTTGTCGAGCGCCAAAGTAGCCTGTTGCATGGCAGCTTCCGGGTCGTTGTATGTCTCGGCAAATACCTGGCTGTTCTGTCTGGAAAAGAGATAAACCGAGATTCCGATCCCCGTCACAAGGAGTACCGATGCTGCGATACGCAGGAGGGGTTCAAATATCCTGATGGTGATGTACCGGTTTTGACGCTCTGCCTTGCGGATCGATCCGACTAGCCTCTCTTCGAAGCCATCCCCCGGTTTAAGGGCCTGTAGATCACGTCTGTATGTAAAGAGCGTGACATATGGCTGCAACTCTTCGGGAACATTGCCCGACCTGAAGAACTCCTGCAGCTCCATCTCCTCCGAAATCGAGGTCTCGCAAGCCCAATATTTATCAAGTAATTCAGTTATTCTTCCGTTATTCATTCTCGTCTGCCCGATAATTGTTTTTTTAATCTCCCCCGCGCCCTGAAGAGGCTGACTTTTACCATCTCCTCGCTCATCTGGAGGGTGTCGGCAATTTCCCTGTAGCTCATCCCCTCAATCTCCCGGAGTTGGAACACCATCTTCTGCTTTTCAGGGAGCTGATCGATACAGTTATATAATAATGTGTATCTTTCAGTCTCCTCCAGTTTGTTGAACGGCGTTACACGATCGGTAAAGGTTGAACTCTCCAGCTCGGGTGAAATGTTCTCAGTTTTTCGAATCTCCAGCGACTCCATCCGGTCGAGCGCCAAATTCTTTGTGGCGCGGAAGCAATAGGCTTCCAGATTTTCGATGTTATCCCATTCGTCAATTTTTGACCAAAGCTTGACAAACATGTCCTGCACAATGTCTTCTGCTTCGGCGGAATCTCTCACAATGCTCCACGCAAGGCGGAAGAGTTTATCCTTTAGCGGTAGAATGATCCGATGGAATTTATCGCGACTCATTACAAGGATGACGGTTAAGTACTGAAAAAGTTACACAGTTTTGCGAAAATAGTTTTTTTTTCTCATTTTTTCCGGTTTGATGATTTTTTTAGCGAGGAGGTTTCGGTATATGGATTGGCCCTCATCTGTAAAAATAGTTGAAAAAACACCCCTTATAATTTGCATATCATATTGATTCTTTGTAATTTTGTGCCGTTTTTAACCCCAGAAATGTCGTTTTTCGATATTAATTATTTGATTATATTTTAGTTATAATTAAAGGGGGATTGTGTATAGGATTTAATTCATCAGTAAAATAAAAGACAAAAAGAAAGTAGAAAAATGCCTACAATTCAACAATTAGTAAGAAAAGGCCGTACGGTTATTGAAGAGAAGAGTAAATCCCGCGCGCTTGATTCGTGTCCGCAAAGACGCGGTGTATGCGTTAGGGTTTATACTACCACTCCGAAAAAACCTAACTCAGCAATGAGAAAAGTGGCCCGTGTGCGTTTAACTAACACTAAGGAGGTGAATGCTTACATTCCGGGTGAAGGGCACAACTTGCAAGAGCACTCAATCGTATTGGTGCGTGGCGGTCGTGTAAAGGATCTTCCCGGTGTACGTTATCACATTGTTCGTGGAACATTGGATACTGCCGGAGTAAACGGCCGTACTCAGCGTCGTTCCAAGTACGGGGCTAAGCGTCCTAAGCCGGGAGCTGCTGCCAACTCGGGAGCAAAGAAAAAATAGTTCCGCTCAATAGAAGTACGCTTTAATTTATCGTTAAATTCATGTAGAATCGCTGTTGGAATTTTTGGGAAAAGCTACTATAGGTTGAGTAAATGGTTCAGAGGAACCGTTGAAGACAGATAAAAACGGCAACCAAACACAACACAAATCAGTAAAAACAATGAGAAAAACAAAACCTAAAAAAAGACAGGTTCTTCCAGATCCTGTATATGGTGATGTAAGGGTGACAAAGTTTGTTAACCACCTTATGTATGACGGAAAGAAAAGTATCTCTTATGATATCTTCTATTCCGCATTGAACACAGTAAAGGCTAAATTGCCCAACGAAGAAAAATCGGCTCTCGAAATCTGGAAAGCCGCACTCGACAATATTACACCGCAAGTAGAAGTTAAGTCACGCCGTGTTGGCGGAGCAACTTTTCAGGTTCCTACTGAAATTCGTCCCGAACGGAAAGAATCCATTTCAATGAAAAACCTCATTCTTTATGCTCGCAAAAGAGGAGGAAAAACGATGGCAGACAAATTGGCTGCCGAGATTGTTGACGCTTTCAACAATCAGGGTGGAGCATACAAACGTAAAGAGGACATGCACAGAATGGCAGAAGCAAATAGGGCTTTTGCTCACTTCAGATTTTAATTTAAAGACGGATAGGTAAAAAAGATGGCAAAAGGTTCAAAAGAAGCATTAGTTTTCACTCGCAACATCGGTATCATGGCTCACATCGATGCCGGAAAGACAACTACATCGGAGCGCATCCTGTTTTATACGGGGTTGACACATAAGATTGGAGAGGTGCACGATGGAGCAGCCACGATGGACTGGATGGAGCAGGAACAGGAGAGGGGTATCACCATCTCTTCCGCTGCAACTACAGCGAACTGGAAATATAATGACAAGACATACAAGATCAATCTGATTGACACTCCGGGACACGTTGACTTTACCGTGGAGGTTGAACGTTCACTGCGTATCCTCGATGGAGCTGTAGCTGCGTTTTGCGCCGTAGGAGGCGTGGAGCCGCAGTCTGAAACGGTGTGGCGTCAGGCTGACAAATACAAGGTGCCGCGTATCGGTTACGTGAACAAGATGGACCGTTCAGGCGCAAACTTTTACGAGGTGGTTCGCCAGGTAAAAGAGGTACTTGGAGCAAACCCCTGTCCTATTCAGATTCCCATCGGTGCTGAAGAGAAATTCAAGGGCGTGGTAGACCTGATCAGGATGAAGGCGCTTTACTGGCACGATGAGACGATGGGGGCAGAATATCACATTGAGGATATTCCTGCCGATCTGGTTAACGAGGCCAACGAGTGGAGAGAAAAGATGCTCGAAACCATCGCCGAGTTCGATGATGTGTTGATGGAGAAGTTCTTCGACGATCCTTCAACTATTACCGAAGATGAGATCAGGAGTGCTGTAAGGAAGGGAACCCTTTCGATGCAGATCAACCCGATGATCTGCGGTTCTTCGTTTAAAAACAAGGGTGTGCAGCCATTGCTCGATTCAGTATGTGCCTATCTGCCCAGCCCGGTTGATACCGAGGCTATCGAAGGTACTGATCCGCGTGACTCGGAAAAGGTTGTCGTACGTCATCCCGATCCAAACGAACCGATGTGTGCGCTGGCATTCAAGATTGCTACCGACCCTTATGTTGGTCGTCTCTGCTTCTTCCGTGTCTATTCGGGAGAACTTGAAGCCGGTTCATATGTCTACAATTCCCGTTCGGGGAAAAAGGAGCGTATCTCGCGACTGTTCCAGATGCACTCCAATAAACAGAATTCAAGAGATTTTATCGGTTGCGGCGACATCGGTGCAGGGGTAGGATTCAAGGATATCCGTACCGGCGATACGCTCTGTGATGAAAATCACCCGATTGTACTGGAATCGATGGACTTCCCCGATCCGGTTATCGGTATCGCCATTGAGCCCAAAACCCAGAAGGATCTTGACAAACTTTCGGTTGGTCTGGCCAAGCTGGCAGAAGAAGATCCCACCTTTACCGTAAAAACCGACGAGGAGACGGGTCAGACGGTTATCTCCGGCATGGGTGAACTTCACCTGGAGATCATCATCGACCGCTTAAAACGTGAGTTCAAGGTTGAGGCCAACCATGGACGTCCCCAGGTATCCTACAAGGAGGCTATTACCAAGGCGGTTGAATTGCGCGAGGTATACAAGAAACAGACAGGTGGTCGCGGTAAGTTTGCCGATATCATCGTACGGGTTGAACCGGCCGATCCCGATTTCGACGGCGAACTGCAGTTTATCGACGAGGTGAAGGGAGGAAATATTCCCAAGGAGTATATTCCTGCTATCCAGAAGGGCTTCCAACGTGCAATGAAAAATGGTGTTCTTGCCGGATATGCACTGGATAAACTCAAAGTCACGGTAATTGACGGATCTTACCATCCGGTCGACTCCGATCAGCTGTCGTTCGAGATCTGTGCAATGCAGGCCTTCAAGAATGCCTGTGAAAAAGCAGGACCGGTTCTGATGGAACCGATCATGAAAGTGGAAGTGGTAACTCCCGAAGAGAGTATGGGTGATGTGATTTCTGACTTGAACAAGCGTCGTGGACAGATCGAAGGAATGGAATCGAACCGTTCTGGAGCACGCATTGTAAAGGCCAAGACTCCTATGTCGGAAATGTTCGGTTACGTGACATCATTGCGTACAATTACTTCAGGAAGGGCTACATCTACAATGTCTTTCGACCATTTTGAGGAAGTATCACCCTCTATTGCAAGACAGGTGTTGACGGAAATAAAAGGTCGCGTTGATTTGATTAAATAACAATATTAAAATAATATGAGCCAAAAAATCAGAATTAAACTGAAGTCTTACGATTACAGCCTGGTTGATAAATCGGCAGAGAAGATCGTAAAAACCGTAAAAGCTACGGGTGCAGTTGTTAGCGGACCCATTCCGTTGCCCACGCACAAACGCATATTTACCGTGAACCGCTCTACATTTGTAAACAAGAAATCGCGCGAGCAATTCGAACTCTCATCATTCAAGCGGTTGATCGATATCTACAGTTCGACAGCCAAGACCGTTGATGCATTGATGAAGCTTGAGTTGCCGAGTGGAGTAGAGGTAGAGATTAAAGTGTGATAAACAGGAGAAGAGAGCCAGGGAAACCGATTTTCGTGAATCTCAGCTCCTGGCTCTTGCATCTAAATATTAATTAATTAAACAACAGAGAAATGCCAGGATTAATTGGAAAAAAAATCGGAATGACATCCGTTTTCAGTGCCGAGGGAAAAAATATTCCATGCACTGTT
>Ga0116191_1000877_pt1 | contig 25532 bp, 25 predicted proteins | sample AD_UKC111_MetaG_FD_89897 | JGI IMG/M metagenome (GOLD analysis project Ga0116191, IMG submission 89897) | Active sludge microbial communities of municipal wastewater-treating anaerobic digesters from Hong Kong - AD_UKC111_MetaG | ecosystem: Engineered > Bioreactor > Anaerobic > Digestate... | reverse complement strand
CCCAAAATAGAGCTCTTTGAAATATCCGTATAATTCAACATTTTCATCAAATAAAAAATGCGATATCTTTTGCTTGATATCGCATGGATTCATGAATCTTTCCTTTTTTGCAAATATATTTGCGGTTTGGTGCAAATATATTTGCACCAAACGAAATTGTTATCAATGCTCACCTTTTCATGCAGGTCAGTATGTGATGTTCTGTCAGGGCTTGTTCTTCCTCCCCTGCCAAGGAAATTGCCGCCATGATAATATTCTCCAGTTCTCTGACGTTTCCCGGATAATCATAACAGAGGAGTTTTTCTTTGGCGCCATCCGTAATGGTTTGCACCATTTTCCCGTATCGTCTGCTGTATTTCTCCATGAAATATCCTGCAAGAATCGGGATATCGTCCTTTCTGTCCCTCAGCGGAGGCAGATCGATGCTGATGATATTCAGTCTGTAATAAAGGTCGGCACGAAGCCTGCCGCCTTTCATGAGAAGTTCCGGCCTTTCGTTTACGGTTGCGATCATTCTCACGTCGACCGGAATATCCACAGTGCCGCCGATCCTGCGGACATAATCCTCCTGCAGGACCCTCAGCAACTTGCTTTGAAGTTCGCATGGCATCGCGTTAATCTCGTCCAAAAGCAGGGTCCCGCCATCCGCCTGTTCAAACAGGCCTTCCCTGTCTACGGCTCCTGTAAAGGCTCCTCTTACCGTTCCGAATAATAATCCTTCAAAAAGATTGGAAGGAATTGCGGAACAGTTTTGTGCGACAAACGGTTTATCTTTTCTGTTGCCGCCAAAATGAATGCTTTGAGCAACCAGTTCTTTTCCGGTTCCTGTCTCGCCGTAAATCAGAACCGCTGCCTGGCTTTGCGAAGCCTTTCTGGCAACATTCAAAGAATCGAGAAAACAGGGATTATTCCCTATGATATCTTCAAAATGGTACTGTCGAATGGTATGCGCTCCCATTGTTCGGATCCTTCCCCTGACTGCGGCAATCACTGAAAAATTTCGTATTCTTTTATTTTCTTATACAAATTCTTCCTGGCGATATCAAGGAAAACCGCTGTTTTGCCGACATTGCCGCTGTTTTTCATCAAAGCGTCTTTGATATACTCCTTTTCAAATTCCTTTCTGGCATCCGCAAGCGACGTTTTTTTATGGATCGTGCTTCTGATCTTTGCATTCATCAGGATCTCTTCCGGGATGTCGGAAATGCTGATCCTGGAATTCTGAGACATGACCACAAGTCTTTCTATGATATTTTTTAACTCTCTTACATTTCCCGGCCAATCATATGCGCAGAGCACATCAACGATCTCGGTCGGCAGATGGGTGATCCCCTTGTTCATTTCCTTGGACAGGCACAGAACAAAGTAATTGGCCAGCATCTGAATATCGTCCTTGCGCTCTCTCAATGGAGGCAGGCTGATGGGTACAACGTTGATCCGGTAGAACAGGTCGTTTCGAAAATTCTTTTTTTCCACTTCCTCTTTCAGATTCTTATTTGTCGATGCGATGAGTCTGAAGTTGGCCTTGATGGTTCCGGATCCGCCTACCCGTTCAAATTCCCTTTCTTGAAGCACCCGCAGCAGCTTTGCCTGAGTATTCAGCGAAAGTTCTCCGATTTCATCCAGCAGAATCGTTCCTTCATTGGCGATTTCAAATTTTCCTCTGTGCATCCTGTCAGCCCCGGTAAAGGCGCCTTTTTCATGGCCGAACAGCTCGCTTTCCAGAAGGCTTTCTGTAAGCGCGGCGCAGTTGACCCTGATGAACGGCTTTCCCGCGCGGTTGCTCTGATAATGAATCATATTTGCTATGATCTCTTTTCCGGTTCCGCTTTCTCCGGTGATCAGAACGGTTGCGTCCGTTACCGCAATTTTCGAGATCTTGTTTCTGATTTCTTCAATTTTAATGTTGTTACCAATGAGGGGGGTCAGTCCGGCCTGATCATACATCTGCTGTTTGAGGATTTTGTTTTCGTCCTTCAGCAGATAGAGTTCAAAAGCCCGCTGAATATTGAATATCAGCTCATCGATGTCGGCAGGTTTTATCATATAGGTAAACGCTCCCGCCCTTACAGCTTCTACCGCCCCTGAAACGGACCCTTCCGCCGTCAGCATGATGACCTGTATGGATTCATTGATATCCCTGATTTTCTGTAGCAGAACCATGCCGTCCATCTTCGGCATGATGATATCGGATACGACGACTCCGACAGAATGGCTTTTTATCATTTCTATCGCCTCAAAACTGTCGCAGGCTGTTATCACATCAAAATTATGCAGTCTGAAGATTTTCTGATAGATCTTCAGCAGATCCCTGTCATCGTCCACCAAAAGCAATTGATTGTTGTAAGCCATCCTTTTCCTTCCTCCTATTCCTTCGTCATCGGAAGAGTGATAATAAATTTTGATCCGACTCCTTTTTTGCTGATCAGCTCTATGCTCCCCTGCATCTTTTCTATCATAATCTTTGTGATCCACAGCCCCATACCGCTGCCGCTGCCGGTTTCATCTGTCGTAAAGAACGGTTCGAAAATCTTATCCTGTATCTCCTGATCGATTCCGGTCCCGTTATCCTCAACCGTCAGAATCAAACTATCGCAGCCGCCGGTTTTTTTGCGGACTCCCGTGATTATGATTTTTCCGCCGTCTTCAATCGCATTGATCGCATTGGAGATCAAGTTCAGGAAAATATGCTTGAGCGGTTCCGTATCTCCGAAATAGAAAAGCGGGTTGGGTGAGAAGGTGGTTTCAATCGCTATGCTTTTATGTATGCTGTTTCTTCTGGTCAGCAATATGACCTGATCGATGATCTTTGTAACGTCGCTCTGCTTCTGCTTGCTTTTTGATGGACTGGAAAATTCCAGCAGGTTATAGATGACCTTTTCCGCATATTCCGTCGTCTGCAGAATGGTATCAATGCTCATATCAACGGTCTCGTCCTCACATTTTTTCGACGCCTTCAGCAGATATGCCGATCCTTTGATCACTGCGAGCGGATTTTTTAGTTCGTGAGCGATCGCCGACGTCAACTGCCCTATTTCCGACATCTTTTCACTTTGAGAAAGCTCTTTCTCGAGCATCACTCTTTTTGTTATTTTCTGACTGTGGACGACGACTTCCGCCGCTTCGTTCTCCTTTGTGAGAATCGGGAAATAAGTGTTTTGAAAAATATCGTCATTGAAGGCGATTCTTGTATATGCTTTTTCTCTGGTTTTCAGCGATTCAACAATTTTACATCCTTTGCAGACTTCGCTGCCGTTAACCAGAACTTCGTAGCATTTTCTGCCTTTGACCTCATCCTGCGTTTTCCCCAGCGCGTCCAGGCTCTTGTCGTTGATGGCGATGATATCCAGCTCGGGATTCAGAATCATCAACAGTCCCCCGATGCCGTTGATGATGCTTTGTATTTCCCGGTTCTTTTTGATTAGGTTGTCGGTATATTCTTTGATTTCAACGCTCATGGAATTGAACGCAGCGGAAAGGGTCTCTATTTCGGTATAGTTGTAAATCGGCTCATTCAGATCAAAGTTTCCTTCCGAAATCTTCTTCGCCCGGGTGATCAGGTCGTTGAAAGGTCTGGAATACTGGCGGTAAAGAAAAATCGCAAGGCAGATGTAGATCAGGATAATACTGAGAATAAACAGAGCAAAGCGGGAATGTTCCAGATTGCTGATTGTCAGATACTGTTTCTGATTGATTTCCACGGCCAGCTTCCATGGCAGAGATTCTACGGAGGTAAAGGCGATCAGTTGGCTTTGTTTTTCCTGCTGCGGATTCCTATAGGATACGACGCCTTCCCGGCGTGATAAAACTTTCTTTAAAGCCGCCTTATAGTTCTCATTCAGATCCGTATTCTCGATGATATTGATGAGGAACATTTGCCCCTGATCTCCGCCGCTGGGTACAAATAACGGATGGTAGATAATGGCTCCCGAGTTTTCCAGCAAATATGCAAATCCGCTTTCCCCCAACCGGAAGTCGGCCAGGAATTCCTCCTGGATCGTTTCAAGCCTCACATCAGCGCAGGCGACGCCGATAAACCGGTCTTTGATATAGAGCGGAACGGAGCAGGTGATCATCCAGCCGGTGCCCAAATAATCCACATAGGGACGCGACCAGACGGTTTTCCTTTCAGGATTGTTCTTTTCGTTTGCCACGGTGTAGAAAGGATCTTCTTTTTGTCTGTGCCCCGGATCATAAAAATCGGTAGGCGCGCCGGGATAGACCCTGAGAAGGCCTTGCTCTGTTGCGATATAGGCCCATTGCAGATATGGATACTTATCCATCATCTTCTGGAAAACCGTATCGAGTCGTTCCGTTGCATTGATCAATTTGATCGCTTCCTCATCGAGCTCGGACGTGCTTGGGTAAAAAATCGTGGAACGCTGGTAGGGATCTGTGCTTTCCCGGTATAAAATGCCATTTTTCCCGATTTTATATTCCGGAGACAGTTGTATCCTGTCTTCTGCTTCAATAAACTCGTTCGTCCATTTGGCCAGACTTTCGGTTTCCTTGGCAATCTGCCCCATGACCAGGGAAATGTTCTGCGCCTTCTCATTCGCGATTTCCTGCAGGCTGTCCTCCGTATTCTTGATCGTGTTTCTTCTGTCCTGCTGCAGGACATAAAAGGTAAAAACCGCAATTGCAATAATGTTAAAAATTATAATGATAAGCAGGATCTGCGATACTAAAGAATTTTTATCAAATAATTTCATTACTGCAATCCTCCGTTTGATTTATGCTCTATGCACCGATATCGTTGACGTACCGCAGATCCGGACAGGGTGTTGTTCTACCCGGTCCGGATCCGCTGTGTGATTTAATGCTCCAGGATAGCAATCGCACGGATCGGAGAACCGTCCGCATTTTTCCATTTTAACGGAAGGAGACAGACGGTAAAGACGTCATTTCCGACTTGGTCCAGGTTGGCTAAGTTCTCGATGATCACCATATTGTTGCTTAGAACGACCTGATGAGAAGGAAGCGTCACCGCATCCATGGAATCAATAGAGATCACATCGACGCCGAACCCTTTCTTTTTGTTTTTAACAAGGTAATCAACCACTTCACGGTCTGCAACGGGAAACTTTCCATAATATTCTTCCTTGCCCCAATACCTGCTCCAGCCTGTATTAAACAGGATAAACTCTGCTTCTTCCACCTTTGCTTTGTTCTGGTTGATTTTTTCCATGGTAATATATTCTCCGGCTTTGAGGTCGGTACAGTCCACGACAAACCCTTTGCCAACGAAGTTCGTTATCGGCATAACGTCAAGAGTAGCGCCGTCGGCGTACAGGTGAGCCGGCGGATCCATATGGGTACCCGTATGGGAATACATGGTCATGAGCGTTTCCTTGAATCCGTCTTTTTCGAGAGTATTTGCAGTCTCCAGCCTGGGTGGTTCCGTGCCGGGATATACAGGCATATCCTCAGAGATTACATGGGTGAGGTCTATCACTTTCATTTCCTTGCCTCCTGTTATCTATCAATAATTTTGAAATAGTTTAATTCTTTGTCCGCAGGTCCGTGGAGATGTCTCTTTCTGATCCGGTAGTTTTCAATATAGTCCCAGACCTGCTCTGTCACCAGTTCACCCGGGTACACCACCGGTATCCCCGGCGGATAGGGCGCAATCATTTCACCGGCAATCTTTCCCTTTGCCTGGTTCCACGGCACGATCCTATGCGGTGAAAAGTAAGCTTCCCTTGGCGACAATACATAGTCGGGAAGATCAGGCAGAAAGATCTCGTTTTGGATTTCTTTTCTTCCCTGGTTCTTTCTTGAAATGTCCTTCAGCGCCGCAATCAATCTGTCCAGATCTTCCTTCGTATTGGCAAACGTCACGATGGCGAGCACATTGATAAAATCCGACAGCTCCACGTCTACCGAATAATCGTTGAACAGCATGCTTTTCAGTTCAAATCCGGTGATTCCGAGTTTTTTTGCGCTGATGATCAGCCTTGTGAGATCCATCTCCTTTACGCCCGCCTTTCCGACGAGGGTATCCCCTGCGCAGACCACGCCCGGTATTTCATTGATGCTTTGTCTCGCATAGCGGGCAAGTTCGACCGCATTCTGGATCATTTCCTTTCCGTTGACCGCCAGCTCATACCTTGCGACGTCCAGCGACGTCATCAGCAGATAGGAAGGGCTCGTGCTCTGCACGATATGCAGGTTCGCCTCCAGCCTGTCGATGCCGACCAGCCGGGATTTTACATGGAGCATAGAGCTCTGCGTCAAAGAACCGGTTACCTTATGTATGCTTTGGGCGCACATGTCTGCGCCCTGGACCAAGGCGCCGTCAGGAAGCTCTTCTGAAAAATACAGATGCGCGCCGTGCGCCTCGTCGACCATCAGTACGGCTCCGTATTCATGACATGCTTCAGCGATTTCTTTCAGGTCGCTGCAAATGCCGTAGTAGGTCGGGCTGACCACCATGACTCCTTTGCATCCGGGGTTTTCCTGCAGCGCTTTTCTGACGTCCTCCGGTTTGATTCCGCCCTGGATTCCCCATTCTTCCGACAATTCCGGCATGACGTAAACCGGCTGAGCGCCGCTGATGATCAGGCCCATCAGCGCGGACTTATGAGCGTTTCTCGGAATGACCACCTTTTGGCCTTCCTGCGCCGTTGTTATGATCATCGCCTCGTTGCCGCAGGTGGTCCCGTTTACGAGAAAGTAACTGTGATCGGCCTGGAAAACATCTTTCGCCAGCAGTTCCGCATCCCGTATGGCGCCTTCCGGATTGTGCAGATCGTCCAGTAAGGGCGTTTCCGTGAGGTCAAACTTAAAAATATTGTCGCCTACGATATCACGCCAACGGCTGCTGATTCCTCTTTCAAACCTGTGTCCCGGAATTCGGAAATAGGCCGGCTTCAATTCATAATATTTTACAATCGTATCCAATAAAGGTGTTTTTGTTTGATCCATTTCAGTTCATCCTCCAATATCGGCTGTGCTTTGTCGAAATTGGTCTTAGTTTATTATGACACTCTTATACTACATCAGCAACCCCAGCCAGCGAACTGTTTTACTTTTTCGTATGAAATTTTTCCCGAGAGTGCGTCTGCGATGGAAGCGTCAATGATGTCGACGGCCTGTTCCGCTTCCCGGATGGTTAGAACGAGAGGCGGCGTTAACTCCAAAACATTAGAGTGTATTCCAGTGCAGTAATAGAGCAGCCCCAGTTCATAAGAACGGTATACTACCATCGCAGCGATTTCAGACGCCGGTTCTTTGGTCTTTCTGTCCTTGACCAGTTCGACGCCCAGAATCAGCCCTTTCCCACGGACGTCTCCGATGATCTCATATTTGTCCTTCAGCCTGTTGAGCGCTTCCAAAAGATAGCCGCCCACTCTTGCGGCATTCTCCGCCAGTTTTTCTTCTTTCAGGATCGAAATCGTCTCGAGTCCGGCATTGCATGCCACCGGGTTTCCAGCCGTAGTGAATAAATGCATTCCGACGCCGGCGTCCATCAGTTCTTTCCGCCCGACGACAGCGCTCAGCGGCTGACCGGAAGCCATCGGTTTGCCAAGGATCACTGCATCGGGCACAACGTTCCAGTTTTCAAATCCGAAAACCCTTCCCGTTCTTCCGAATCCTATTTTTACTTCATCTACGATAAAGTAGATCCCGTTTTCGTTGCAAAGCGCCTGCAAGCCGCTTAGGAAACCGTCCGGAGGAACGATATCTCCGCCGTCGCTCTGGATCGCTTCGATCACGATAGCAGCCGCCTGATCCGGTTTGCAGACCACCTCTAAAATATAATCCTTTATATATTTCAGGCAAAACAAACCGCAGCTTTTCCGCTCTTTTTCGAAGGCGCACCGGTAGCAGTACGGATACGGGAGCTTAACAATGTTTCCGCCGCCGCAGAACCTGCTCTGGGCAGGATGACCGGACATCGCATAGGATCCCATGGTCTGTCCGTGATATGAGCCGACAAAGGTCAGGATTCTGGGCCTGCCCGTCGCAAGCGGAACCATCTTTGCGATAAACTCATTGGCGTCGGATCCGGAATGGCCAAACCATACTTTTTTATCAAAGGAACCCGGGATCAATTCCTTTAATGCTTCTGCAAGCCGGATGCTTTCCTCGCTCAATACCGAAGTCAGAGAAGAAAAGGAGAGCCTTTGCATCTGATCGCATACCGCTTTTATGATCCTGGGATGACAGTAACCTGTATTGGCTACCGCCCAGCCCGCATTAAAATCGATATACGCTTTCCCTTCAACGTCGTAAAGTACTGATCCTTCTCCTCTTTCGACAGTAACGGGATAGAATCTCAACTTAAGCGCATCGGCAACATGGCCGGCATCTCTGAAAAACATCTCCTCGCTCTTGTTCACATCGATTTCCCCCTCCTTTTCAACCAAACGTTTTTGAAATCATGATCATCTATACGAAGGAGCAAATATAATGCCAATTGCATGAAAGCGGCAGGAACGCTAATAATTGAGGGTTTTCTAAATTACCGGATCTTATTTTTGTTACGAAAAGGTAACTTGCGATTACCAAAAAGTAACAGGATCCGGTTATCACCTGATATGCCGGATCTATAAAACGCTTGGCACATTAATACCGCGCTTTCCAATGCCTCTTGTTACTTTATCGTTACTTTCCCGCCGAATAAGCTTATTTTTTTCTTTTTCTTTTTTTTTCGGTATTAATCCGGAAGGCGTCTAATTTTCACCGTTTATTTTCCTTTGAGCGGGATAACGACGGTTAAAAAAATATTTGGCATAAAAACTGCTCTGAAGAAGAAGAAACTCATCTAAAAAGGAGGAATGATCATGAAACGCGATCCAAAATATTTATCTTTTTATTATGAAACAATGAAGGATTTCCCGGACATTAACATTAATCCGAAAAAAACTGCTTTACTGATTGTTGACATGCAGAATGAATTTATTCTCCGGGATTTCGGAGAGGCTCTGGCTTTTAAAGAGGCGGGCGAATGGGAAAGGTGGATCCCATTTCACGACAGGCTTGACGAGATTGTGATTCCGAATAATAAAAAATTGCTCGACTTCTTCAGGAAGAACAATTTGACGGTCACCTTCGGAAGAATTGCCTGCCTGAGGATGGACGGCGAAGATCGCTCTCCCGTTCAAAAGTCCGAAGGATGGAATAATATGCTGCTTCATGTGGATAGCTTCGCCGCACAAATGGTCGAGCCGCTTACGCCGCTCCCGGGGGAAATCGTGGTGAATAAAACCACCGACAGCGTTACCACGGGAACAAATTATCTGCAGCTGCTGCGCTACATGGGAATTGAAACCGTTGTCGTCACCGGAATCGTCACGGATCAGTGCGTGGCGTCCACCGTCAGAGGACTTGCCGACGACGGCTATAAGGTGATCTGCGTTGAAGACGCCTGCGCAGCCGGGGATATGGCATTGCACGAAGCCGAATTGAAAATCATGAACATCATTTATTGTGACGTATTAAAAACAGACGAGGTCATCGACCTTATCGAGAAAAATCTAAATGTTTCCCTGTGTGGATAGGCCACACTTCACATTTCGATAAGTTAACGTTTTGTTATTTTTAGGAGGTATCGTATTATGAGTGATCCTGCAATTAAAGAGGTTACACTATTGAGAAGCATGGGCTTCTGGCAGATTTGGGCGATCGGAGTCGGCGCCGTAGTCGGAGACGGCATCTTTCTGTACATGGGCCAGGGAATTTCTTCTGCAGGCCCTTCGGCGCTTCTCGCGTTTGCTATCGCCGGCTTTCTCCAGATGTTTATTATGGTAGCCATGGGTGAGCTTTCCGTAGGAATGCCGGAAGCCGGGGCCATGTCTGTCTGGGTTGAGAAATATCTGGGTAAATTCTGGGGCCTTTTGTCCGGTTTGACGTTCTCTGTCGGATGGGTGGTACTCGGTGGTTCCATCAGCATCGCCCTCGGCCGTTTCGTCGCTTACTGGGCTCCTATCGGCGGCCTGGAAGTGGCTACCGTTCTTTGGGCAGCTGTTTTCTTTACGATTTTCGTCATTATGAATATCGCAGGTGCCACCATAGCAGGTATCGGCCAGTTAACCCTTGTACTCTTGCTTGTGGGAATTATGGTTCTGTTTGCACTCTGGGGCATTTTTAAGGGCGTGAACGTAAACAATTTGACCCCGTTCTTCCCCAACGGCATAAGCGGTTTTTCCGCCTGCATTCCTATTGCCACGTTTGCTTACATGGGCGCCGCCTGTATCTGTACGGCGGGCTCGGAATGCAAGAATCCGAAAGACCTCGGCAGAGCGCTTGTATGGTCCAGCCTGACTTTCATCATTGTATACTGCCTTGCTCTGTTTGTAGTACTTGGCACCATTGACTGGCAGACCGCGTCTTTAGATGTATCCATATTTACCGTAGCCGCTGAAGCGATCTGGGGTCCGATCGGCGGTTCCATATTAAATTTTGCCGCATGGCTGGCCGCTGCAACCTGCCTCATCATGGGAACGATCTATACTCCTTCCCGTATCTTCTACGCGATGGCAAAAGAAGGCTATATGCCTAAGATCTTTGCAAAGGTTCATCCAAAGACAAAAACACCTGTATCCGGCATTATCGTCATCTGGGTGATCGGCATCATCGGAATATTGGCCGCAAAAGCTTTCGGAGCCGCCAATTTTTATGTCACCCTGTGCAACCAGGCCGTTATCGCCTGGTCGATTTCCTGGGGGCTGGCTGTCATAGCCGGTATATTATACAGGAGAGAAATGGGCGTTGAAAGAATCAGAAACGAAGTAGGCTGGAAGCAGCCTCTCTATCCGGTAATCCCGATTCTTGCAATCGGCGGGATCCTCTACGTTCTTTATCTGTGCTTCTATGATGTGTATCAGCTGGTTGGTTTTGTTATTTGGTTCGTAATATACGTTCTTTACTACCTGAATATTAACTCCAAAATTAAAAAAGGCCTCATTAGGTCAGATGTACAATTTTAAAAGACGAGATGTTGAATGAAGAGTCTCTATTCCATAAAACCGCTTCGGTACGGCGCAGAATATCATTTCTGCGCCGTATCTATTTATTAAAACCTGTCATAACGGCCCATTACGTCATGTTTTTTAATTTACTGCTTATGTTATATTTTTTCATTTTATGCTGGAGGGTCTGTCTTTTCAAATGGAGATATTCTGCCGCCTTGGATACATTGCCGTTATTTTTTGCCAAGGCCAGCTCGATCATCTGAATTTCCATTTTCTCGATATACCAGTCCATTCCGACCTGACTGAAATCAAAGGCGCCTTTGAGAAAATCCCTGTCCTCATTGTTGATCAGGATATGCTTTTCGGTCAGGATCGTTTCCTCGTCCGTCATGGAAATCGCCGCCATAATGATGTTTTCCAGTTCTCGTACATTTCCCGGATAATCATAATGGAGCAGCTTCTCTTTGGCTCCTTCCGATATGGATTGAACGTTCTTTCCGTAGCGTTTACTGTATTTCTCAACAAATTTATTTGCAAGGAGCAGGATGTCGTCCCGTTTCTCCCTCAGCGGCGGGAGGTCGATACTGATGATGTTAAGTCGGTAATACAGGTCTTTTCTTAATTTTCCGCTCTGGATCAGGTGCTCCGGCCTTTCGTTGACGGTTGCTATGAACCGGACGTCGATGGGGATATCCTCGGTGCCCCCGACCCTGCGGATGTAGTCCTCCTGCAGAACCCTCAGCAATTTTCCCTGCAGTTCAAATGGCATGGCGCTGATTTCATCCAGCAGCAGGGTTCCTCCGTCCGCTTGTTCAAACAGCCCTTCCCGGTCGATGGCACCGGTAAAGCCGCCCTTTGCCGTACCAAAGAGAATTCCTTCCAGAAGGCTCTCGGGGAGCGCCGCGCAGTTCTGCGCCAGAAATGGTTTCTCCCGTCTGTCGCTGTCATAATGGATGCTCTGTGCGATCAGCTCCTTTCCGGTTCCGGTCTCCCCGTATATCAAAACGGATGCCGAGCTTCTCGCCGCTTTTTTCGCCGTGTCGATGATTTCCAAAAACCTTTTATTCTGACCGATCAAGCTGTTAAAGCTGTATTTCCTGATGCGGTGCGCTTTTGTTTTTTCTGGTTCCAGTTTTTCTTTATGCAGATCGAGTATGGTATTTGACATTTTTCTGATGTCGGTGACGTCTTTTGAAACTTCGATCGCCGCGATTACTCTGCCTTCGTATATGACAGGGATCGTGCTGTTGATTGCATTGATCACTTTGCCGTCCCTGTTCAGATAGGTCTGCTGTTTGTTCAGCGTCACTTTTTTATGATGCAGCGCCTGCAGCATGGTGCTTTCTTCTTCGCTCATGTTTTTGAACACCTCGGTGAAGGGACGTCTTAAAACACCTTTTCTGTCCATCTTCTCCAGACGTGCCATCGCATCGTTGTAGATGATGGTATTGCCCTCGCTGTCGATCACATGTACCCCTTCATCAACGAGATAAAGAACTTTCTGCATGATATATTCATATTCTTTTACCTTCATAACAACCCCTTCTTTACGCGCTCTCCCGACCTGTAATTAACGTATAAAGACTGCAATATAAGGATATCATAGATCGCTGCGTGGTGCAAATAATCTTGCACTTGCAAATATTTTTGCACCAGAATCCGACAAGAAATTACCTTTTCGTACCACATTTGATACGATATCCTTTTGTTTTCCTATTGACGCGAGTAGATACCGGCCGTTATAATTTAAAAGCGTATTGTAAATATACGATAGAATCAGATACAGATTGCTGCCAAAAGATATCAAAAGGAGACGAACTATGAGATTAAGAAAAGAAGCGGATGATCTGCTGGAAGAGGAAATCCTGCTGATCGCCAAAGTATCCGACGCCCTCGCACATCCGGCCAGAATCAAGATCTATCGGTACATCATGCAGAACAACCGGAACAGGATTCCCGTCTGCAACAAGGACGTGGTCGCCGCATTTGACTATTCCCAGGCTACCATATCCCAACACATTAAAAAGCTGGTGGAGGCCGATCTGATCCAGGTCAAAAAGGACGATAAGTTTTCGATGTATTTTGCCAACATCGGTATTCTGGGGAAATACCTCAACGCAACGAAAAAATTTGAATAAATCGGAATAGATACAGGAACGCCCTCCTCAAGGTTCACTCGAAGGAGGGCCTTTTATTTGTTATAACTTCAGCCTGCCGTCTTTCTCGAGCATTCTTTCATACCGGAGCTTCTGCTCCTCTCTGTCAAATCCGAAACCGTACTGATAGAAATCGATGACGTCGGCGTCCTTGACGATCTCCTCGATGGGAGTACCGATTTCCGATTTCTTGCTGTGGTTTCTGATCGCCGTTGAGATGATCTCGATTTCCTCATCCGTAAAGAGCCCCGTCCTGAACAGAAATTCCTTTCCCGGCAGATATCCCGCCTCTGCGTGATCTTTCTGCTTTCCGGTGATAATCCTTCCGTAATCATGAACGGCGCAGGCGCAGGACGCCAGCTCCGGATCCGCTCCCCTGGCCTGGGCCATGAGATATCCGAGCCTTGCGCAGCTTGCCATGTGTACCCGTTCCCAGTCGATGAACTTGTCGCGCTCCGGCACCTGTATTTCATATTTGTCGATTTCCTTTAGCAGCATGCTCTGCAGTCTCAGCAATCGCTTCATGTTACGATCCTCTTTTCCATAAACTCCTTCATGATCTTCTTTGCTTCGCGGGCGGACACTTCGTGGTAATGGGGCGAATACGGATCGGCGAATCCGTGTCTGCCGCTTAGAATATGCACCTCGGCCCGATCCAATTTTTCCAGTTCCGCCTGAAGCTCCTGCGGGCTGAAAGACGGCTCTTCTTCCGGATAAAAGAGCAGCGCGGGACATTGCAAAGTGACGTCGGTATAGTCCCGGATCCTGGAGCCGTAATAACAGATCAACCCGCTGCACTTCACGAGGCTTCCGCCGTAATAAAAACCCTCGTCCGTTTTCACGGAGTCAACGCCGCACAGCCAGGCAATGGTCGCTCCGGCGCTGAAGCCGAGCAGAACGATCCGCTTGTATTTCAACTCCTCCTGTCTCAGCAGAAAGGTCACTCTTTTCGCTGCCGATTCAAAACCGACATAATTCATAAAATACAGGTATGCTTCCTCTTCCCGGGCATAGTCAAAATAGGGCTTGCCGTCAAGCAGATCGGGGCATATGACGTCATAACCCTCTTCGGCAAGCTCCTGACAGACCTGCGTGATATGTTCGTTGATCCCGTAGATTTCATGAAGCACGACGATCAGCGTTTCGGAATTCTTTTGAAAAGCAAGCATCTTCCACCCCAAGTACTTCAAACATTTCCTGTCGTAATATTATACCACAAAAAAGAAAGGAGAAGCAGTGCTTCTCTTAAACCTTTTCAGCGATGATTTCATTGCGGATCCGGCTAAGCTGCAGTTTTCGTGAGATATGTTTTCAGTAGAAAAATAATTGGCTAACGGATGTATCAGTGTTAAAATAGTAGACGATGAAGAATCTGCCAGAGAGACTTTGTGTTTGTCAGAGGAACTGAAATGAAAATTCTCATTTTTGTAATCATTGTTATCCTTGCGGGTTTATTGATCCTTTCCATTCAAAGAAATTCCCGTTTCATCAGGGAAAGGGAACAGTTGATCCGTCTCCGGGATACGGCGCAGGAAATTGCAGACAAAATCGTCAGGACCCGCGATCCTGCCGAGTTATATCAGTTTATCCTGGAAGCCTGCATGAAGCTGATCCCGAAAGCAAAATACGGCAGCGTGTTCCTGTTCGATCCGGACGGATTTCTCACGGCAAAGGCGTCCGCTGGTTTCAGCCGCGATGAGATAAGCCGTTTCAAGATGAAACTTGAGGAATCCTTTCTCTATGCTGCGACCCACGGAAAGCTGGACCGTGCCGTCGCCATTAACAGGCTTGAGGAGTTTGCGGCTCAGAAAAGCATTCCAATTTCCGTAAACCAGGGCCTTGTCCTTCGATCCGAGGCGGCGGCGCCCCTCCGCGTCAACAGCGAGCTCGCCGGTATTCTGTGCATCGACGGCGACGAAAACGGGATTTTCACGGAGCAGGACATTCATACGCTGGAATATATGGCCAATCAGATCGGCATCGTGATCCACAATCAGAAGCTTCACGGCGAGATCCTGCGCCTCTCCAGATATGACAGCCTGACCGAGCTGCTGAACAGAGACAGCTTTGAAAAGGAAGCGGAGAAGCTGCTGAACGACCCGTCCAAGGATGCCGCAAATCTCTATTACGTACTGATGGATCTGGATGATATGAAATTGGCAAACGATACGAACGGCCACCATTTCGGCGACGAAGTCATGAAGGCCTTTTCCGGGGTGATCCGCCGGTATCTTGGGAAAAACGATCTGTTCGGCCGATACGGCGGCGACGAATTCGCCGCGGTGATCCAGGGAGATCATCTGTATATCAGCCACCTTCTTGAAGACGCCAAAATAGAATTCGCAGAAAAGAAAATCGGCCTTCTGACTAATGAGTTCATTCCAGGTTTCACTTACGGCATGGCTTGCTTCCAGGAATCCGATTTGAATCTGGATACGCTTTACAAGCTTGCAGACAAAAGGCTGCAGGAAGCCAAGAGCAGAAATAAAAAAGATAGTTGACTGTGTCAATTTGACTATGTCAGCTATCTTTTCGTTTATCTGCGATCCTTCTTTATTTCCTCAAAATCTTATCCATCGCCTTTCCCTTGGATAGCTCATCGACCAGCTTATCCAAATACCGGATTTCCCGCATCGTTGGTTCCTCGACATCTTCCACGCGGACGCCGCAGACTACACCTTTAATTAAAGTTCGTGCAGGATTCAGTTGGGGGGCTTCTTGAAAAAAGGTTTCAAAATCCGTTTGTTTTTCCAGTTGTGCTTCCAGCTCTTCCTGGCTGTATCCCGTCAGCCAGCGGATGATTTCATCGACTTCCGCTTTCGTGCGGCCTTTTTTTATCGCTTTCGCAACATAATGGGGATAGACTTTTGCGACGCTCATTGTATAAATACGATGTTTGCTCATAATTCTTCCTCGCTCCCGTCTTCATTTGTGATACGTCTCATTCCTCATGATTTTAAAACTTCGGTAGATCTGTTCCAGCAGGATCACCCGCATCATCTGGTGAGGAAAGGTCATTTTGGAAAAGGAAAGCCGGAAATCGGCTCTGGCAAGCACCTCTTCCGAAAGTCCGAGAGACCCGCCGATGATAAAGGTGAGTTCGCTTTTTCCCGCGACGCCCAGGGCTTCGAGTTTCTCAGACAGGGCTTCCGAGGCCAGTTCTTTCCCCTGGATTTCCAGGGCAATGACATAGGAGTCCTTTTTGATCTGTTTCAGGATGTTCCTGCCTTCCGCCTCTTTCACCGCCGCCTCTTCCGCCTGCGAAGCGTTGTCGGGCGCCTTTTCTTCCTTCAGCTCGCTTATCGTCAATGTACAATATCGGCTAAGCCGTTTGCCGTATTCCTGCACCGCCTCCGTCCAGTACCTTTCTTTCAGCTTCCCGATGCATATGACGTGGATGTTCATCAGTTTCGCTACCTCCAAAAAAATTTGCCGAAGCCCGATTTCCCTTAAGTTGAAATCCGGCTTCGGCCGCCTTTCCCTTATTGCGGCGTCTGTTGTGATTCCGGCAGCTCCGGCGACTCGTCCATTGTCGTCAGCGTGACCTGGAATGTCATTTCTCTGCCGTTCCTTATGACGGACAGCTTCACCTCGTCTCCCGGCCGGTACCGGAACAAATCTCTGATGAGCTGCGTCATGGTTTCGATCTTCTTGTCCTCCAGTTCGACGATGATGTCGCCTTCCTTCAGACCAGCTTCCGCGGCAGGAGAATCCGTATAGATCTGTACGATATAAACGCCGGTTTCCGTCCCGAGCTTCGCATCGGGATATGCCTGCAGATAGTCCGCAACGCTGGCTCCCCTGATGCCGATATAGGATCTTTGGAATTCTCCTTTCGATTTAATTTCATCTACAATTGGCTTCGCCGTGTTGATGGGAATCGCAAAACCGAGTCCTTCCCCGCTCTGGGCCTTGGCGGAATTGATTCCGATGACCTCTCCCTTGCTGTTGAGCAGAGGGCCTCCGCTGTTTCCCGAATTGATGGACGCATCGGTCTGGATCAGACCGTCCATGGTGAGCTGGGACCGCCCGTCCGATACGGTGATGGACCGGTTCAGCCCGCTGATGACTCCCTGAGTCACGCTCCGGTCAAAAGCCAGCCCCAGAGGATTTCCGATGGCGGCCGCATACGCCCCGATTCTGACCGTTTCCGAGTCTCCAAGCTCTGCTGCCTTCAGGTTTGGCGCATCAATTTTCACGATGGCAAGGTCGATGTTTTTATCGTTCCAAAGTACGATTCCGGGGACTTCCCGTCCGTCGGTCAGCTGAACGACGATCTCCTTCGCCTCTCCGTCATTGACCACATGGGAATTGGTCAAAATATATCCTTTTTCATCCACGATGATTCCCGTGCCGACGCCGCTCTGGATCCCTCTTTGCGGACCGAAAAAGCTCTGATAAGTAACCTCCGAACTGGTGCTGATGCCGACCACCGAAGGCAGTACTTTGGCTGCAATGGCTTCGGCCGTATTGATATCATCGTCCGGATTGATGGTTATATTTTGCGAAACCTGTCCCATGGCCGCCTGTCCGTAATACAGAGCTGCCATGCCGCCGCCGAAGCCCGCTCCGGCGGAAAGCAATACGATCAGGATCACCGCGGCTACCTTTCTGCCGGTCTTTCTGCTCTTCCTGGGTGCTGCCGCCGTGTCTCCCGCCGCTGCCGTATTTACTCCGAAATGATCTTCCCATTCATATTCTTTTTCCCTCTGATCCATTTTCATTCCCCCCGTTGTTAAATTTCATAGATCAAGCTGATCTCATCCCTCATAATCGTATTGAGCTTTAAATGCTTCCCTATGTAATAATCCGCTTCCTCCAGAATGTTCTTCACAGTCTGGTAGGCCATTTCCGGGAAGTTGTTCTCCTTGCTCAGGTGCGCCAGCAGGACATATCTCTCCTTTTCGCGCTCGGACAGCAGACGCAAAATGGTTTCCCCCGCGGCCGCATTGGATAAATGTCCCTCCGCGCTCAATACTCTTTGTTTTAAAAACCATGGATATCTGCCGATCTTCAGCATATCGACGTCGTGATTCGCTTCCAGAATCAGAATGTCGGCGTCGACGATTTCTGAAATGATCTCTTCACTCATGCACCCCGTATCGGTTACGATGCTGATCTGTTTCCCGCCGGAAGAAAATGTGAAGCCGACAGGTTCCGCCGCATCGTGAGATACCCGGAAGGATTTCACCGTAATGTCGCCGATCCGGAAGGAGTCTCCCGTTTCGAAAACTTCAATCTGCTCTTCACATACCTGGCAGCCGATCTGGCGCCATGTCATTGCATTCGCATACGCTTTCACGGACTTTTCCTTTTTCAGAAACGTCCGGATGCTCTTGATGTGGTCGCTGTGCTCATGGGTGATCAGCAGCGCTGCCAGCTGCTCTCTCGGTGTAGCGGTCAATTCCAGGCCCTCGTAGATCCTCTTTTTGCTGATTCCGGCGTCTACCAAAATGGCCGTATGCTCTGATTTCACCAGATAGCAGTTGCCGCTGCTTCCGCTTGAAAAAGAACAAAAGCTTAATGTCATCGTCGTTCTCCCTTATTGTCTGTTATGATTGTGACAGTTTCGTGATTTGCACTTGAAAAGCAGTTGAAATCGTAGCTCTGCTTTGCTCCGCTCCCATCTACTGCTCCCAGGCCGGAATGTACCGGAGCTTCCCATTGTTGTATGTAATCTTCCATGCGGGAAAGGCCGTGTCGGTCACCGGGGACTCGGCGTTAAAAGTCTCCGAATTGAGCCAGTAAACCAGAGATATGTCCTCCACGTTGATTTTCTCCTCTTCCGTGTTTTCGCTCATAAATTTAATCAGCGCTGCCGCCGCCGGGATGACTTCCTTTTCGATGGAATTCGTCTTAACGGGATTCAGCCAGTAGCGCTCGAAATCGATGATTTTTCCGTCGCTTATCGTAAAGACGGCGTAGCTGTCCTCGATGGCAATTCCGTTTATGTAATTTTTATAGGTCAGCCGGACGTCCTTTCCGGTCCGCTCGATGCTTTCAAAAGTGACATTCTCAGTCAGCAAACCGCATTTTTCAAGGAAATCGGACGTCAGAGAAATCAGGTCTTCGTCCGTCTGCTTCGAATCGGGCAGTGCTTTTTGAGCCGAAAGCTGTTCCCTGATGACGTCTTCGTTCACTTTGTCGTATTGAACCGTCAATTTCGGCATTCTGTGTTTGCCTTCCGGGATTTCCGTTTTCACGAAGATATTTTTTTCGGCCAGCAGTCTGATCGTGACGTCTTCCATCTCCTTCCTGTCGTTTCGGAAATCGTTGTTCTGAAGGATGTATGTAATGATCAGTACCAGATTGGTAACGATCAGTGCGACGATCAATATGCTTTTCGCTTTCGTCCAGTCCATAATCTCCGCTCCTTATTCCCTTGAATATCCGATGGGATCCGCGCTGTACAGGTTGAAATAAACGTCGGTATCGTATACGGTCAGGATCCAGGCCGGCTGTATTTCCGTGACCTTCGGATCGGCCAGCTTGACATAGCCGATCTCCATCTTATTTACCAAAGAAGCGACCTTTTCAAACATCGCCGCCTGGTCGGCGGTCGCCTTGACCTCTCCGGCCTGAAGAAGGATATCATAAATGTATTTATAATTCTGTGCAATCAGGTTGACGGCAGAAAAAGCCTCTTCCCCGGAAGCTGTTTCAATGACTTTTATGTCATCCTCATCGAAATCGATGAGATGGCGTTTATAATAAGTAACCTGGCCAGACGTAACGTCGATGACGATGGGTGCTCCCTTTTCATAATGCAGACGGGTTCCGTTGATCTCCATCCCGAATAAGAACCGATACCCTTTCCTGCCGTTGGGATCCGGGATAACATCTTTTAAATACGGTGTCATCTCGGCTCCCTCCAGGGATTTCCAGGAACCGTGATCTGCAACAAATTTTACCGCGGTTTCCAACGCGCCGGAGAAGCTCTGGTCCGTTATGCCGCTAACCTGCTCCTCCTTGTATTCCATGCTGCCGTCGGTGTTTACGATCAACACGTTCTGACCGTAGCCGTACATATAGATGACCGTTCCACTCTCTTCGACGATTCTTCTTACAAAATCAAAATTCCCTCCGAAGAATCGTTCCGCCATGGTATTGATTTTCTCTGTCTGATAGGAATACGTGTCCTGCAGGAAGGAAAAACTCTGCAGATTCGCCTCAACGGAAAGAGGAACAAGGGTATTGTTGGACACGCCCAGATAGCTGCTGATCGGATAATAGGCAGGGTACCCATTCGCTTCGATGGAGTCAATGAAGGCCGGAAATTCCGTATTGCCCGTCTTATTGATCGAATCCTTCGTCGCCGCCGCCACGATACGGAAAGTTTTCTGAGCCTTGCCGTCTACCACGTAGAGACTGTCCCCCTTTTCCGCTGTGGAATATCCGATTTTGGTGACCGATTCGATCACATCATAGCTTTGCGGCTTTTTCATATGGAAGCTGGAGCAGAAGTCCGCGAAAGGAATGTCATAATCGAACTCCGCCCAGATAGAGCGGAATTCCCTGACCTGCCGGTATTGCTCATAGGTGATCTCCTCCACCAGGACGTTTTCCACGGGACCAAAGCGGGCAAGTTCCTCGACAAAGCTGTCCCTGTCCGTAAGGTTTTGCCATAGCTCGCCGGGAGGCAGCACGGTGTAATTCTCTGCGCCGAAATTCACGATGATCTGAGACGGAACCAGCATCTTCACCGTATCCGGCGGGTCTCCGGCAGTCTGTTCCGCAGGGGTTTTCAACCCGTCAAAGGATATATTTCCCCAAAAAAAGTATAATAGTAGTACTGTTGATAAAAACAATACTACTAAACTGAAGTTCTTTACTCTTTCTATCGCTTTCGGCTTTGACATGTATCCCGCCGTCCTTAATCTCCAAATATAGTTTTCAGCAGGTTCTGCAGGAATTGCATCGTACCTGATTGCGGAGTCTCAAATATCTTCGCTTCCGCCTCTTCTGTCTTTTCCTTCACCGCCACATAGCTGTCGCTTGTGTACACCGCATTAAGGGACCCGTCCAGCGTATCGATCCGGATCCTGTAAAGTCCCGGCTTCAGGTTGTTGACCTGCTTTGTAAAAAAGCTCAGATTATTTTTGCTGGTAAAGGTGGCAGACGTCACCGGAACGCTGGTAAGGCTCGCGTTATTGATGGATCCTTTTGTCGTGGTCAGCGTATTGACGTTGACGGCACTCAAAGTACCGTTTACGATCTGCTTCTCCTCAAAGACGCTCACCTTAATGGTTTTCGGCTGTGTCAGCTTCACAGAAATCAAGAGATTATTCGAATAAATGGTGCTGTTGGAAGCAGGGTTGACCAATACGACGTTGGGATCTTCTTCCGCATGCGCAACGGTAGTGCCGAACATCAGGGACAAAACGACCACAAGCACAATGACCATTTTTTTCATCGAAATCTCCTCCTTTCTGTCGATTCATGTGCCAATTGATATGGGAGGGCGTAAGCCGCCGAATTATACTCTGAATATTATAGACAGTATATATTATGTATGTTACAAAAGTATTACGCAAGCTTTAAAATAGTTTTACAATATATTGGATTGAAAATGCCTATTTTTTCCCATTTTCACGCCTTTTTTGCTTTTCAGGATACACTTGATTATTGCCGGTTTTTAAGGCATAATCTTTAATATGAAGCACCGGCCGGAGGAACCGCCGGTCAAAATGTCAGTACGAAAAGGGAGCGGAAACGGATGAAGGTTGTGAACATTTACACCGACGGCGCCTGTTCAGGCAATCAGAACGAAACGAACATCGGCGGCTGGGGAGCCGTTCTGGAATACGGAGAGCACAAAAAAGAACTCTTCGGCGGCGAACCGGACACCACCAACAACCGCATGGAGATGCAGGCTCTGCTCAGCGCCTTCCAGGCGCTCAACAAGGACAATCTTAACATCCGCGTCTTTTCCGACAGTTCCTATTTGATGAACTGCTTCCGCGAGAAATGGTATGAAAACTGGTATCGCAACAACTGGAAAACCTCCAGGAAGACCGATGTGGAAAACCGGGATCTCTGGGAAGCGCTCTTTTCCTTCATCAATCGCCATACCATCGAATTTTTCAGGGTCAAAGGCCATGTCAACCTGGACGGTAAAGCGGCACGGGTCGGTCCCTTATACGAGAAATTCATCGAATGGAACGGTCCGGCCTTCACCATGGACGACTTTTTATACATTACCAGAATGAACAATCGCGCCGACGAGCTTGCAAATATGGGTATTGAAAGCGTAAGAAACGCTACGTCCCGGTAAACCGTTATCGTATTTCAGCAATGATGATCGCCATATCGTCGGCCGCGGGCAGGTTCGAAAACGTCCTGGCGTCTTCGACAACCTTTTTTGCAAGTGCTTTTCCGTCAAGATGGACATTCTTTCGAATTGTTTCCAGTACTCTTTCCATTCCGTACGAGACCTTGTCTTCATTGCAGATTTCCGTGATACCGTCGGTATAAAGTACGATTCGGTCTCCTGTTTCAACGGGAACCTTCACTTCTTTATGCGGCGATTTTTTTATGAGGGTGCACACCGGCATGCCTTTGACCTCGACCACTTCGACCTCTCCGGTCCCTTTGATCAGAAGGGGAAGGCAATTATGCCCCGCGTTCAGGAATGTCGCCTCTCTCTTTTCTTTATCATAAGCGCAGAACAAAATGGTCAGATACTGTTCCTTGTCAACTCCCAGTTCGTTAAAGTTCTTTTCCAGAAGCTCCAGGATCTCTTTCAGCTCGGTTTCTTTTTCTCTGACCCGTCCGCGGACCATCTGTCTCAGAAAAATCGTCAGCAGGGACGATGTGATCCCGTGCCCGGAGACGTCGGCTATGTAAAGCAGGGATTCTCTGTCGTTCATTTTGATTACATCGAACAAATCCCCGCCAAGATCTTCACTGGGAGCATAGACGGAGCTGATTTCCATCATGTCCCAATAGATACCGTCTATCGGCAATGAGCGATTTTGAATATGCTTTGCGAATTCAACGTCGGCCTTCAGTTTCTCGTAGTGCTTCAGCAGCTCGTCTTCCAGCTTTTTTTGCTCAGTGATGTCGCTGAGCAGTTCGATGGAGTAGTTTTCGCCGCCGTCCGTGCTTACGGGAGATGAGATCACGTGATAATATCTGTCACCGATCGGGACATTTTTCATCACGGGTTTTCCGGTCTCCTGGGTCTCCTTCGTGACACAGTGATCGCACTTATCTTCCCTTCCCAGCAGGTAATAGCAAATGTGCCCCAGGGTATGTCCAAATTCCTTCCGCATTTTTTCGTTCATGTATATGACTCTATGATCGGAATCCATGACCCGGACCATATAGTCCATCTTTTCGATTACTTCCCTCATGAGGGACGGTTTTTCTCTAATGGGCATATTATTTATCCTCCTATGCTTTTCCCAGCTTTCCGGCAAGTAATTCAAGCGCCTCGGTATAGGAATCAACGCCCTTTCCCCAGATTTGCTTCAAGCAGACGTTTTTAATGACCGATATTTTACGAAAATCTTCCCTTCTGTTGATGTCGCTCAGATGGACTTCCACGGCCGGTATTCCCACGGCGGCGATGGCGTCTCTGATGGCAATGCTGTAATGCGTGTATGCGCCGGGATTGATTACGATACCGTCGGTTTTTCCATAGCATTCCTGGATCTTGTCGATGATATTTCCTTCATGGTTTGACTGGTAGAATTCCAATTCCAAGCCAAGCTCCTTCCCCTTCTGCAGCAGCCGGCAATTAATTTCATCAAGCGTCAGAGTGCCGTAGATTTGCGGCTCCCGTACTCCCAGCATATTCAGATTCGGCCCATTGATCACTTGAATCTTCATCGTTTCTCCTCTTTGAGTCCTGTATTGACGCTTTCGTTCGGCCAAGCCTTTTGTTATTATGATCTTATTTTATTATATCATATTTTCTGCAATTGGTATACGGCTTCTATGGCCATATTGATCTCTCTTTTTGTATTGAATGGTCCTACGCTCATACGGACTGCGCCGGTTTCGTATGTCCCGATGGTTTTATGAGCCAGCGCGGCACAATGAAATCCGCCCCGCGACGCAATACCGTATCTGGAATCCAGGATGTCGCAAACCTCTTCGCATCCGAGGTTCTTTACGTTGAATGTAACGATGCCCGTCTTTTTTTTACAGTTCCACGGTCCGTAAACCGTTATTCCGTTCATGTTTCGCAGCGCTTCATCGAGCTCGCGGACAAGTTCCTCCTCATAGGCTGCGATATTTTCCACTCCCAGCCTTGCAACATAATTGGAAGAATATCCCAGTCCGACGATGCCGGGCGCGTTGACCGTGCCGGCCTCGAACCCTTCCGGAAATTCTGACGGCTGATCCAGATCTCTTGACCTCGTTCCCGTGCCGCCTTCCTTCAGCGGCTTTAAATTAATGTTTTCCCTGACATAAAGCATCCCTGTGCCCATCGGACCCAGCAGTCCCTTATGTCCCGGAAGAGCGAGAAGATCGATATTCATCGCATTGACGTCGATTGGCAGGCAGCCTGCGCTCTGCGCCGCATCCACCATGAAAAGGATGTTCCTCTGTTTCGCGAGATTGCCGATTTCCCGGACCGGCATGATGGTTCCCGTGACGTTGGACGCATGGGTGCAGACAATGAGCCTTGTATTGTCCCGTATCTCTTTAATCAGCAGATCCATGTTCAGCGTTCCGTCTCCGGAGCATCTGACGATTGTCGTTTCCACTCCGGAAGCTTCCAGCGCTTTCAAAGGCCGAAGAACCGAATTATGCTCCATTGCGGTCGTCAGCACATGGTCGCCCTGCTTCAGGATGCCTTTCAACCCCAGGTTAAGGGCTTCTGTCGTATTGCTGGTAAAGATGATCCGGCTGCAATCGCCGATATGAAACAGCTTTCCCAACTCTTTTCTCGTTCTGTAAATTGCTTCGCTCGTCTTCATCGACATACTGTGGCCCGATCTTCCGGGATTTCCGCAGTATTCGCTCATACATTCATACATCGCACGGAGCATCCCCTTCGGTTTTGGGAAGCTCGTGGCGCTGTTATCCAGATATATCATATTCCACCTCCGATAGGATGAGAAGGCGCTTCGTCACTTCTTCTTCATACTATGCAGAGGCTAATCATTCTGCTCTTGAAGCCGTGAGATAATCCGGTTATACGATACAAATCGTTCCGCTTCACCTTCCCCTTGTACACGTAAATGGATTTCCCTACGTATGGCAGAAAAAATAGTGTTTCACGTGAAACACTATCAGACTGTAGACAAATCCCATCAGCTGGCAAATGCTACTGATGGGATTTTCTTTTTCATCAAAAATATTAATTTATCAACTGAATTTAAAAGATTAGAGCTAATTGGACCAGTTAATAAACCCAGCCTTTTCTTCATCTTGGCTAGTTTTTTAAGATTTATGCAAGCGAAAGTAAGCCCTACCTTCATTTCCATCAGGGCTTTTCCTGTAT
>Ga0116191_1000876_pt1 | contig 25581 bp, 23 predicted proteins | sample AD_UKC111_MetaG_FD_89897 | JGI IMG/M metagenome (GOLD analysis project Ga0116191, IMG submission 89897) | Active sludge microbial communities of municipal wastewater-treating anaerobic digesters from Hong Kong - AD_UKC111_MetaG | ecosystem: Engineered > Bioreactor > Anaerobic > Digestate... | reverse complement strand
GTTGCTCCTGTTGAGCCTGTATTTCCTGTTGCACCCGTTGACCCCGTACTTCCAGTTGCCCCAGTGCTACCAGTAGAACCGGTATCGCCCGTTGCTCCTGTTGAGCCAGTGCTTCCAGTTGTACCTGTCGCACCAGTGTTACCAGTAGAGCCGGTATCGCCCGTTGCTCCTGTTGACCCCGTATTTCCTGTTACCCCAGTGCTACCAGTAGAACCGGTATCGCCCGTTGCTCCTGTTGAGCCAGTGCTTCCTGTTGCACCCGTTGCACCTGTGCTACCTGTTGAGCCTGTATTTCCCGTTGCCCCTGTGCTTCCTGTTGAACCTGTATTTCCTGTTGCACCCGTTGACCCCGTACTTCCAGTTGCCCCAGTGCTACCAGTAGAACCGGTATTACCTGTTGCTCCTGTTGAGCCGGTTACTCCTGTGCTACCTGTAGAGCCAGTATTACCTGTAGCTCCTGTTGCACCGGTCGAGCCAGTGTTTCCTGTTGGGCCTGTATTTCCTGTTGCTCCAGTAGTGCCCGTAGCACCGGTATTCCCTCCGACTCCTCCGGCAACACTACATAAGTTTATCCATTGTGCTGAAACACTTCTGTATACAATTAAGCATTGTGTGTCTGTATCATAAATGATAAGTCCGTTAACTGGACTTGCAATCAGCCCTTTTGTTGTTCTTGGTGCTAATAAACCTTTGTCGGAGGCCTTTAGTTCTAATATTGACGAAGCATCAGGAGTAAGCGTTCCGATGCCGACATTGTTTTGAGCAGTTGCCCAAAATGAGAATAACATTAAAGGGAGGTATACGATTTTCTTCATAGGATGAATTAAGCCACAAATATGCTTATTTCATCCTTAGTTTTTTAAAAACAGTGTATAGTTTACTTGATAAAAAATGGTCGATTGTTGATAAAGTGTCGCTAATTGGACTTAATTAGCAGCTTATTTAACATTAAACAATTTTGATGTACTATAATTCTTTGTGTTAATATGCAGAACATAAACTCCTTTTGGCATGGTATCAATGTTGATAACTGATGAGTGGTCTACGATTCCTTTCTGAATAATTCTACCTTGAAGATCATAAAGTTGGTAATCGCATTCATTACAATCCAAAATTGAAATTTGGGATGGCGAAACAATTATTTTGGTTTCATCTTCAGCATTATTTGCTATTCCGGTTGTTTTGTGAAATGGAATTATTTGTGAACCTGATTTTGTACATGCATGTGCATTAGTGATAATCAACCCTGCCAAATAATTTTGTGAATTTGAATACACATGTATAGGATTTAAATTCACCGAATCTTTTGTTCCGTCACCAAAATTCCAAACAAAAGAAACACCGTTCGAAAGATTTCCAACGAAAAAAACGGAGTCTCCTGAAATGGTATAACTGAAGTTTACTGTTGGACAGGTATCCAACGAAAACGATTTGGAGGTAGTGTCGAAACAATAGTTGTTGCTTACAATCAACATGGTTGTATACGTCCCCGGAGCTGCATAGCCATGTACCGGTGATGGGATAAATGCTTTTGCTCCATCACCGAAACGATATTCCCAAGTAGTAGCATTTGTTGAACTGTCAGTAAAACTAACCGTAACAACGTTTTCTTTAAATCCAAAATTGGCTTTCGGACGAGCAATAACTTGCACTTTATAAATAACCTCATCGCCATTTACTTCATTCAAACTTAATTCTCGTCCACGGATGAAGAACGTTCCCGTATTGGTCCATTTAATGGTAAGCTTATTTTGATTTTGCGATACGATATTTCCGCCTCCACTTAACGAGAAACAATACTTACTTCTGTCTCTCAACAACAAAGAGTATTCTTCCGTTTCGTTTAAACAAATAATAGTATCACCTGAAAATTTTTGCGGTTGAGGCTTTAAAATGGAATACATAAATGGCTTCTCTCTGCGATACGATGTATCCAAAACTTCTCGGCTTAACAACCAGGGTTCGTGGATGTATCCTATCATTGTTACCAATTCGTTTTTGATACCCATGTTTTTGAGCCGTTTATGCATAGGATTACTGCCATAGACAACCGGAAATACAGGATAACCAAAGGGTGCCCCGGAATTGTAAGGCACAATTACATCTGCATCCCCATGTATGGAAATCATTGGTACATTATCTTCCGGTAGCGGGGTGATAAGTGAGGTATCCATAATAGCTCCCCAATGGTTGAGGATACCTCTCGTTTTTGGAACATGTTTGTTGAAGTCGTTATTTCCACTGCAATCAATACATCCTAAATCACTTGGCTCAAGTAAAATGCCATGGTATGATGCCGGTAAATCACTTTCTTTTGCATACGAAGAATGAATCCCGGCAATACAACCTGCACTCGAGCCGGTAAGAAATATGGCTCCGGTGTCGATTCTATAGATATTGGCACGCTGGCAAAGGAAACGCAAAGCTGCTCGCAAATCTTGGATGGCTCTTACCACAGCGCGTTCGCAACTTCCGGTGCTTAACGTATTGAATCCGATTCTATAATCAATAGAGGCTACAGCATAACCTGCTTTTGCATAATATTCGCAATATTCGGGAATCGGGGGTTGATTCTTATCTCCAATTAAAAATGCTCCTCCAAAGGCGTATACAATCAGCGGCCGATACAAAAGCGTATCGTTTTTTGGTTCATAAAAATCCAAATAAAGATCTTGACTAATCCCTAAATTATTATCTGCAGTTCCGTAGAAAATTTGGGCGGTTTTCTGCACTTGATGGTAAATAGTATCGGTATAACGGTTCGAAGTACATTGCGCAATGGAACCGAAATGAATGAGGCAAAATAGAGATGCCAATAATAAGGAACGATGAATCATGAAGGTTTGGTTTGGATAGTGAAAATAAAAAAAACTGCTTATAGACAAGATTAAAATCCCCTTAGCTTCTTATGGAGATAATAACATAAGTTGATATGTCTTTCTACATCAAATTTTTGTTATTCGTGATTCCATTTTATATTGCTAAAAATATTTTGTGAGAGTAATAGGAATAACAGGAACAATTGGCGCTGGAAAAGGAACTATTGTAGACTACTTGCAGTCTCATCATGGTTTCAGCCATTTTTCAGTAAGAGGCTATCTCACCAAAATTATTCAGGAACGGGGTTTGGAATTGAATCGCGATTCCATGGTTATGGTGGCAAATGAGTTGCGTGCGAATCACTCTCCAAGTTATATTGCAGAACAACTCTATGAAGAAGCCAAGAAAGCCGGCAAAGATGCTGTAATTGAAAGTATCAGAACGGTAGGAGAGGTAATGGCATTGCGTCAGAAACCTAACTTTTGGCTTTTTGCAGTAGATGCGAATCCGGAATTGCGTTACAATCGCATCATTAAACGCAACTCAGAAACCGATCAAATTTCGTTTGATACTTTTTTGGAAAATGAAGCTCGAGAAATGAATTCGGATGATCCGAACAAACAGAATTTAGCCGCATGCCAACAATTGGCCGACTATAATTTCGATAACAATAACTCGTTTAACGAATTGTATTCACAAATAGAAAAAGCAGTATATGACATCAGCAAATAACAACGAATATGTGCGTCCTTCTTGGGATGAATACTTTATTGAAGTGATGGATGCCATTTCGAAGCGGGCTACATGCGGACGAGGTAGAAGCGGTTGCGTAATTGCAAAGGATAATCAATTGTTGGTTACCGGCTATGTGGGTTCACCAATTGGTCTACCCCATTGTGATGAAGTTGGACACCTAATGAAAAAAGTAATGCACGATGATGGTTCAGTAACAGAACATTGTATGCGCACTGTACATGCTGAACAAAATGCCATTTGTCAGGCTGCTAAACGCGGTGTTTCCTTGGATGGGGCTACCCTTTATTGTAGAATGACACCTTGCCGCGTATGTTGTATGTTGATTATCAACTGTGGCATACGAAGAGTGGTTTGTCAACGTAAATATCATGTTGGTTCAGAATCGGAAGATATGTTTCTTACGGCAGGAGTGAAGTTGGAATATATTCATGATGAGGTGCAGCAATACGAGAAGAAATAAGTAATTGCAGCTATACCTCCAAAGCCAACTTTTGTTCCAGATAATGGAAGTCAATACCGAACAGTAACTTTGCTTGTTTTATTTCTTTTAGAATTTCTTGTTGACGAGCCGATGATACTTTGGCTTTTAGACCTACAAGCATCACATTTTTTGGTGTGTGTGTATCGGCAATAAAATCAATTACTTTAATTTTATATCCATGGTATTCCATCAGCAAAGCGCGAATACCATCGGTAATCATTTCCGCCTGACGTTCCAAGAATAAGCCATGTTTCAGCATGAAGTGTAGGTCGTTTACTGTCTTATTTTTTTCGATTTGTTTTCGGATTTGTTTGTGGCAACAAGGGGCAACAACAATCATATCACTTCCGGCTTTAATGCCTTGATAAATGGCATCATCGGTGGCAGTGTCGCAAGCATGAAGCGCTATCAGAATATTTTGACCGTTACCGTCAAAGTCGCTAATTGAGCCCGATTCGAAGTGAAGTCCTTTGAAGTTGGCTTTTATAGCAATAGTGTTACATAAATCCACCAAATCTTTTCTCCACTCGATGCCTTTTACTTCGGCTTCCTTATGTATCACGTTAGTGAGATAATCATATAACGCAAAAGTAAGATAGCCTTTGCCTGCACCCATATCCGCTACACGAATTGGTTTTCGTTCAGGCATTTCTTTAATCAACGGACTTAATAAAGCTATAAAGTGATTGATCTGTTTATACTTGTCTTGTGCAGCTTTGTAAACGTTTCCTTTTTCGTCAGTGATTTCAAGGGCATGGAGATAGGATTTGTTATCCGTTACTATGAGTCTGTTTTTTGTCCTATCGTGATGTAGCGTCACATCTATCTTTGCTGAAGGGGTCTGTTTACGGATGCGCGTTTTCTTATTCAGCAATACTTCAAAAATGTAATCTGCTTCAGTAGTAAACAAAGTGGCAATGTTGAAACCTGATTCCAAATACGTTGCAATGTATTGATAGCCTTCAGCGAAAGGATAATTCTTAACCATGTCTTTGGTCTTGAATCTATATGTGAAGCTCAGTGTTGGCGAATCTTTAAGAAGAATTTTTTTGACGTAAATGTTTTTGAGATCTGGCTCAGTTCCATTAAAGTTTCCAAGTGCGAGTTTAATGAACAGCTCATTGGTCCATGCATGTTGAATATGTTGAAGAAACTGTTGTAATGGCGTGTTCATTTCTTGATTTTAAGCTTAATTCATCGAATGTGAAAAGCATTGATTGATGTAGTCAATAACAAATGTATCTTCTGTTGTATCCTTACACAGTACCACATTTTTTGTACGGTTGAAGGTATATTCATTTGTCCAAAGTGGGAATTGCTCAGCTAATGTTTGAATGCTGTTTGCAATGTAAAGGACTTCTTCTTCCGTCATGGTAGGATGGAGTGAAACCCTTATCCACCCGGGCTTTTTAGAATTATCGCCACTGCTGATCGAATCGGTAATATCTTTTGAAATATCTTCGCTTACATTAAGCAAGTAGTGTCCATACGTGCCGGCACAAGAGCATCCTCCGCGGGCTTGAATACCAAACTTATCGTTTAGCATTTTTACTCCCAAATTGTAATGCAAATCATCGATATAAAAGGAAAGAATAGCTAATCGCTTTTTTTGATGTGGTGCCAAGAGGTGAAGGTTAGGAATGGTCGATAACTTCTCCCAAGCAATGTCTAATAATACTTCCTCTTTTTCCATCATCCGTTGTACCCCCATTTCTTCTTTGAGTTGAATGCAAAGCGCAACCCGAATGGTTTGCAAAAAAGCAGGAGTACCGCCATCTTCTCGGGCTTCAATATCATCAATGTATTTGTGTTGTCCCCATGGATTGGTCCAATCTACTGTGCCACCTCCCGGTTCATCCGGAATAGTATTGGCGTAAAGCCGTTTATTGAAGACTAAAATTCCGGAAGATCCCGGACCTCCCAAGAATTTGTGTGGCGAAAAGTAGATGGCATCTAGGCAACTATCTTTGTCTTCAGGATGCATGTTAATATCGACATACGGTGCAGCGCAAGCAAAATCCACAAAGCAAAATCCGTTATAGCTATGAATAAGCTTTGCGATGGCATAATAGGGTGTGAATACCCCGGTAACATTAGAGCATGATGTTACGGCTGCAATTTTTGTTGTTCTCGTGTTATACTTTTCCAGCAAAGATTGAAAATGAACTAAATCGGGTAAGCCGGCATTATCGGGTGCAATAATTTCAACATCACCAATCGATTCTAGCCACGAAGTATGATTGGAATGGTGCTCCATGTGGGTAATGAAAATAATCGGACGATCATTCTCTGCTATCTGAATTTGTTTTTGGTGTTTTTCATGAATACGAAGACCAAGAATGCGTTGAAGTTTATTGGTAACGCCTGTCATTCCCGAATGGGAGGAGATAAGGATATCATCTTGGTTCGCGTTAACATGTTTTTTTATGATGCTTTGAGCTTTGTGATAGGCGTATGTCATACAACTACCTGAAGTATTGGTATCTGTATGCGTATTGGCAACAAAAGGCAGGAATTTTTCTTGTATAACTTTTTCGATGGGAAGGTAACCTCTGCCACTGGCTGTCCAATCGGCATAGATCATTTTTTTTACATCTCCATTGGCTGTTAAAAAGGTTTGTTCAAGTCCAATGATATTTTTCCTAAAGTTAGCAAAACAGTCTGATTCCATAATTTCGGTTCAATAGGCTTACAAGATAAAATGATTTGAATTACAAAAAAGCAATGGTAATTTTTTACAAAGAACACTAGGGTTTATTAAAAATGAAAAAGCTGCTTCGCCTAGGCAAAACAGCTTTCCCATCTAATATCGAGCTAATTATTTTGTAATTACCCATGTTCCGCCATCTGCAGAACATTGTGCTTTTTCTTCGTCATATGAAGACGTAATTCCGGGAACTACAGATGTTTCTTGACAAACGGCACTTCCGTTTCCATAAATTGGATCTTTACAATATCCGCATTTTTTACAAGAAGAAACTGATGTAATAGCTACGATAGCAACGAGTGTGTAAAATATTTTTTTCATACAAGGTTAATTTGTTGTTTTTAATTAATGCAAATTTAAGTAAAATATAGAAGCAAAGCAAATTTTGAAAATGCACTTAAAGGCATTTAAAAGGGAGAAAATGCTTGCTCAATAATAGATTACTTAGCGTCTCTTCAATCGATTTTCTGATGAAAATCATATAAACTGTTACCTTTGTTTGTAAACAAACGTCAAATTTTTTCCCATAATCACTATGAAGAAGAGAAGCTATTACTACATACAGCAAAAAAACAACTCAGGATACGATTACAAAACTATCGAAATTGAATCAGAAGATAGTTTTGATAAAGAACTCATCATCCTAGCATTTCCTATGAGCGAACTGCCAAATGCCGATAAGATTTTGAGCATGTTCGGTTTGCGTGAAAACACGGAGTATTTTTATCAACAATGCCGTGAAGTTATCTCTGCTCCCGAGAAACATATCAATGAGAAAGGAGAAGGTAAACTTACCTTTCAAAGCTACTTTCATAATTTCCCTCATTCCGTAACGGCCATTAATGATAAGGCTATCGTAGTAGTAGCGCTTCAGCCCAAAGAGGAAACCAATGCTGATGGTAAGAAAGATTATTGGTTAGTGGGATACATACATGCCAATGTATATGATTTCAAAGACATCGATGGTTCAGTACATGAAGGATTTTACTATAACATGTTGCGAATTAGTGAGCGCTCTGAGAATGGCATTAAAGTGTATCGAAGAAAGAAAATTTTCACACTTGTATTCTCTGTGTTACACAGTTTAGTGGATGTTTACGGGGTCCACTTTGCCTATGCAGCAATGGGAAGAGAGAATCAAGCTATTAATGATGCCTTGGCAATGAATTCGACTAAGTATGAGAAGCATTTTGAGAAGTTTCCAATGCGAACCAACACAAAAATTAATTTCTTATTCGGGAAACAATCGGCTGCAAAAAAAATGGTGGATATTACTAACGATATTCCACGTTTGAAAGAGATGTATGCAAAACTCGTTAACGATAAAGGGAGTTATGTATTTCAGATGTATCACAACGAAGCTGAATTCTTGCGCATGGTAGAAAATATAAAAAGTTATTCAAAATCTAGCCGAGTGCTTATGATTCCGGATGCGGCAGGAAAGATTGATGCGGCTTGTGTTGCCATGAACTGGGGGGATTATTTTCTGTTTACGTTAGAAAATCCAACGGGTATTTTCAAACTCATAGCATCGTTAAAACTTACCGATAATTTATTGTATCCATTGTGTATTACAGGCTCTAAAACTGGGGTGGAAACCTTGCTAAAAGGAATTGCCTACAAGTACCGAAAAGAGCATAAATGCCATCTTACATTACTCAACTCCTATGCCGGAGATCCACACCACGAGGCTAAAGCAAGTTTTATATTTGACGATTATCAGTTCTTTATTATTTCTGATCGAAAAGAACATTTCGATCGATTAAAAGAGCAATCTAAAGACGAAGCTGGTAACGTACGTTACTTTATTGATAATCCGATATTGTAATATTATAGAAAACCTTTTTACTTAGTTTAACGCATATAGCTCCGATACAAAGTCCTGAAATAGCTCCAAATATTACATCCAAGGGATAATGAACCCCAACATACACTTGCGCAAAAGCAATAGCCGCAGCCCAAGCAAAGAAACCAAAGGATGCTATTCTGTTTTTAAAGATACTGTGATAAATATATGCTTGTCCGAAGTGATTAGCAGCATGGGCAGAAAAAAAAGAAAAACTGTTATTGCAATGATCCACTCGAAGTATCAATGACGAAAGGAGAGAGGCTTCGTTACATGGTCTTGGGCGTTCAAATAATACTTTAAAGAGATGTGCTGTTTGATCCGTGAACAAAATAGTAATTAGCGCAACACCCAACCAAACCAATGCATGTTTTCTATGCTTTTTGTAGGTGAAAAAGGCAACTATAATGTAAAGTGGAATCCATGTTTCTTTTGCTCTGAAGATTGGACAGATAAAATCAAAAATAGCATTGCTTAAATCTTGATTGATGAAAACAAAGAATGCTTTATCCCAAGCCAATAGTGCAGATTCCATGAAGTGTTTTTCAGTTTGTATCTATGCTGTTTTCTTTAAAACCCAAATTTGGCGAGGGCTTGAGCCAAAATCAAACGGACTCAAGTCATAATTCCCAAATGTTTCTTCTATAATAAAACCTGATGCCAGAAACAATTTTTGGAACTGTTCGAATTTAATCACTTTTAATTGTTCTACATATTCATGCTCAACACCATCGTGAAGGAAATTAATTTGTTTGCGAATAAACCCATTTTCCACTTTGCGTTGTATGTGAAATTGCAATTCTCCACGACTTACAATTTCTCTGGCTTTCAGCGATTTGATGATGAATTCAGGATTCATATAATCGAATATGAAAAGCCCATTTGTTTTTAATACGGCTTGCATTGATTGAATGGCTAAATCATCATCGGAAGGGTATTCAAAATAACCAAACGAACTGAAAAGATTGGTGACTACATCGAAATTTGTTTCCTTATAGGGTTCACGCATGTCCCACACATCAAAACGTAATCCGGTGGTAGCCATCTCGTTGGCAGTAGTAATACTATTGCAAGAAAGATCTATTCCGGTAACATTCATTCCTAGGGCATGCATAGATTTCGCATGTCGTCCTTTGCCGCATGCTACATCTAAAATGGCTGCTCCTTGTGGTATTTGAAGATGCTTAAATAAATTGGAAATGAATTGCGTGGCTTCTTCATCATTTCTGTTGGAATACAGCGTATGATAAAAAGGAGTGTCGAACCAACTGGCGAACCATTCTTTGCTCATGGATAATAGTTATAACGAATGAATAACTTGAATAGTTTCTGTCAACATATCTTCTGTAAAGTCGAGGTGCGTTACCATACGTACTAAGGTAGATGAAAACGGAGATGTGCGAATTCCTTTATCGGCCAATGCTTTAGCCGTATGTTCCGCATTGTCTACTTCGAAAATGACAATATTTGTTTCTACCGGCAAAACACCTTTCACCCAAACTTTACTTTGTAATACATCTGCAATTTGTTTAGCTCTTCGATGATCATCGCTGAGTCGGTCCACATTATTATGCAGAGCATACAAACAAGCAGCAGCCAAATAGCCGCTTTGTCGCATACCTCCACCCATTACCTTTCGGATTTTTCGGGCACGTTTAATCATTCCTTTATTGCCAAGGAGCACCGAACCTGATGGTGCGCCCAATCCTTTTGATATGCAAATGGAAATAGAATCGAAGAGCCCTGTAAGAGCTTGTGGCTTGAGGTTTAACACATTTAAGGCATTGAATACTCGGGCTCCATCTAAATGCAAAATGAGTTTTTTCTCTTTACAAAAAGCACTAATAGCCTGCATTTGTTCTAAGGTATAGATGGCTCCACCGCCTTTATTGACTGTGTTTTCAATGCATACCATGCTTGTGTTGGGAAACCAATCGTGATCCGGTAAAATACATTCTGCAATTTGTTTAACGGTCATAACACCCTGTTTACCTTGGGTTAGGCGTACTGAAACACCTGAATGAAAAGCATAACCTGCCGTTTCATAATTATAGATATGACAGAGTTGATCGCAAATAACTTCATCTAAGGGCTGTGTTTGGGCTTTTACGGCAATTTGGTTCGACATGGTGCCACTCGGACAAAAAAGCCCTGCTTCCATACCGAATAAAGCAGCACAATACTCTTCTAATGCTTTGACGGTAGGATCTTCACTAAATACATCATCGCCAACATTTGCATTTAGCATGGCTTCCAGCATTGGCTTAGAAGGTTTGGTAACAGTGTCGCTTCGTAAGTCTATCATATAAAATGAGTAATTTTTGAAAAGAAAGTTTGAATCAACGAAGGTTGCAACAATAACGGAAATACAAATCCAAATACTGCCCCGCCAAAGTGAGCTAAATGCGCAATGTTATCATCCCCTCGTTTACTCATATATACAGAATAGAAAAGATAGCCTACTCCAAATAATACTGCCGGAACGGGGATGAAGAATTGAATGTAGATAAGGTTAGTGGGGTCGAATAGAATAGATGCAAAAATTACGGCTGATACTGCACCCGATGCCCCAACACCACGATAATAATAATTGTCTTTATGCAAAAACAAATCCGGTAAGTGAGCTACAATTACTGCCACCATGTAAAAGGCGATAAAGAAATAGGTTCCACCTTCAAAATAGCGATAGAAATAGGCTTCAATATTAGGCCCAAAGAAATATAGGGAGATCATATTGAAGAATAAATGAGTCATGTCGGCATGTAACAACCCGCCCGTAAACATGCGGTGGTATTCTTTATCGTGCCATATTTTTTCAGGCCAAAAGGCTAACTGGTTGAAAATATTTTCGTTGTTGAATGCTGAAAACGAAACCAAACAAGTGGCAATAATAATCAGTATTGTGGCACTCATGCTCCAAATTTTTGACGAACTAATTTTTCAAACAATTTCACCGATTGCAGCTCGGGACGCCATTTGTAGAAGTGTACTATTTCTTTGTTAAGGTACGCAAATGCATCTTCTAAAGTAGAACTGTTATTCAAGTTTTCAATGGTTTTCATATATGCTGTTGCATCGTTGTTGAACAATTCTTGAATGAAAACAAATTGGCGATTGAAATCGATTAATTTCTTTAAGTCGCCCTGTGTTGTTCGTTCATTGAGCCCTTTATTAACGGATAATTGAAAGCGATCATTTAAAGAACCTCCATCGTTTTCAAAGTGTTCGTTTATACTTTCCGACTCTTCTTTTTTTGAAATGTTTCTTACTGAACTTTCTTCTTCTTTTTCTAATGGTAGGGGAGGTGTCTTTACAGGTGGAATAACTTCTTGCTTAACCTTCTGTTTGACTTCTTCTTCAATAACGGCAACAAAAGGATTGATTTCTTCCTTTTCTATAACGGTTTTCACGACTTCCTGCTGCACAGGTTCCGGAGGCGAAGTTTTTTCAATGACAGGATTATTCGTAGGTATTACGGTATCATTTACAAGCAGTTCGTAACATTCGAGTAATTTTTTTTTAATTAAATCGCGCTCAATTACAGTCAAAGAGTTCGCGGTAAGACTCTTTTTAAGACTTAAAATTTGTGTTATGATGTTGTTTGTTTCCATATTCCCAAACCTAATTATTTATCTGAATAAATTTTAAACGAAGAAACGTACATCATATTTTGAAAAATTCGGAATATTTCTTTTTCTATATTCGCAATTCAAGCAAGTTAACAATGTTTATAGAGCCCGGAATAAATAGCGAACGTAAAGGATGGATTGAAGTCATCTGTGGCTCTATGTTTTCCGGCAAAACAGAGGAGTTAATTCGTAGGCTAAAAAGAGCGAAAATCGCCAATAAGCGAGTGGAAATATTTAAACCTACCATTGATGTTCGATACGATGAAGTAAATGTTGTTTCGCATAATGCCAATGCTATTCGATCAACGCCTGTTCCTCATTCGCAAAATATTTTGCTTTTGGCAGAAGGAATGGAAGTAGTTGGAATTGATGAAGCTCAATTCTTAGACTCCGAGTTGCCTCAAGTCGTTGAAACTTTGGCGAAAAAAGGTATTCGTGTCATTATAGCGGGTTTAGATATGGATTTCGAAGGGAAACCCTTTGGTCCTATGCCTAATTTATTGGCCGTTGCAGATTATATAACTAAAGTGCATGCTGTGTGTATGCAGTGTGGAGATATTGCCCATTTCTCTTACAGAAAGACCTCAGATTCCACAAAAGTGCTTCTTGGAGAGCACGATACGTATGAGCCACGTTGTAGGAATTGTTTCTATAAACATTAATGTTTTCTTACTGTTTAACATTTGTCATTATTTTGTCAATTCTGTTGGGAAAATGCGTTCATTTCGTTAACTTCGCTTATCATTTATTACATTCACACTTAAATTTAAATCAAAACAAAAATGAAAAAACTGTTTACGCTCCTTACCGGAACATTTTTGACAGCATCTTCGTTTGCGCAGCTCATCTACAAAGATGATTTTGCAGGTCAAACTTCCGGTGCTCTTCCTAGTCCTCCGTTCACCGTTATTAATAACGATGCGAACACTATCGATCCTTTCTACACCGGGCAAAGTCTTTTTGCCGATGCTTGGGAGTTAAGAAATTTCGGTGATGGTATTGCAGCATATAGCTGTGCATACTTTACTGCAACCGGAACTGCTAGTGATTGGATGATTTTAGGACCACTTTCATTACCTGCCGGTTCTTCTCCTACATTAAGCTTTGAAACATATTGTGATGTTTCTGGAACTACGTATAAAGTTTATGCAACAGGATCAATTGCCGGTTCAACTCCTGCAGTTTCAGACTTTCCTGGAGCTACTCAAAAAGCTACTGGTACTGCTTCTAACGGAAGTTTCCAACCAGCTGCAACTGTAAATTTAGCTTCTCTTGCCGGAAGTAATACTGTTTACATTGCTTTTGTTAACACATCAAGTTCTCCGGCAGCTAATCCAAAAGATATCTTAGGTATCCGTAATATCCGTTTGGTAGCGCCAATTGCACAAGATGTAGCTAACAGTAAAGAAAACTATGGTGGAACTAACCAAGCAAACGATATTTTTGCCGCAGACTATGACTCTTATTGTGTTATTAGCTGTAACACGAATAGTTTTGCACCTTCTTTCCAAATCAAAAACGTAGGTACTGCTGCTATCAATTCATATACTGCCTATTTAGAAATTGATGATACCATCAGAATCACTCAACCGGTTACACTTTCTTCACCATTAGCTGCAGGAGATTCATTAACACATACTTTCTCTACTGCTTATAACTATGCAGATCCATTGTATGTTGCTAGAATGTGGGCTGCAGTTGCTGGAGACTCAATCGGTGATAACGATACTATTTTCAATCTATTGATTGTAGCTGATTCTATTTATAACCCTGCTACGGCTAAAGTTGTACAGTCTTTCGAAGTAGCAGATGCGAACAACCAAATCGATTTTGATGCATTAACTTGGGTTAAAATTGATGCAAACAAAGACGGAAAAAGTTTCGGAGTTGGTACTTCTAACGATGCAATTACTCCATCAGACGGAGACTATAGCTTGTTCTTCGATCCAAAAGGTGCTTTATCTACTTTGAATGAGTGGGTAATTTCTCCTTGCTTCCAATTGAACGCGGGTACAGTATATAACCTAAAAGTAGATGCTGCATTTTATTTTGGTAGCCCAACTACTAAAACAGTTAAATTGTTTATCGGAAATGATAACAATGTAGCTGCGTTAACTACTCAAGTAGGAACATTTACTATTACAAGTGCAGATTCATTGTTAACACCTAAATCTGTTGTGTTTACAGTTGCTACATCTGGTGTTTACAACTTAGGTCTTAATCTAGCTTCTACTCAAGGTGCATATTTTGCCTTTGATAACTTATCTGTTGATGTATTGGCTAAACCAACTGCAGCATTTACTTTAATTACTGATAATTCAGGAAATAACGATTGCGATAAATCAGTAGGAGTAAAAGTTACAGCTGCTAACGATCCGGCAAATACATACTCTTGGAACTATGGTGATGGTGGTACTGCAACTGGTTACTCTCCAGCTGCTCACGTTTATGGTGCTTATGGTACTTATACAGTAAAATTGGTAGTGTCTAACCTTGCGGGTAAAGACTCTTCAACTCAAGTTGTAACTGTTGCTGCTCCAGCTACACCGGTTGCTAATTTTACAAGTCAAAATACAGTTGGTAAAACATTCAAATTTACTAACGCTTCTACACCAACGGCATGTGTTACTTACTTCTGGGATTTCGGAGTAACTTCAACAGCTGCTGATACTAGTATTTTAGCTAGTCCTACTTACGTTTATCCTACAAGTGGTTCATATAATGTATGTTTAACTGTTACTAACCTTGATGGTGTAGTTAACCAAAAATGTGCTACTGTTAACGTGGCTACAGGAATCGATGATGTATTGTTCAACCAAAACATCGCTATCTATCCTAATCCATCTACAGGAAACGTTACTTTTGAAGTTCCTACTTTTGAGAAAAACCTTTCTATCAATGTTTACAACATTCTTGGAGCTGAGGTTCGTTCTATTAAAGAAGAAGCAAACGGAATGTTCAACAAAAACTACAATTTCTCTGATTTGTCAAATGGTACTTATATCGTTAAAATCACTAACGGTAACAAAACGGCTACAAAACGCCTTACTATCAACAAATAATTGAATTACATATCAATGAAAGCCTCGCGTAATGCGGGGCTTTTTTTTGCCTATACCTTGCTGAAATAGCAAACTACTTAAGTCAATTGAAGCCACAATTTGATTGTTTCATACATAAACGGATTATACTGAACGCTTTTATAAGACGATTGCACCTTTAATGAAAAGGATGGTTATATTCCGTTCGAAGCTCAGTCAAAACAATTAGGGCATAAAAAAAGACAACCATTAGGTTGTCTTTTTTTATACTAGGGATATAATCTTACGAAATACTCATTTGAATTTTCTTCTGAATTTCAGAAACCTGATCTCTGAATTCATCATCCGTATCAATTAGGTTTTGAACAGCCTGACAAGAGTGGATAACAGTAGAGTGATCGCGTCCGCCAAAATGCTTTCCAATTACCTTTAACGAGTTCTTGGTATAGTTTTTAGCTAAGAACATCGACAATTGTCTTGCTTGAACAATCATTCGTTTTCTTGTTTGCTCTTTCAAATGGTCAATAGGCACATTGAAATAGTCGCAAACAGTTTTCTGAATGAAATCAATCGATACTTCTCTAGAAATTGTCTTAACGAAGTTCTTAATAATCTTCTTCGCTAAATCCAAGTCTACTTCTTTCTTGTTCAACGAAGCCTGAGCTAATAACGAAATCAAAGCAGCTTCCAATTCACGAACGTTAGTGTTGATGTTATATGCAACAAACTCCACAACATCGCGAGGTAACTCAATACCGTCTTTGTACATTTTCTTCTCCAAAATGGCTATTCTGGTCTCGAAATCAGGTACTTGAAGGTCTGCACTCAATCCCCATTTGAAACGCGACAATAAGCGCTCTTCCATGCCTTCTAAATCACGTGGAGAACGATCGGTAGTTAATACCAATTGTTTTCCACTTTGGTGCAAGTGATTAAAGATGTGGAAGAAGATATCTTGTGTTTTCTCTTTGTTCGCGAAGAACTGAATATCATCCACAATCAATACATCAATTAATTGATAGAAGTGAACGAAGTCGTTTACCGAGTTGTTTTTCACTGCATCAAAAAACTGATTCGTGAATTTCTCTGAGCTCACATATAATACAGTCTTGTTCGGGAAGTTGTTTTTCACATCATTACCGATAGCCTGCGCTAAGTGTGTTTTGCCTAATCCAACGCCACCGTAAATCACCAATGGATTAAAAGCAGTTCCTCCCGGTTTTTGCGCCACTGCAAATCCTGCGGAACGGGCTAATCGGTTGCAATCTCCTTCAACATACGAATCGAAGTTTAAACCGGAGTTTAACTGCGACTCAATATTGATTTTTTTCAAGCCCGGAATAATAAATGGGTTCTTGATAGAACTTCCTTGTAAGAACAATGGAATGCTCACTTCAGGGTTCTCGCTGAATCCTGTGTTGTAGTTCGGATAATCCACAGTAGAAGGACGATTCTTGTTGCTGCTAGAGCTGTTTTCTACTATAATACGGTATTCAAGGCGCGCATCGTTGCCTAACTCGCGTTTTAACGTTTTACGCAACAATGCTACATAATGCTCTTCCAACCATTCGTAGAAAAACTGACTAGGCACTTGAATCGTTAGTACATTCTCCTTCAACTCTACCGGTCTTATCGGCTCGAACCATGTTTTAAAACTCTGTTGGCTCACGTTGTCTTTGATTATCTCAAGACATGTATTCCAAACCTGCACTGCCGATTTCTCTGTCATCATCTAATAATAAGGTTATGGTTTTGTGAATAAAAATCTGAACGCTTTCGATTCGAGTGTGAATATGTGAAAACGAATGTGTAGAAAAAAATTTTTTTGCTATTGTTTTTACACTTTTTTTAGCAGGTGATGAACAAAAAATCAAAAAGAAAAAAAGCAAGTTTTTTGAAAAAAAAATATTCAACGAACGGCTGATTTTTTATCCAATTTTTATGGGCGATTTTTTCGCTATCTCTTTTCTTTTCTTATCATCAAAGTATAAATCGATTCTTCCTAACATTAATCCGGCCCAACCTACTTGATTGATGAGCACCGTTTCACCCGCTTTATTTTCGTAGGTTTTAGGCTGTGTGAAGAATGTGTGTGTATGTCCGCCTAAAATCAAATCGATGTTGTTCGTTTCTTTGGCTAATACAACATCACTTACTTTTTTCTCTTCATAACTATAGCCTAAATGTGAAAGACAAATCACTACATCACAATGCTCGTCATGTTTCAAAATATCTGCCGTTTTTTGTGCTGCTGCAATAGGATCGTTGTATCTTGTTTCTCCATATAGTAATTCTGGTACTAATCCATCTAATTCGATTCCAACAGCAAATACACCTACTTTAATATGATCGTATTTAAACACTTTATAGTGTTTCATTTTTTGAAGCGGTGTGTTCGCTATGGAATAATTTGCATTTAAGAATTGAAAGTTCGCTTCGTTCATGCGAACACCCAAGTTTTCTAAGCCTCCATCAAAGTCGTGATTGCCTATTGTTGCAGCATCATAACGCATTTGATTCATTAACTCGATCTCTACTTTGCCTCTGTATTTATTGAAGTACGGTGTGCCTTGAAAGATATCTCCACAATCCAATAGCATGACGTGCTTTTCTTCGCTTCTGATTTTTTCCACTAAGGCTAATCTTCTTTCGCATCCACCCTGTCCTTGATATTTACCGCCATCTAAAGGAAACGGATCGATTCTACTGTGTTGATCGTTTGTATGTAGAATGGTTATTTTTTGAAAGCCATGTGTTTTTGCAAAGGCTTCAAACGGAAAAGCGCCTGCACCTATTAATAAGGATGCAGATAAGGAACGCTGTAAGAAATCTTTTCTGTTCATACCTTATTGTTTAACGACTCTCCCGTCTAATTTTCCGTTAATGATTTTTTCTTCGCTGAAATATTCAATAAATGCATCGCGCATCAACTTTGCAGTAGACTGTTGTTTGAATTTTTTCAAGAGCTCCAATTTATCGCCACCATTCGCCAAATAATCGCTAATGGCCAAGGTGTATGTTTTGTTTTCATTAAATGGCACACCGTTAAAGCTAATAGCTGTGGCTGTTTCATTACTGATGGTATAACGCACACCGGAAATTGGAAGTCCGCCCGAAGCCGCCATAATATCCAAAAACTGCTTTGTGGTTTTGCCATCCAATGCCAACAGCACTATCATATTATCAAACGGCATCAGTTCAAAAATATTGCCGAGTGTAACATTACCTGCAGGCAATTGCGGCTGACGAATACCACCTAAATTAATCATGGCGAAATCAACGTGCTTACCTGAATATTGTTGTGCTTTTTTCAACATGGCATCGGCTAACACATTTCCTAGTTCTGATTCTCCGGCATGTTTAGAGATCGTGTGTTGATTTTGTGCAATCACCGTATTCATTTCCTTCGCTAAAGAATCACGGAAAGGCTTAATATAAGCCTCCATGCGCGGAGTATTTGTTTGCAACGAATCAGTAATCTTGATTTCGTTGGCTTTGTATTGTGCAACATAATAATGCTGACAACTGCTGAGCAATACAACCGATAAGAATAAAGAATAGATTTTTTTCACGAACGCACTGATTTGCGTGCTCAATAAAAGGAAAAAAAGTGAATGAAAATAGGTATTGGAGCAAACAAATTTTCTTAACCCATTTTTAACGAAATAGGAGTTAAAAAATCGCTTTTGAACATTAGAGAAAGGCTTTAACTATTCTACAATCAAACGAATTTGTTGTCCTGCACAAGTAAAAATGTAAACACCGGCATTGCTGCCTTTTAACTGAATTAGCTCATATTCCTTTTCAATTACGCCTTGGGCCATTGGTCTGCCTAAAACATCCGTCAACTGCCATGCTTGTCCAATTTGGTTTGTGGTATGTAAGGTGAAGCTGCCGTTGTTTGGGTTGGGGTAAAGTTGCAAAACCGAAGCATTTTCTGTTTCATTAATTCCTAAGGGTTCTACAACAGTTGTTGCTGTATTTGTTTTTATAGCCGGATTAAAATCGAAATAGATGAAGGCGGTGTTATTGATGTTTGTTAAAAGCTGCAAAGTGCTTTTTGTTTTTACTTTAAACTGAAACCAACCTTGGCTACCTGCCGGGTTGGTGGCAGAATCTACTAAATTAATATTGGGGAACGTAATAGCTACTGCATTACCTTTAATTTGAATAATTTTTTTCTCGTGGCTACTGGCTAAAAACTGAAAACTATTCTCATCTACAAAACTGCTCAAGGTATCTCGCACTACAACATCATATGCGGTATCGTTGCCTGTATTTTGAAAATGAACTGTATAGGTAAGCCAGTCTCCATTTCTTGAAATATATTTTGGATACACTTCTTTGGCATTTGGATCGTACGAATTTACTACCTGAAAACATTGCGAAAGTGTATTGTTCGCTAAATTAATATCTACCGCTGTCGAAACGTTAACTGTTATACAAATTGCACTTCCAATAACCGCATAGGTATCTGTAGCTAACACAATATTAAACGCATTAGAAGGAAGCGTTGAAAAATCGCTTACGGTATAACTTAATGTATTGCCGGAAACAGTTGTGGGTGTGAGCGCACCGGAATCAGGGCTAACATAGGTTACAGAACCGGTATAGGATATTACAACTGTTCCGGAAACGTTGCTTTTACAACTTGTGTTATAGTATAGTTTAATGATATCTCCTGCAACTATGTTTACAACAGATACTCTGCCAGCTCTAAACCTACTTTGAATGCTTAAAACGCCAACATCTGCGCCTTTGCATTCCAAACCAAAGTTCTGATTTTGGTTTATGGAATCTGTGTTGGTAAGTACAACATTTCTAGAGAAAGAATCAGGGCAGGTTATATTAAAAGGTAATCTAGTTGTATCTACGGACAAAGTATAGTTTGTATTGGAATCGGTATCAAAGGAATATTCTCCTAAACTATATGAGTAGGTTTGTTGAATGTCTTGCCCATTCTTGGCTAACACCATTTTAATATTTGATAACCCTAATCCTGGTGATAAGCTATCTTGTATACAATCGGATGTTGTTTTTTGATGAACATTTCCTGAAATATTATAATAAAAAGTGCAGCCACTTTGTGGGTCGCAGAGGGGCAATGAGTTGGGATTGATATTGTAATTTTGACAATTGAAACGATTGGGCATGCAGGTAATAGCTGTATTATTAATGAATAAGTATTTCATATTATTGTTTAAGAAAGAATTAATGCAAAATAGTTTGGTGTTAAATGAACACTTTAATCCTGTTAGCATTTTGGGGAGTATAGGTAAACTAGTAAGTTGATTACTACTGCAATCTAGATAAACTAGTGAATCAGGCAACAATGGTAATCCGCTGAGCTGATTATTTATACACCATAGATTAATCAACTTATCTGGCAGGGAGGGAAGAGTGTTTAGCTTGTTATTGCTACAGTCCATAGAAATCAATGAATTTGGTAAAATAGGCAGATAACTTAACTGATTAAATCCACAACCTAATTCAGTTAAAACGCTTGGTAAATATGGTAAGCTAATGAGCTTATTTTTACTGCAATGTAATCGAGTAAGTGTATTAGGAAGTAATGGCAAGTAACTAAGTTGATTGTTCCAGCAATACAATTCACCCAATGAATTAGGTAAAGCCTGAATATTACTGATTTGATTCTCACAACAATTTAACATAACCAGCGAATTGGGAAGTGATGGTAAAGTAGTCAACTGATTTGAGTCACACCATAAGCTGAATAAAGCCTTAAAAAACTGAATGCCTTCAATATTTGTAATGTGTTTGTTTGTGCATTTTAAACTTACTTCATTCACAATCCCCCCACAACTCGTATCCATTTGAAACCCAACTTGCGGGTCTCCTTGCATACAGGTTGGGTAAGTTGTTGTTAACCATTTCCCAAAATTGCTATCCGGTATATTCACCCATTGGGCATTGCAAATATTGAAATTTAGGATCAATATAAAGGGTAGAAGAATTTTATTCATAGGTGTTTAGTTTTACTGCATTGAAAGTATACTTTTAGCCAATCATCGCAAAGAAAATACCTTGAATGGGCTGTTTTATGACACTCCTATGACCAATAATGGATGCTTAATTTAATTCTGTTTTATGAAAATTAAAGATATTACCACTTACCTCGAACTCATCGCCCCGCTCGCTCTGCAAGAAAGCTACGATAATTGCGGTTTAATTGTAGGCGACAAAGAATGGGAGGTATCGAAAATTTTGGTGACACTCGATTGCACCGAGGCTATTGTGGATGAAGCCATTGCCGAAGGTTGCAATTTAATTGTGGCGCATCATCCTATTGTGTTTAGCGGATTGAAAAAAATCAACGGAAAAAATTATGTAGAGCGTACCATTATAAAAGCCATTAAAAACAATGTAGCCATTTATGCCATCCATACCAATTTCGATAATGTGATGAACGGGGTAAATGCCATGATTGCATCTCGCTTGGGTTTAACGAATCTGAAAATGCTATCACCCAAAGGCGGTTTGCTGAAAAAACTTATCACTTTCATTCCTGATGAGCATTACCATGCGGTTTCGACTGCCGTATTTGCAGCAGGAGCGGGGCATATCGGCAATTACAGCGAAACAAGTTTCAATACCCCGGGCTTTGGAACGTTTCGGGGGAATGAACATTCGAATCCTACCATTGGTAAAGCCGGAGAGTTAGAAAAGGTTGCTGAAATTCGTTTTGAAACGATTTTCCCTGCCTATTTAGAAGGGAAAGTATTGAGTGCTTTGTTCTCAGCACATCCTTATGAAGAGGTCGCCTACGATGTAGTCCTCTTGCAAAATCAATGGAACCAAGTCGGTTCGGGGATGATAGGAGAGGTGGAGGAACAATCGGAAATGGATTTTCTTCAATCGATAAAAGATAAGATGGAGACAAAGGTGGTTCGGCACACACCAACACTTGGAAAGTCTATAAAAAAAGTAGCGATTTGCGGTGGCTCGGGCCGGTTTTTGTTGAATGATGCCATCGCTGCCGGAGCCGATGTATTTGTAACGGCTGATTTCAAATACCACGACTTTTTTGACGCAGACGGGAAAATCATTGTAGCCGATATCGGACACTATGAGTCAGAGCAGTTTACGAAAGATTTGTTGAAATCACATTTATTGGAAAAATTTCCTACATTTGCCGTTCTCAAATCAAAAATAAATACTAATCCAATAAACTATTTATAGTTATGGCAGCTGCAAAAGAAAAAGAATTAACGATCGAGGAAAAGTTGAGATTGCTTTGGAATCTGCAACAAATCGATACCAAAGTAGATAAAATCCAGATTTTGAAAGGTGAGCTTCCTGAAGAAGTGCGCGTTTTGGAAGATGAAATTGAAGGGCTTAGCGTTCGTATCACTAACTTGCAAGAAGAAGTAGCTGAATTGAACGAAGAAGTAAGCAACAGAAAAAATGCAAAAGCTATGGCGAAGGAGTTGATCTCTCGCTACGAGAAACAACAAAATTCGGTAAAAAACAATCGTGAGTTTGAAGCGTTGACAAAAGAGATTGAATTGCAGAAATTGGAAATTCAATTATCGGATAAAAAAGCAAACGATGGCGCTGCAAAAATTGAAGTGAAACAAGCTTTGATTGATGAAACAGAAGCTAAATTCAAGACGCGCGAAAAAGACTTGAAAGCGAAGAAAAAAGAGTTAGACAAAATCGTTGAAGAAACTGAAAAAGAGGAGTTGGAACTGAGCAAAGAATCTGAAAAAGCGTCTTTGAAAATTGAAACTCGTTTGTTAGGAGCTTACAAAAGAATTCGTTCTGCATACCGAAACGGTTTGGCTGTAGTTGCTGTTCAACGTGATTCTTGTGGAGGATGTTTCTCTAAGATTCCTTTACAGCGTCAGGCTGAGGTAAAAACCAAAAAAAGAATTATTCTTTGCGAAAACTGTGGAAGAATCTTGGTTCCTACAGAATTCGAAGAAGCATAAACATTAATCTACAACAGAAAAGCCATTCATTTTTGAATGGCTTTTTTTATTTAATTTCGAGTATGACAGCAAAAGTTATTTACGAAGGAAATTTAAGAACTGTATGCACACATGTGGCTTCCGGTGCTACTATTATTACAGATGCTCCAACCGACAATCATGGACGTGGGGAAGCCTTTTCTCCAACCGATACAGTAGCAACTGCTCTTGCATCTTGTATGCTAACCGTTATGGGTATTAAAGCACAACAAATGGGATTGGATATGGATGGAACTTCATGTGAAGTAACTAAAGTAATGTATGCCGAACCGCGTAGAATAGGCGAAATCCATATTAATATGGTATTTCCGGCTAAAGCTTATTCCGACAAGGATAAAGCTATCTTAGAAAACACGGCACGCACTTGTCCGGTGTTTTATTCCTTGCATCCAGATTTAAAGAAAGAAATTAGTTTGCGGTGGCTGTAAGTCCTATTTCATTGTAATAGATAACCCCAAGAATAAGATTTCCTCGTCTTTCCCATCGAACACGCACAGGTTGTTTAAATGTTACGCTAGTGAAACTATATTCTCCTTTTTCAGCATGTTGAGCTAAATACTCTTCCAAAACTTTATGTTCGTTATTAGTGAACATCTTCTGCAAGAAAAGATCCAATGGAATCGATTTTTGTTCAATTGGATAACCTAATACTTTTAATGTATAATCAGAGAGGTTTACTGTTTTTTTCGTAAGATCTAATTCCACAAATCCAATTCCTGTAATCTCTTGCATATAGTTAAACCGCGATTCGCCCATGGCTAAATCGGTGGCGGTTTTAAAGAGCTTCTTGTTGAGGTTATAACGCTCATACGAAAAAATAATAGACGATACCAAAACTTTTGAATCGAACTTTCCTTTCACCAAAAAGTCTTGCGCACCATAACGCACAGCTTCTAATCCAACACGTTCATCAATAAGACCAGTGAGTACAATCACCAAGTTATTTGGGAACGTTTCAATGAGTTTCTTTACACTTTCCAAACCCACACTATCCGGCAGGTTCAAGTCCATGAGAATAATATCATATTGGTTTTCGCGTAGTTTTTCAAACGCCTTTTCAAGCGTATCCACATGGTTAAAATCGAACTTGTGCGAAATAGATTCGCCCAAATAAAACTTAATTAAAAATGCATCTCCCGGGGTGTCTTCAATTAGTAATATTTTTAGTTCTGCACTCATAGGTTTAATTTTTTACCGGAAGGTGAACAGTTCGGAACCAGAAATTGATAATACATTCCATTGTTTTAATCAACTTATCAAAGTCAGGTGGTTTTACTACATATGCGTTTGCTCCGTTCTCATAGGCGCTTTTCAAATCAAATTCAGCATTTGAAGTGGTCATCATAATAATAGGAATCGTTTTCAACGAAGGATGCGCTTTTACTTCCTTCAATACTTCAATCCCGTTTTTCTTCGGTAAATTCAAGTCTAGTAAAATGATATCGGGTCTTACAGCATTTTCATAAGGGGCGTTTTTTAATAAAAAGTCCATTGCAAATTCGCTATCTGAAATGATATCAAAATTAATGTCCTCTTCTAAGTGACACTCTTTTATTACCTCAACAGTAAGGCGAGCATCTCCCGGATTATCATCAATTAATAAAATCTTATATTTCTTTTCCATCTTTGTCGTTCAATAATTGCACTTAAATCTATTAAAAAAAATAGTTTGATAAGCCAAATTAAGCAATGTGTCGAAAAAATAGGAGAGAAGTTGATGGAAATTTACCGTCAACCCTTTGATGTATCCTATAAATCAGATAAATCGCCTCTTACAATTGCTGATAATTTGGCTAATCAGATGTTGTTGGAAATGTTTAGTGAAATCACTCCTGATATCCCGGTTATCAGCGAGGAGATTATCAATACAGCTTTTGATGTGCGGAAAAATTGGTCGAAATGCTGGATTATAGACCCATTGGATGGTACCAAAGAATTTGTGAAGCATACGGATGAATTTACGATTAACATTGCTTTAGTTGAACAAGGGAAGCCGATTTTCGGACTGATTTACGCACCCGCACTACAAAAAATGTATTATGGTGAAAAAGGGAATGGTTCATTTGTGTTGGAAGATGGAGTATGGAAACGCATTTTTTGCAAAAGCACATATGAAACTCAGTCTGTTGTAACCATTGCTACGAGTAGGTCTCATCCTTCATACGAAGTGAATACATTTATGAAACGATTGCTTCGTCAAGGGAAAAAAGTGAATACCCTCGAAATGGGAAGCTCTTTAAAACTATGTTTAGTAGCCGATGGTTCTGTTGATGTATATCCGCGTTATGGTACCACTATGGAATGGGATAT